>ERZ761601.110-NODE-110-length-22870-cov-5.224370_pt1 | contig 22870 bp, 36 predicted proteins | sample MGYA00433092_ERZ761601 | MGnify/ENA primary metagenome ERZ761601 (study PRJEB28899, sample SAMN03785571) | bioreactor sludge metagenome | biome: EBPR Sludge; feature: EBPR Bioreactor; material: 0.22µm filtered reactor supernatant | place: Saint Lucia: Queensland...
CGTCTTGCTCCGTATGTATGGAGGTCCAGGAAGGACCCAAACGCAGCCGGACATTACCGACGCCCTCCCTTGCCTGCTGCCTCCCTGGCTTCGCGCTCTTCGCGCGCCTGGGCACGCATCCGGGCGACCGAGCCGCGCACGATCAGTTCCCACGCTGCGATGCCGGCAGAGAGATCTGCCAGCCACAGCGCCCAACTGTGGATCATGTCCGGATCGCCTTTGTCTACCGCCGCTTTGATGGCCGCTCCAATCTCCTGCTCATCGGCCTCGCTCCACTCGCTACGGGCCTTGCGATGTTCGGCGACCCGGACGAAATCTGCCCGCATCTTTGTGACAACCCGCTTAAGCACATCATCCATTCCCAACCTCCATTCCCAACCTATTCCCAACCTCAAAAACAGGTTGGGAGCCGCAAGCCATTGATTCAACTGCCCCTTCCCAACTTTCCCAACCTTCCCAACCTTTTTTTATCGTTGCATACGCGTGTACACGCGCGCGGACACGCGGACACGTGTCCGCGCTCGCACGCATGCGCACGTGTGCGCACGTGAAACAGGTTGGGAAGGTTGGGAAGGTTGGGAACCCCCAGCAACCGCGCGGGTTGTAGCCTTCCCAACCTGCAAAACGAGGTTGGGAAGGTTGGGCGCCAGGCTGGGCACAAACACAACAGGGATATCAGAACGGCGCACGCGGGTATTCCTCCCCTATTGCGTCTGAATCCCGCGCCACTACAGGAGTGGCATAGCCTTTGCTTTTCTTCAGCAACACTGGCGGAACGAACAAACGGCGCTGACTAGGATCTGCAGCCGTTCGGTGCTCTTCGCGCGTACATCCGAGCTTGCGCAATGTGATGCCGATTCTGGTCGTGATAGCAGGGGTCAGCTTGTCAGGCGTCAGACCCAGATGCTCGGCAACGTCCTTCATCGAAAACTTTGCAACCTGGTCATTCACGAACTTATACAAGAAGTCTTCAAACGGCTCAGGCATGCCACGTTTAGCTTGCTCAGGTGTAAATAATTCGTCTTGCTCCGCGCGGTTTGGCCAGCACCGCTCACCTTTGTAGTAGTCATGCAGCGCTTCCGCCAGCATCAGCTCAAGGCAGGCGCTCAGACCTTCCAGATCGATCTCGTCAGCAACCTTAACCGGCCAAAAGCGACGGCCACCGGTGGCGTCTTTAAGGTACTCGTCTTCGTTGGTCGTACCGATAAACACCGACTGTCGCGGGACCTTAGTCATACGCTTGCCGTAAGGAGGGCGGTACTCGTCTTCCTGCCGGCTCAGGAACGACTTCTGTTTGCGCTCTTCGGCTTTCATGAGCGAGCCAAGCTCGGCAATCTCATAAACCCAGTGTCCAGGCAGGGCTAACAGCGCATCCTTGTTGTTCAGGTCCAGATCGGTATCCCCGAACCACCTCCAGGACAAGATGCGCGCCACGGTCGATTTGCCCCGCCCCTGCGCGCCCTCAAGCACTAGGCAATAATCGAACTTGCACCCGGGCTCCATCACCCGCTTGACCATGCCACGTAAAAAAAAGGTGCCCACGCGCATGGTGTATTCCGAGCGCTCAACGCCAAGAAAGTCTGTCAGCCATTCCGGGTTGCGGCGGATGCCGTCCCATGGCGGCAGTGCCGCCAGCGCGTCGCGCACTGGGTGGAACCGATGCTTGCGGGCCAGCACTTCAACCGCCTGCCCTACGGTGCTCGGCGAGAACTCCACGCGCCACGACCGCTGCAGATGGATAGCCGTGGTGGTATCGAGGTGGTCGGTCCAATCCCCCTGGTCGCCCGCACCCACGTCAAAAGGCAGCGGTTTGCGATATACAGTGCGCTCTGCGAACAGGTCATACCCGATGACACCGTCCCACTCCTGCATGTGCGACAGAATAAGCTCTGCGTTAGCCAGGCAAGCAGAAATATCCCCCTTTTTGTACAACAACTGCCGCTGCCAGTCGTCATCATGCGGTGGCTCACCGCCACCCCCCGCGGGAGCTTGCATCGCGTCAGAGGGCATGTCATCGAACGGCGGCATCACATCTTCGTTTCGCGGCGCTGGAGAAGGCGCAGCTTGAGATACGGCACTAGAAGACAGGGGTTTGGAGCGTGACTTGCGGGCTTTGGCTTTCTCCCAAGGCGAAACCCAGCCGCCCTGCTCCGCCAGCGCAAATAGCGTACCGATGCTGATCTGTTCAGGGTTGAACCCTGCCCAACGCTTGGCCGTATCGTCTGGCCCGGCATACTTCGGGCTTCGGGCGCTCCATGCGTCCCACACCACATAACCCGCAGCGCCCAGCCCCGCCTTGCAGGCCATGCCAACCTCGATCCACTGCAGGTACTCATCGGCCACAATGAAGCAGATTGCCTCTTCGGCCAGCGCCACCGTCTCCGCAAGACTGCGATGCTTGCCCCCTATGGATTGCTGCGCGGGCGCGGCGGCAGGCGAGTGCGTAGTGGTGGAAGCCGGCTTTCGAGCAGTCTCCACCGTGGCATAAAGACGGCGGAACACCGCTTCATCAATCGGCGCAAGACCCGCATCACCGTGCCGCCGACCGGTCCACGTGAAAAACTGACGGCCGTGGAACACCTCCACGCCCACCTTGTTGCTCTTGAACGTCAGCCGCCGTCCTTCCGTCTCCCATCGCTGCGCCAAGTCATCAGGCAGGGTGCAGATGATATGCACCCCCGTCCCGCTGGGCGAGAACTCCGCATAACTCGCACAGGCGGTGCAAATCGCCTGCATGCGATCGGCCACCTCGCCGGTAGTCGGGTCAATCATCCCGTCCAGGTCAATGCCCAGCAGCCCATCACCGGACAGGAATGCAAAGCCTACCCCGTCCCAGTCTCCCGCGCGGGCTTTGGCGGTGGCCTCATCAAAAGTGCCCAGGCGGCGGCGGTCGCGCTCGCTCCCCTGGTCACCGGTGCGCCGTCCGCCGTCCGGGTAATAGGGCATCTTGCGCGGCTTTTTCTCGGGCGTCTCGCCCGGCTCGTAGCGCCACAGCACCCACTGACGCAACTCAGCCAGGGCCGGCAGCGCCCAATCTGGGACCGGGCAGCGGGCACGGTACGCCGCCCGATACGCATCAAGGTCGGCCCAGGCCGGCGCTGTGCTGTCCGATGTGCTGACATTACCCCCTGACATTCAGCCTATCTCCCACGGCGCCGCGGGCTACCTTGCACACCAACACTGGCCAGCAGCTGGGGCAACTCTGCCAGCAGCCCCTGGACCCGCTCCAACGCTTCGTCGCGAGCAGCTGACTGATCTCCGCAGTACTTAGCAACCAGAAAATAGATCGGCGTCTTGTCGCCGGTACGCTCGATATAGCGCTCGAGCAGATCCACGTCCAGATGCCGCTGCCCATCGTCAGCGAGCATCACAGACAGGTTGCCAGGGGCGACATCCAGCTCTCCTGCCATTCGTTTGAGTCCACGCCGATAAACCCCCGCGGCCATGGTTTCCTTTACCGAACGGAACCGATCCGTCAGCCCAGCATCCAGATCCAGCGTCATCTGGATCTGAGAATCGTTGATGTTCATTGATAACCCTTCCTATCAGTGATTTTCGGCGGTTATCAGTGCCCGCCTTTATCGTTGCACTACCGACAGCCCACCGCATCAGCCCTGAAAAAAGTCCCGGCGGCACATCGCACCGCCGGGGCAATCCCCAGGAGGAAGGGTTGGGGGAAACAAGGCGGCACGCCCACACGGCTAGAATCAGGGCTCTCACACCAACCGAAACCAACCACGGAGCGCACCATGGAACTGGAAGAACTCGAAGCACGCATCAAAGACCTGGAACACTCCGACAGCGAGATCCGCCAGATCCTGCGCATTGCCGGCGCCACAATCGAAGGCATGCAGGCTGGAATTGCGGCGCTCACCTCGTCGTACCGCCCGGCGTCTTACCGCGACGCGCTCGCAGCAGCGACGCTCGCGACAGATACCTTGAATGCACAAATGGCTGCGGACGATAACGACGACGAATATCAGCAAATCGCACGCGCAGCGCTTGATGGCGTTCTGCGAGGGCTGATTTTTGCTGCAAAGGCGGAAGACCCGCGAAACAGCGGGCCAGCATCCGACCAAGGCCGGTCGTGATCCGAGGGGTTGGGGCGGGGGGGTGTGTCACGCGGCCTCCTAAATAAAAGATGAATTAATGGGAGTCACCCCAGAAGTGCGCAGACAACCCCAGTCGACATCCGGCCGGAGTTCTTCGCATCGGATACGGCCGCCCGTTAATCGCTCAATGGCTGGACAGTAGTCAGCCGGCACACGTCCGCGCCGCTTCCAGTTGTTCACAACCTGCGGCGCCAAACCGAGCTGTCTGGCAAGCATTGACTGAGATCCGGCAATCGAGATGGCTTCATGAAGGGCGCTCATGACAACGGATGTTAAACACGTGTTGAATCACGGTCAACACGATTTGTTTGCGAAGGTAAACATGTGTTGTACCGTGCTGACTATGAACCTTGGGAGCAGGATTAAAAAACGGCTTGAGCAGCTTGGCTGGGAGAGGTCCAGGCTGATAGAGCTCGTCCCAGATCTCACTCCTGCAAATCTCTCTGCGCTTATCCGGCGGGACAGCAAACGTTCAGAGTTCGATGAAGAAATTGCCAAAGCGCTTGGAGTTAGCCTGCTTTGGCTTGTCTATGGGCACGATGAAGAGCGCGAACCTCCACGGCTAGAAGCAATGGAAGCAAGACGCGCCTATGGTCCGCCGGCGCTCACCGACGACGAACAACTACTCTTAACCGCCTACCGAGCAGCGTCGGACGATGCAAAATCAGCTGTCCTGATATGGGCGAAATCCGTCACTCCCCCATCGACAAACGAGCGACGGGCCGGGGCCGCCTAGCCCAACCTCGGCCGCGAATTGGCCGGGCTAATTCAAACGTGATAAGCCTAGAGTCATGGAAGAAAGCGAACGGAATACAACTGTAACGCCACTCACTGAAGGGCGTATACGCACAGCGATTGAAGACGGCGAGGTGATCTATGTCATTTACAACAAAGGCACCCAACCAAATCGGAAACGACCAATTGCACCGATTAGTATTCGCGGGCCTATCTTCTATGCTAGAGACATTACAGCTGGCCGAGTGAAGAGCTTTTGCTTTTGCTACGCACTTGAGTGCGACGAGACTCACCCAGCAGAGAATTACACCAGTCGCTCAAGATCAGTCCCAATTGGTGACCCCGTTACACATTTCGAGCACTGGGCGTTCTGCATTAAAAAGGCGCACTGGGCGGCGCTAGGCGTTGCCCAGCGAGAGTTTGTCGACAGAGACAAGACCAAAGCAGCCAAAAAAGCAGCAAAGTCGGCCGGCTATGATGAGGAGTACGTCAAGCGGATTGCTCATCGATACCTTTCGTACTCAGATGCAGGGGTCGAGCGCTCTGAGTTCCACGAAGGCGACCTGTTTCATCACAAAACCGAGCCGCGAGCACTGCAGATTGCCAAGATGGGAGATTTCATAGAAGTCCATGAAATCCATCTTGAAGAACCCAAAGAACGCCACGCTTACCGCGTCACTGCAGACGAGTTGGCTTCCTGGTTGAAGGACGGCAATAGACCATCAATCGCGAGGATAACCCCGTCGGAATCGGGCACAACGGCTCTCCTCCGCTACCTCAGCTAAAAATCAACACCTGTTTCTAACGTAGAACAGAATAAACACTTGTTGACCTCACAATCAACACGTGTTTAATATGCCTTACCCCATCGCGACAGGCCCGCCGGGCCGGCGACTGGGGAGGAGGCCAAGATGCACACGTCTGCACTGGGTTGCCACGCCATGGGGCGCGGGGTTCAGCTGAATCTGGACATCCGCCCGGACTACCCCCTGCCTGGCGTGAGCGCGGTTGGCGGCAGGATGCCCACCGATGACGAGATCGGCGCGCTGGATGCCCCGGAGCTCTTGCCTGCAGGGTCAATTTATCGGGCCACGAACGTCGCCGCTGGCGTTGCTACACGCTTCAACATGCAGCGGTTCACCCGTCGAGTCTGGTGGTAACCATGGACGCCCGCGACCAGATCACCCTGGCCGGACTCGGCCAACTGCCCGCCGGCACCGCCATCACCCTGGTGGCCAGTCGCGCAGGCTATGCCGTCGCCGCTGGCCCTGCCGACCGCGTGCGCTGGCTGCACACCCACACCGGGCAGTTCTACCTGTTCCCCACCCCTGACCGCGCCGTGGCCGTGCTGAACGCCTGCGGAATTCGGCGCTTTGTCATTGACTTGACCGGAGGCACACCGCAATGACCCGCATCGTCATCCTGAGCGCACCACAAGGCGCCGGCAAAGGCCGACACGCTCGAGCACTCGCCCGGGCGCTGGGCTGCACCATGATCATCGAAGACTACGACGGCAGCCAGAAGCTTTACCCGGGCGCACTCGCCCTTACCCACTTCGACCCCGATGAACTGAACATCCCCCACACAGCAGAGATCATCCGCGCCAACAGTGAGGCCGACATCGAGCGCATCGTGGGGGTGGCAGCATGAGCGCCCCGACCAAGCCGAACCCGCAGCTTGAGGCGCTCCGCCGCCTGTGGGTCATCGCCCAGGGACATAGCGGGCAATGTCGCTACGTCGCCCGCTTTTTGCTCGGACTGTACAACGGCACGCGCTTCCCCTTCGATCTGACCGACTTTCGCTGCCTGGACGTGGAGATCTTCCGCGACTGCCTGCAGGTGCTCGCCCTCGACTACCGGCCAACGGCCGAAGTGCATGTGCTGTTGGGCGTGCCGGGCACGGCGTTCGAGCAACTCGCCCACGACTGGTGCGTGCGCGACCACTCCAGGAGAGCCGCATGAATGCCACCCTTACCCGCCTGCTTTCGCTCAAGCGGCGACGCCTTGCGATCCTGGAACAAGAACTGGCGTTCATGGAGCACCACGCCCCCGCCACCCTCGATCGCCAACGCCAAAACGTGGTTCGCCTGCGTTGTGCGATCGACCGCCGCAGCAGCGAGCAGATCCGCCGCGACGTGGAACGGTCCGCCAAGCGCGAGGTGCTGCAGTGATGGCCCCGCATATGGGTAGTGAGGACAGACCCGACCCCGCCAGCCACGGCGAACGGGTGTGGTTCTGGCGGCTGTACGCAGCGGCCTGGGTGCTGGGCCTGCTGGCACTGAGCGGGGTGTTCTCATGAGCCCGATCCCCCCGCCAGCAGTGGATCAGGAGGATGGCCTGGTACCGGTAACCGTGTGCGTCACCCCGGCGCAAGCCGTCCGGCTGGAGGTGCTACTTGCAGCCTACCGCGAACGTTATTCCATCGCCGATGACAGCGAAGTGATCGACGCGATATTTCTGGCCGGCCTCTTGGCCGCTGAGTTGAGGTTGTCATGAGTCATACACAGTTACCGCGCTTTGCAATCCCCATGCACCACCAGGTGCGCTTCATTGCCGCCGAGTGGGCAGATATCAAGGCCAACAGCCCTATGGGCCGACACCGCCAAGCCATGGCCAAGCGCACCGAACGCGCGATCGAGGCCCCCCGCTCGCAGTTGCGCGCTGCAGCGTTGCAGGTACTGCAGCGCAACCCCGAGCAGTGGCACACGGTGTACGACATGGTCGCCCCGCTGGCTGCACTAGGCCATGACGTGCGCCCCAGCGGCATTGGTCACTGCCTGGCGCGGATGTGGCGCATGGGGCAAGTACAGCGCCAGACCGTTGGCCACCAGGACAACCGCTACCGCATCGGAGCCTGACATGACCCGCTATCACTCCCCGCTTCAGCAGCTCAAGGAAGCCAAGCAGATCGCCCGCGATCACGGCCTGTTCGTCATAGAAAAGCCGGACGGCCGCGGCAACACCGCCTATTTGCTGTACCGCGAACACCGCCCCGGCAACGTCTATATCGGCCGCCGCAACACCCCGGAAGGCATCCGCCGGCTGGTCTGTAAAGCCGCCAACTTCCACTGAGGACAACATGACTTTATCCACTCATCACAAATCGCCTGTCGCAATTAGCGAAGAGCGGCGTCCAGGCATCACGAAGCTGGCTCTGAAGATTGCGCGCGAGCACCCGAGATGGAGCGAGCATCGCGTGCTTTGCGAAGCAAAGGTTCAGTGGATGGAACAGCACAAGCGGACGGAACAGCATAAGAAGGAGGCATGACCATGTCTGAGCAAATCAACCCCTTTCAGCACATCAAGATCGAGCACCTGGCCCCCAGCCCCACCAACCCGCGCAAGCACTTCGACCAAGACGCCCTGCGCGAACTGGCGGACACCGTTGCCGATCAGGGCGTGATCGAGCCCATCATCGTGCGCCGCTGGCCGGACGAGTACGACACCCCCAACCCCATCCAGGGCCGCCCGCTGTACGAGATCATTGCCGGCGAACGCCGGTACCGCGCATCCCTGCTGGCCGGGCGCGACACAATCCCGGCCCTGGTACGCAATCTGAACACGCGCCAGGTGCTCGAGATCCAGGTCATCGAGAACCTTCAGCGCCGCGGCGTCAATGAGCTCGAGGAAGCCGAGGGCTACCAGCTGATGATGAGGGAGTACGGCTACACCGCTGACGAGCTCGCCGCAAAAGTCGGCAAGAGCCGCGCGTACATCTACGGCCGGCTCAAACTCTGCGCCCTGTGCGAAGACGCCCGGCAGGCCTACCGCGATGGCAAGCTGGATGCCAGCCGCGCGCTACTTATTGCCCGCATCCCCGGCGCTGCGCTGCAGGTTCAGGCGGTGAAAGAGATCACTGACGGTTACCTGGGCGTAATGAGCTATCGCCATGCCGCAAATCATATCCAAAACCATTACATGCGCGGGCTACGTCACGCGATATTCGCCCTGGATGACGCAACGCTGCGCCCCGAAGCCGGCCCCTGCACAACCTGCCCCAAGCGCCCCTGCAACGCGCCCGAGCTATACCCGGACGTGCCCGCAGACCGCGCTGCAGACGTGTGCACGGACACCGAGTGCATGAAGACCAAGACCGACACGCATCTACAGCGGCAGGTCGATGCCGCTGCGGCCATCGGACGCAAGGTCGTGCGCGCGGCAAGTTGGAGCGAGTGGAGTGGCTACATGGAGCTGAACGAGGAAGACGACGACCTGTTCCAGAGCATCCCTGTCATAGCTGATAGCGATGATGAGGATCGCAGAGCGCCGACCGTTGCCGAGATGCTGGAAGAGACCGGCGCCCAATTGGAGATCGTGCTGGTGGAACACCCCTCCACCCACAATCTGATCGAATGCGTGCGGAAAGACGAATACCGCAAAGCCGTGCCAGCCCCCGAGCAAGGAGAGGCACAGCCCAGCTCATGGGCCCAACGCGACGCGGAGTGCAAGGCGGAAGCCAGCCGACGGCACGAAATTTTCGCAGCCATCCGGCAACGCTACGACCGCGACGCGGCCAGCTGGGCCAGCCCCATCGCCACCGAGCTGCGCGTCATCGCGCATCAGTTCTGGGCCGCACGCGGCCCCTCGACGCGAACGGCCGTCGCCAAACTTAACAACCTCACCATCGAGTCGGGCGCCAACATCACCAGCTGGCTGGCCAACGCCAACACGCCAGATCTGATCGCCCTGTTGCTTGACCTTGCCCTTGAGCCAGCAACCGATGTGCCCGTGTATATCACCGACATTACCACCCCTGCCCCGCTACTGGACATGTGCAAGGCGCTGGGAATCGACCCTGAGAACCCCACCGCCCCCTCGATCGCTGCGCCAAAAACGGCGCCTACCCCTGAACAGGCTCCGCCGGGAGGCGAGGAAACCGCGAGCGAAAAGCCGGGCACCCCGTATCGCCACCCAGAACACACGAACCTGGGCTGGTCCGGCCGAGGCCGGAAACCCCGCTGGGTTGAAGACTGGCTGGAGAACGGTGGAACCCTGGAACAGCTTTCCGCCGCAAATAAAGCTGCGCCTGCGGATGGCGCTGACACGGCGTCACCGCCTGACACCTCCACGCCAGGCCAAGATGAAGTCCAGGCCGCTACCGCGGCGAGAAAACCCAAGGGAAAGGCAAAGAACGGCGGCCGCGCAGCGGCCGGAGGAAAGAGCCCGGACTCCGACGATCCTCCCCAGTATCGCTGCCCGAACACGCCTGACATGTTGGAAGGAGCAGCGGTATGAGCGCCCCGTCTAGCCGTGACATCCTCGACGATGAGTCACCGCTTTGGCTCATCAATGAGCAAATCAAAGGGCTGCTGGAAGGCGAAGGCGCTTCCGAAGACCACAATGACGTGCTCAACTTCCTGCGCCGCACTGGCCTGCCAGAAGGCACGATCCAGCGAGTACACCGCGCCATCGTGCATGGCGACAACAAGGTTCGCCTTGAAGAAATCGGCACGGCCGGCGTGATCGCGATCGCCAATGAGCGCCGCCGGCAGATCGAGGTCGAGGGCTGGACACCTGAGCACGACACCCAGTACAGCGCCGGCAGCTTAACCATGGCCGCCATCTGCTACGCAGAGTGGGACCACTACGAGCGCTGCAATGACATCGGCTGGACGCCGGTGAACTGGCCCTGGGCAGCGAGTTGGTGGAAACCCACCACCCACCGCCGCAACCTGGAGAAAGCAGGCGCCCTAATCGCCTCTGAACTCGATCGAATGATCCGCGAGGAATCCAACAGATGAATACCTCCACCCTTCAGCGTGGCAAAGCCATCTTGATCGTCAGCCCGCAAGGCACCCGCAAATCGCAAATTGCCCGAAAGATCCCCGAGCGGGGCAGTGGGGGCGTGCCCGCCAAAACATTCCGCGTGCCGAACTTCATCTTCGCCACCGGACACCTTGATCCGCTGTTCGACGAAACTCAGACGCGCCGCTTCACGGTTGTTCGCCTAGGCCAGGAGGCTCCCCATGTCTGATCTCATCTACAGCAACGTCATGCTCGACCTCGAAACCATGGGCAACGGCCCCAACGCTGCCATCGCGGCAATCGGCGCGGTGTGCTTCGACATCGAGGGCACCCAGATCTCTCCCGATGGATTCTATGCCCGCATTGACCTCGCCAGCGCCATGCAGGCCGGCGGCGTCATCGACGCAAGCACAATCACCTGGTGGCTACAGCAAAGCGACGCGGCACGGGCCGAGATCACCGCGGATGATCGCCAGCCCATCACCCAGGCCCTGACCGCGTTTGCGCACTGGATAGACACCCACACCGACGGTGCTGAACTGTGGGGCAACGGCGCGAGCTTCGACAACGTGATCCTGCGCAGCGCCTACCAGCGCGCAGGCATCCTGCCGCCGTGGGCGTGGTGGAATGACCGCTGCTATCGCACCCTCAAAGCCCTACATCGTGACGTACCCATCGAGCGCTTCGGCGACCACCACAACGCCCTGGACGATGCCACGACCCAGGCCATCCACCTACTACGCATCCTGCGGCCGGAATACCGATTAGCGCCGATGAACTTCGCGTGGCCCATCCACAACGAGGCCCAACTATGAGCCTGCTGACCACCGCCTATCTGCTGGAAAAATACGGCCCCCTGCTCACCGAAGAACAGGTTGGCGAGGTGCTGCACATGGCCGCCGGCACCGTGCGCAACCAGCGCGTGCTGGGCAGTTTCCCGATTCGGGGCGTCAAGAGTGGCGGGAAGGTGGTTTTCCACGCTGCGGACGTGGCCGAGCACGTGGATGGGATGCGGGCGGCACTGCGGGCGGCATAACGCATAGCGAAGGGCCGCGCAGCTTTTCGCGCGGTCCCGCTTGAGCGCCGGGTTCGGCGCTCACTGACCAAGGAGAAAACGATGGAAACAAGACAACTCGCCACCGCTCTGCGCAACAAAGCCGCCGAGGTGCGCAATGTGAATGCCACCACGGCAGAAGAGGACCAGACGCTGCGCGACGCGGCCGACCTGCTACGCGTGCTGGCGCATGTAGTGGATGGCAAGCCTCTGGCGAAAGCCTTTGGGTCTCCCGGAGACTGGGCCTACGAAACCGCGATTGGCGCGGCAATAGCAGCAGCGCCTGTGACGCCGACCGACTAATTTCAGCTGGGGCCGCAAGCCATCCGCTGAAATTAGTCCCGGCGCCTGACCGGCCGCTTGGCCAACTCCACCGCGCTGTGGTTGATGTAGCGATCCAGATGCACGTCCATCCGGTGACCCGTCACCGCCTTGATCTCATGCGGCGACCACCCCGCCTCATCGAGCCGGCTGGCCGCCTCATGGCGCAGGTCGTGGAAGTGCAGATCCGGTATCCCCAGCGCCCGGCAGGCCTCGGTGAACGCCTTGCTCACGGTCTGCGGGTGTAGCGGAAAGATCCGCGCATCGTCGCGCGGCTGACGCTGGATAATCTCCAACGCATCCCCGATCAGCGGCACAAGCTGGTCATTGCCGGCCTTTTTGCGCGGGTCTTTGCGGTCGCGCACCATCACCACCCGGCTTTCTTCGTCCAGATCCGCCCACAGAATCCGCGTGCCCTCCCCCCGCCGCAGCCCGATGATGGCCGTGAGCCGGATCAGATCCGGCATGCGCCGCATGGTGCGTGATGCGCTTTGCGCGGCCAGCCACTCACAGATGCGGTCAAGTTCATCTTCCGATGGCCGGCGCTTGCGCTTGCCGCCCCCGCCGATCAACCCGAAGTGCGCCAGGGTGGGCCGGGCCTGCCCCACCACGTCCGGGATGCGCAGCTTGAGCACCGCACCCATGTGCCGCAGCACCGTGCCCAGCTTGCTGATGTCCATGTTCACCGTGTAGGGGCCCGCCCCTTCCGCGCGGCGGGCCTTGGCAAACTCGATCAGGTGCTCGACCTCCAGCGCCTCGGCGCGCAGCTCGCCCATCCAGCGGGCGAGGCAGGCAAGCTGGTAGTGCTCGCTGCTGGTGTCCAGCACTTCGCGCCCGCCGGATTCGCGCAGGCGGCGGTATTCGGAGATCACGGTCGCCAGGTTCGTGCCGCTTGCAGCCTGGTAGTCGCCAGCGTCGATCTTGGCTTCCATCTGCCGCGCCCAGCGCTCGGCCTCCGATTTCGTGCCAAAGCTCTTTGTGATAGGCTTCACGCCCACGCGACGGATCTGCGCCCGCCACCGCTCGCCGATTTTGATGATGCTGGCCACCACGCCCCCGGTTTCGTAGCAAATGTGTACCGCTCGCTGTAGCAATCGAGCGTGATACATAGGGCGGAATTGTGAAGCGTGGTGATGATGTAGCGCAAGCAAAACCCGCGCAGATGCTGGGAATAAGGCGAAATGCCAGCATCTGCGCGGGATGCAAAAAATGCAATCTCCTCGTAGTTCAATGGGTTGAATTACCCGCCACGGCTGGTTGTTACAGCCATTCGTAGCAAATCGCTACGCACTCACTCCCCCAGCGCCCCATACGCCCGCTCGCATGCCTGCCCGGCTATTCGGGCGTCGTCAGCATATCCAGCAATTGCGTCCGCAGCGTCGTCAAGCCGCTGCTGCACCCGGTGGAGCAGATCGGTGGGGGTTGCGGTTGCCGGGCTTGCGCCGGTAGCGGGGGGATGGCCGGGGGCGGCACTGCAGGCGGTGGTGAGGGTAGCGATACGCTGGCGCAGGCGGTGGCCAGCACCAGCAGAGGCAGCAGCGTCAGCGCGCGCCTGGTGGAGTTGTTTTTGTGCATCGGTGGCGATCTCCTGCAGGGCGGTGTAACGGCGCTGCTCTTCCGCCCGGGCGGCCTGGACTGCGGCGCGGGCGGCGGATTCAAGGGCGGCGATGTGCTGGGCGTGGCGGGTGCGGGTGTCGGCGTGGGCGCTGCGCTCGTTGGCCAGGCGCACGGTTTGCAGGCCGACGCCGGCGATCAGCGCGGCAGCGGCGGCCAGCGTGACCCAGGTACGCGTGCCGGTCATGTCCATGCCCTCAGCAGGATGCGCTGCCAGGCGAACAGGATCCGCAGGTTTGCCAGCGCGACCTGTTCGACGGCGGCGGACCATGCGCAGGCATCTTTGATGGGGCGGGCGTGGGCTGCACGCCATGCGGCCAGGTCGGTGATATTGGCGGTCATGACAGCCACCCTTCGTACTTTGGCGCGCGGGTGCGGATGACATCGTGCACGTGGTGGCGGTTGATGTCGCATGCGCTGCGGTTGCCGTACAGCGGGGCGCGACTCTTGAGACACACGTGCTCAACGTGGCCCCACCACTGCTGGGGATCACAAGCCGCCTTTAGGCCACATGCTCGGCGCTCTCGCTGTACCCCACCCAGCCCGCCGTTGTAGGCGGCATCCGCAAACGCCAGGCGCTGATCAGGATCTACCACCGGCCGCAGTGCCTGGTAATTGTCGCGGCTCTTGAGGACCACAGCGCGTAACTGGAGATCTGCACGTTCATAGACGTTGGCCCAGCTCCACTCCCGCAGCGCGGGGTGGCGATCGCGCATCTCTGCCAGGGCATCAAAACGCAGCCGGCCGTCTGCGTGCCATGCGCGGGTGATCTGCCCGAGGCCGGCGCCCTCCTCCCGTGTGGATTTGAGCCTGCTGGCGGGGTTCCAGCACCGGCTGTGCTTCAACGTGATGCAGCTTTCGTGCTCGACAAGCGCGGGCAGCACGGCGGGTCGCGGGTGGTCTGCCCAGTGGGCAGCCACTTCTGCCGCCAGCGTTGCGCGGTGCGTCTCCGCGACGACCGGGATGTGTGTGCGGACGTCTGCACGAGCCACATGCCCGAAAAGGCCGAGCAAGCCATACAGCACGATGGCTAACGCGATCAGCGCCAGCCCTGCACCGGTAGGGTGCTCGCCCGCCCGGGCAAATAGGCGGCGGGCGTCGGCCTCGGGGTAGTCATGCAGAGCCTTCCGGGCGTAATGCGCAAATCCCACGGCCAGCAGCGGTGTGACCAATGCGAGCAGCAGCAGTCCGGTCGTCAAACCCTGGTCGGGGTCGGTGAGCAGTAGTGCAGTCAGCACGATCGCCGAGCCGCCAAAAATGAACCAGTAACGAAAGCGCATGGGACCTCCTTATGGCGCGCCGATTTTGGCTTTGACGTAGGACCAGACGGACAGGCCTACGAGAACAATGCCAGCCCATACCAGGCCGACAAATGTCTTGTTACGGATCTCGCGCATCAGCGCGCCCCAGTCGCGGAAGAAATCAATAGCGTCCTCATGGGCGCGGCGGTGGCCGTCCGGATCGCCATCTGGGAATGCGCTGGTCAACAGCTCACGTAACGCGCGTACTTCGCCTAGCAGCTCGTCTCTATATGTCTTTTCAACTGCCGCATGCTCGACCAACCGCTGTGAAACACGGCGATCGATGCACTCCTCGATCTCGCGTTGCGCCAGTCGTGCAGCGGCGCGGTGCTCTTGACCAGTCCATCGTTCTTCAGTCATCTACTCTTCCGTTTCTTGCAATTAGATGGCGACGCCCTCAGACCAACCGCCGGGCTTGTACGCTGATAGCTTCTCCTCGTCTTCTATGTACGCAACCCACCCGACGCGCGGCACGCCGAACATCCAGGCGCCGCCGCCCTCGTCCCACACAGCCACATTGCCATCCTTGCCGACCCACGAGCCGGTCGCGGCGGCGCCAACGATGTAGGCGTCACCGTCGGCGGGGGATCCAGGGGGTGCAGAGAGATCCCGATCCTTCACGGACAGGTGGTAGGCGAAACGCCCGATGGACAGCAGGTTTGCGTCCATTTCTGTCTTCCAGCCGGATTCGCCGAGGTCCCAGCCCCAGTAGAGACCGGATCGTGATTCTGTTTGTGCAGGCATTTTTTCTCCTGGGTTACGAGTTCGGGAACGGGGACGATGGCGGCGTAAAGTCCTCTGTGTAGAGAGCGCCCTTTACGATGCGCGCCTCGTCGAGATAGACGTCTGCTGCACCGTCACCACCCCGCCCGAGGTAGATGGGCTGGGTAGAGTCTGCAATCGTGGTGTAGGAAACCTCCGTATTGGATTTCACGCCACCAACATAAAGCTGAATCAACTCACCAGTGAAGACAAACGCCACGTGGGTCCAAGTCTCTATCGAGAAGCTCACTGTGCCGAACGTAGTGATAGCCGCCCAACCGTCGTTTGTTGAATTTGCGAGGAGCAAGGAGAATGAACCGTTCCCGTTGATGTTCAACTCAAACGGGCAATACACCGCACCGATCCGACGCGACACAACACCACGCCCGCCAGACCGGTACGCCGGGGCGTACATGAAGAACTCAATGGTGTGCGGGTTCGCCCCGAAGTTCAGGTCGGCCGCGTGCGCCCGAGTGATATACCCACTGGATAACCAATCGAATAGGCCGCAGGCTCCTCCGAACTTGCTTTGCGCAGTCGTGATTGCAGCGTTCGACGCTGTCCATGTGCCACCCTTCTCATCGGTGAAGGTGGTGCTCCCGTTCGACCCGTCCATATGCAAGAGGGCAATGACATCCTCCCACGCGGGACCGCCACCGCCAGGTGGCGGCTCCTCAGAGCCGAACCTGAAAGGGTTGAGCAAGAATCCGCGCTGCCGCGACTTGAGGGCAGCACGGACATTTGTGCTCATTACGATCCGGCTCATGCCGGCACCCCGATCAAGGCCACCTTCAAGCCCTTCGCCGTCCCATCACCAACCTGGTCAAGGTCAATGGTGATCTCCGCATCGTCAGCGAGGGCTGTGTCACTGATGACCGCGGCGGTCGCAGCGGTTGTGCTCGTCTTCTCACCATTGTCGATGGTGAGCTTCGTACTCAGGATTGATGCGCCGCCCTCGTTGATATCGACGGTGAGGATGCTGCCTCCCGCCTGGGCCGTCGTGAGCGAGGCCCGAACCGCAGACAGGGTAAAGGCATAGGGCATCCGGAAAGTTACCTTGCCTGCCCCAGCGGTGAGAGCGGTCGTCTCGTCGCTACAGGCAATGATGATGGACTGGGTGCTGCCGCCTCCTCCCCCTCCTCCACCGAGGTCTGCGATGTCCTGTGCGGTTGCCTTGACCGTCACACCGTCCTGAACGATCGGAACAAGCTCTGTTCCGTCCAGCGCAGCCGCTGCATCCAACTCGCTGATTTTTACGTCGGCCATTGGTTACTCCATGATTAGGTTGTCGCCAGCCTCGGACACGAGGCGATCGCTGGATTCGGTGTTGAGGTACTGCAGGTAACCGTAGACGAAGCCGTGCTGTAGCCTCTGCCAGCTTTCCAAGCCATCGCGAATGCTGATTACCTCAGCCCGAAGCAGGTAATTCCCGGTGAGCGGTAGTGGCCCGTAAGACGTCCCAGTAATGCCGGCCTGCTCGAACAGAACATCTTCCGTTGAGGCGTTGATGATGCGAGCGGTGTAGGTCGTTCCACTTTCCGGGCCAATGCTTCCAGCCTCTGTATCCACAAGCGAACCGGATGTCTGCTGAAGACGATCTCGGTGCGCCCAGGATAGGGTGATGCTTGTTGCTTCGGTCAGATCAGACGGGTAGCTGAGAGTATTGATCCTCAGCCTGCCAGGCGGGTAAGGCCTTAGTGCGCGCTGATCGAACGTCACCTCGTCCGCAGCCGCCTGTGAAAGAAGAACCTGCCCGGCTCCGGACATGGGTCTCAGCTTGACGTTGATCGTCTCGCCCTGCGAGTACTCTGTCGTGTCTCCGTCTGCATACTGATCCCATGCAAAAAGAGGCGTATCGGCTGCGTGATCCGACGGCACCGTATCGAGCACGCCGCGACCGACCGTAATCGTCCCAGCCCCAAGGTCCACCACGTCAACGCGAACGAGTTCTTCTCCGACCTCGATGTGAGTGCCTACCTGGATCAAGTCAAAGTCAATGCCTTCCTTGATCTGCAGCACGGTGTCAAGAGGACCTGCCGGCGCTGCCAGTAATGCGAACGGGCAGAAATCAATCGAGGCGGCATCTTCGTAGCCTGCCCCGGCGTCGACAGACATTGTGGCGTTGATCGCTCCATCCGGTCGCGCCGCACTGGCGATGACGAAACCGAGCTCGGGGTTGAGAACCAGTTGCTCATCCGCATTGGCCTGTCCGATGCGCTGCACCAGCTCGTAATAGGGCAACTCACGGACGATTCGATGCAGCGCCGCCTGCGGAGGACGTGACACATCGATCCAGCTATCCTCCGGATCGGCAATCGCAGCCGTCTCGGGCAGGCTGAAAACATCCTGCATGCACGTGATTCGAACGGAATTCCTGCGGCCATCGCCCAGGGCAACGCCGGTTACGCGCATCACGATGTAGCCGTCGTGATAGTCAGGCCACTCGAACTTAAACGGGTCACCAATATTCAAGCCGGCCGCAGCCCGATTAGCCTGGATGGTGCAAGACAATAGCGGGGTGGAAAGGGCCTGCAAATTGCGCATTGCCACCCTGGCGGCAATGTTCCGACTCGTGAAGCCTGGGTATTGCAAGGTGGTGCCTATCACCGAACCCTGGATCTGAACCAGCGCGGTATCCTGAGCAGTGACGCTTGCCGTCTTGCCAGTTGTACTATCCCAGAAGTTCACGGTGATCGAATTCACCAAATCGCCAAACGCCGAGCGCATGTAGCCATCAACACGCTCGATTTCGCCCTCTCCCAGGGTGATCAGGTCTTCCTCGTCGAAGTCATTGCGAATCAGTTTCAGGACGAACAGCCCTGTGGTTCGATCCACATACAGCGACGCATTGATGTGGCGCACGATCTCCGACACAAAATCTTCGATCGGAGTCTGCTTATCCCAAAGCAGGGATATCCCCATCTGCTCGTCGTAGAGCCCGTTGGCCGCGGCGGTGAAGCTGGCATCGTCGATATCTGACTCTTGATACCCCATGCCCCAGTCAAGGTCCGTCAGGCACTCCCTGATGATATGAGCGGGATTCATATCGAAAGAGTCGATGGTCACTACCCTGCAATCAACGTAGCATGACCCGGACGTGCCGCTGGTGTCCTCTGTCTGCAGGACTACCAGGTTAGGGCCGCTTGGGGATAGCAGGGTTTCCGGGAGATGGATCGAGTTGAGCCACGTTCCAACGCCTGGGACGTGATCCGATATCCCCATCTTTGTCGCCAGCTTGACACCGTTTAGCCAGACGGACACCAGGTTGTCGACATAGGTCTCGAGGTAGTACCTAGGCCCCCGCGGGAATGCCCCGAGGTCCTTTCTTAACCACAGAAACTTCCCTGCCGGCCAGTTAGCGTTTCTCCCGGCAGTGAAGCCCGCTAGGTGAGCCTGAATAGAGAAGTAGGAGAATTCCGAGCTGGCGAACGGCAGCTGACCGACACCCCAGGTTGAATCGTCAAATGCTGGTGAAGCGAACTCGATATCTGCATCGCTCTCTGCGACGTTGTACTTCCATCCTGGTGAGGCGACCGCAAGGAAGGTGCCCGGCCCCTGCCCGATTCCGGCCTTCTCCGGATACCACTGTTCCTGCCCGCCTGAGCGAAGGAACACCCGCTGAATACGGAAAGACCACCGTTTTAGGTAGGGGTTGATCCCAAGGTAGCACTGACGGAGGACGACGCCGCATACCCCGCGAAAAGCCGGGATCATCGAGCCGATTTTGGACGTCAGGTAGTCGTTCTTTACTTGTGTTGGGCTCCCGATTTCGAGGTCCACGGCGCCGCTTATCCCGCCTTCCCGCTTCTCCCCACCAAACAGGTTGTCAGCACTGACGTTGATTCGCCCTCCAGTGGAGTCTCCGGACCACGCGGCGCGCTCATCCACCTGGATACGGGTCAGCTTGTCGATTGGGCCATGGCATAGAATCATGTGCATGCCAAGGTAATACTTGTACCCGACGGTGACCTTCTTACTGCTTCCGCCCACGAGCCACCTCCACGAGTGCAATTGCCTGGGCGTCTCCGGTGGCGATTAGCGCTTCTGCCGAAATGCCGTCGCGAAGGAATGCTCCCCAGTCGATGCCGTGGCGCAGACAAAATGCCCGCGCGCCGCGGCTGCAACCCTTCGCCGCGCGCACATCGCGCATCGTCACGATCAATGGTTCAGCGGAAGGCACGGCTGATCTCCTCCATCAGTCGTCGCGTGACCTCGTGGCCGACGCTCAGCCCAGAGAATTCCGGCTGCATTTCGATCGCGGAGATCTCGCGGTGGCGGGCGATGTTGAACGGGCGGTCCGTGAGGTATGACCAGATGACGTGCGCGCGCGACGGGTCGAACAGGTCGGTATAGGGCACGTGCAGCCCCTGTATCTCGCCGAGCTGCTGCGCGGCGGTGCGTTCGATCGGCGGCAGACCAATATCGGCTAGCGACTGGCGCACTTCATTCACGTCGCGATGCAGGATGACCTTGCGCGCCGGGTGGCCATTGAGCCATTCCGGCCAGCGCCAGATCCCAGTGCATGAGACTCCCACGCTGCGGCCTGGCGCGCGATGCGGCAGCAGCACGTCCCAATCCTTGTAATGCGTCGTGTATAGCGGATCGTGTACGCAGTGCGTTGCGTCCGTGGTAAGCCAGTTTGCAGCCCAGGTGGTACCACTGCGCGGCAGGCCGATCACCATGAAGTCGATCATTTCTTCCCTCCCTTGCTGCGAATGGCCACGGTACGCAGATCGCCGTACCAGACCACGTTCGGCCCCTCAATGTCGCGCGTGCCAAACAGCACAGGGATCTCGCGCCCCTCCTCTGCAGTCGGCGCCTTGATGTCTCCCAGACCGGCCGGCGGCTGGCTCTTAGGCTTAGGCGTCAACGCTGAACTAATAACCAAGCTGACAACAAAATACGCGAGATAGACCCACGCCATATCAGTGCTCCTTAAACGATTGACGACCCGCCGAACGGATTCTTGGTCGGGATCCAGGGAAACCCTCCGAAGTTGTCGAGGTTGTCGAACTTCGACTCGCACGTGGCGCGCACCCGATCGCACCCGGGGTAGATCTTCACCACCACCTCTCCGCCGTACCACTGGCCATAGCTCAACCCGTACCCTGCCGCCGGGACGGCTGTGATCAGGATCTCGATCGGACGCGAGAGCGTGAGCTGGCTGCCAGCGTGTGCAGTAATGAGGCGCAAGGAGCCGTCCTCGGCACGGAGCATGCCACCAAGGTACCAACCATCTAGCTGCAGGGCCGCAGCCGGCACGGTGACTACGTTGCCGGCTGCGGCCGTGACTGGCGCCACGACGGCAAAATCCTCGGGGTCCAGCATGCACCCGCGCGAGTACAGCGCGTGGCGGCAAGTCTTCTGGTATCGGGCACGCAAGCCTGGACGGCGCAGCGATGTGAAAACACTCTCGCACACCAGAGTTACTTCGCTGCCAGCCCCTCGAGCACCAGTTGTACGCCCTTTCCAAAACACAAAAAAACACCCTTCTTCATCGCGTTGAAATACCGTCACGCTGATCACGCTATCTAGGGCATACTGCAAGTGCAGCAAGGCCATTGGGTTGTCGCGAGCAAACTTAATCTGCAAGTCGTTCTTATTGATGTCCTGCGTCTGCTCGATACCACCCCGGCCAATAGGCACCGGCTCGTAGACGTCGCCCAGATACGTTACCGGGGTGTCACCACTGGTATAGGTCCAGCGCTGCCCCATTGCGTTGAACAGGTAGAGCTCCTGCAGTGTTGTTGTCATTGCACGCTCCGCACGTCATACACGGCGACTGCCACGCCTGGGGTATGCCAGGCCAGCTCCACCGCATCCGCTTCCAGCCGTGAAAGACACAGCCAGGTTGCGAAGACCTCACCAGGGGCGGCCGACCAGCCTACTGGCGCGTCAAGGGTCAGGACCTCGAGGCCGTCGACGCCGAAGTAGCCTTGCACGCGGCGAAACGCCCACGCGCCGGTACGCCGGTGATGTAGCGCAATGTCGCGCCGACCGGCGCCAAGGTCGTGCAACGTGGCGCCATAGGCGCGCACGCTGATCGTGTTGCCAGCCGCGGTGATCGGTGCCGCCAGGGTCAGATCATGCTGCCACTGCGGCGACCAGAAGGCCCATGCCCGCCCCTGGCGGGCATGCAGCCAACCACGCCAGGTCGAGATCTCTGCCCGATTACGCAGCAACAGCCGATGACTGCGCAGCAGCGAGGGAACACCTGAGAGATCGTCCTGGAACACATAACCGGTCTCGTAATCCACCCGCTGCAGCTTCCGCTGCCAGCGCTGCTGCACAGGTGATACCCAGTTTGGACGCCGCAGGGCTACCGGGGTGCCACGGTAAAGCACGGCATCATCTGCAGTCAGGGCGGGTACCGGCTGAAGCTCGAAGCGCAGGGTGATTTGCCCAGACGCGGCGGAGGGGCGCTGGGCGGTGACTTCAAACGGCATGCGTGCCTGGACGGCCGGGTACAGGTGCGCCCCTACCGGCCAGGCTTGCGTGGTAGGGGCTGACAGCGTAATGCCGTCGCTGGACACGGCGTCGACGGTGACGGCTTCGTAGCGCGTCGCATCGAGCCATAGCACGGCATGACCCCCGGCCGCAAATGCGTAAAGAGCCGTATCTGCCGGCACAAAGTCTGCCCCAGCCTCTACCGGTACCTGCAGCGGCTGGGGGTCGGTCCAGACGGGCAATAACCAACTCTGCGATTGATGACGCCACAGCAGGGCATCAAGCTGCTGCAATGCAGCCCCTTGCAACAGGGCGGTATATTCGAGCGCACGGCGCGGCAGATTGCGCAGGGCAATGCGCTCTTCGTGGCCCGTCTTGGCCTCAGTGATATCGGTCAGCCACTCCAGGCGCTCAACCACCGGCCGTGCCCAGTTGGGGCGGAACGGGAATACGGGTGTCGGCATGGTCAACCCCCCAGCGATCGGATGACCGACGCATTGCGCTGCAGCTTTTCGATGAACACATCATCGCTGTCCGCGCTGCGCATCCAGTTGGCCACGTCGCGCGAGTCGTCAACGAAGATGAAGCGCATGTTGCGCGGGGGGGCGGCGCCTTCGTCACCGCCGTTGGCGCGGTGGCGGGGATCGCTCTCGGTCAGCACCTCTTCGCCCTTGCGCAGGATCGCCGGCATTTCGTCGGGCTTGAGCCCGGCAATGCCGCCTGTGTGATAGCTGTCTCTTATACACATCTCCGAGCCCACGAGACAGGCAGAAATCTCGT
>ERZ761601.116-NODE-116-length-22345-cov-6.555271_pt1 | contig 22345 bp, 22 predicted proteins | sample MGYA00433092_ERZ761601 | MGnify/ENA primary metagenome ERZ761601 (study PRJEB28899, sample SAMN03785571) | bioreactor sludge metagenome | biome: EBPR Sludge; feature: EBPR Bioreactor; material: 0.22µm filtered reactor supernatant | place: Saint Lucia: Queensland...
TGGCGTGACCGCAGGGGGTCTCGGGGGAGCTACAGCGTCTCAGTGTCTGAGTCCGACTTTTCAGGTGTCTTAGCAGTGGTTTCTAAACTGTTGCAGAGTCCACCCAGAATATTGCCAATAAGGAACGGGCCCGCAATCAGACCAACCACGGCGCTGACGAGTGTAGCGATCAGAGTCAACCCCACCTTCCTATTGACAAGCTCCTGTTAATAGATATAGGTGAAGGCAGCCGTGCCGCCGATAATGGCACAAAAGAGCCACAATACGAGAATCAATTCCCAAACGGTCCTTTTTAATCCTCCCTGAGTTAAGTCGCAGGCCAAAATATAATCATTAGATTTAAATTAGTCAAGTATTCTTTCCGAGTGTAAAATATGACTACTACTCTCTATTTTCTAATTTCTATTTACTAACCATGGCCGCCGACTCGGTACAACGCATCAAAGAACGTTTGAGCATCATCGACGTGATTTCTCCGTACGTGGAGCTCCACAAGGCTGGCAAGAACTACAAAGGTAAGTCGCCGTTCACTAACGAAAAGACTCCTTCCTTTTACGTCTCCCCTGATCGCGGTATGTACTATTGTTTTTCTTCCTCGCAAGGCGGCGACATGTTCACCTTCGTCGAAAAGATGGAGGGGGTGGATTTCAAAGGTGCCTTAAAGATATTGGCCGATAAGGCCGGCGTGGAGTTGGTACCGGAAGACCCCAAGAAACGCGACTGGCGCGACACGCTTTATCAAGCGCTGGAGGAAGCGACCAAGTTTTTTGAAACTGAGCTGACCACAGCCAAGGATGCTGACGAATACCTAAAAAAGCGGAAGGTCAGTGACGAAACCCGTACTCGCTGGCGCATCGGCTATGCGCCGAACGATTGGCGTCGGCTCAAAGAACATTTGAATAAGAAAGGTTTTGACGACAAGGCCCTACTAGAATCTGGTCTTATCAAACAAGCCGACCAAGGCAAACAACCATACGACGTCTTTCGTGACCGGATCATGTTTCCGATCATGGACCCCTCGGGCCGGGTCATCGGTTTTTCGGGACGAATTCTTTCTAAAGACAGCGAGGCGCCGAAGTATGTGAATTCGCCGGAGACGCAACTCTTTAACAAATCGGAAGCCCTTTTCGGTTACGACAAAGCCAAGCATGGCATCCATAAACTTGACTTCTCGCTCATCGTCGAAGGTCAGTTCGATGTCGTCTTGTCGCACCAGGCCGGATATAAGAACGCAGTGGCAGTGTCTGGCACGGCCCTGACTCCGGAACACGTCTCTCTCCTCCAGCGACTTTCTAATCGCGTGGTATTGGCGCTCGACTCGGACAAGGCCGGTGTGAACGCCGTCAAACGGGCTGCCGAGCTGATGCTGGCCCGCGGCATAGATCTCAAGGTAGCCAGGCTTCATGGTGGCAAAGATCCGGCCGATCTAGTGGCGGAAGACCCGAATCTCTTGAAGAAGGACATCAAGGACGCCAAACACGTCATCGAGTTTTTGCTAGAGGTTCTGAAAGAGGAAGCCAAAGACGAGCGCCGTTACAAAGTCCGAGTGCGCGACGAAGTTCTGCCATATCTTCTACTCATAGATAGCCACATCGAACGCGATCATTTTGCGAAGGTGGTAGCCGAAGCCATCGAAGCGAGCGTGGATTCGGTTCGCTTAGAGTTAGCGCGAATGGAAGCGAATAATAAGGAAAAGGTTCGGCCGATGGAGAGTCTACCGAGGGAGGCGACAGCGCCGCCTCCACCCGTAGGTCAAAGTAGTCGCAAAGAAAATCTCCTCGGCTATCTATCCGTCATGGAAGACATTCTCGAAGGGGAGGCTAAAAATGCGATTCGCGAGAGTTTTTTAAAGGTAGTAGGTCGTGCACCGGAAGAAGTCCGCTCGGCATTACCGCCCACGTTAGTGAGTCAGTTAGTATTCAAGCTCGAGACCCATGTGGCCGACAGCCGGGCCAAAGTTGTAAAGGAGGAGTGGGAAGGAAAGATCAAGGAGCTTAACGAGGTATTGGTCAAAGAGCAAATACTCTCGCAGAAGACATCATTGCTTGAGGCGGAAAAGACGGGTAACGACGGCGAAGTCGAGCGGATACTCGGTATCCTGGACGAATTAAAGAAAAATCGCACCACCTAGACGAGGACCACGGGATCAATACGTAACAAAAGACGCTTTCTCGTCGTAATAAGGCAGGGGAGTTTGTCCCCAAACATAGATTGACTAAACGGCTCGATAATGTATAGTTGGGCCACCATATTTATGGTTGCGAAGAAAAAAACCGCGACAAAGAAAAAGCCGAAGAAGGCGGCCAAAAGATCCGCCAAAAGAGCAGTGAAAAAACAGGCCAAAAAAGCTCCGAAATCGCGAGCTAAGGCAACAAAAAAAACTGCGAAAAAAATTTCCAAATCAAGGAAGACCGCGCCCAAGAAGAAGACCAAAAAGGTAGTAAAAAGGGAAATCGTCAAGGTAAGTAAACTCTCTAAGGAAAGGGAGGCGAAAGCGGCGGAGCTGATGAAGCTCGGACGCGATCGCGGCTACGTCACTTACGACGACATCATGAAGCAGTTCCCGACGGTGGAACGAGACGTGCAATTCTTGGAAGAGATGTACGAGCGTTTTAGCGTGGCCAATATCGACGTCCTCCAAAGCGGCGGTCTCCTGTCGGGCGACGCCAGCGACGAGCTTTTGGCGCAGAAGAACGCCTATCGCCGCCAAGAGAGTAGCTACGACTCGATCCAAATGTATCTGCGTGAGATCGGTCAGTACCCGCTTTTGACCGCTATGGAGGAACGCACGCTCGCCAAACGCATCGTCGACGGCGACGATGAAGCGAGAAACCTCTTGGCGCGAGCCAACTTACGTCTGGTGGTATCCATCGCTAAAAAATACGTCGGCCGCAGTCCCGACCTGACGCTACTAGACCTTATTCAAGAGGGTAACCTTGGTTTGTTCAAGGCCGTCGATAAGTTCGACTTCACCAAAGGCTTTAAGTTCTCGACCTATGCCACTTGGTGGATCCGTCAAGCCATCACGCGTGCGCTCGCCGACCAGTCCCGCACCATTCGTATTCCGGTCCACATGGTGGAGACCATGGCCAAATACAAGCAGATCTCGCGCCGCTTGGCGCAGGACTTGGGCCGAGACCCGATGCCGGAGGAGATAGCTACCGAAATGGGCGTCGAGGTCGAAAAGGTGTACCAGATCGAGAAGATCAGTCAGGACACCATTTCGCTCGAGTTGCCCGTCGGCGACGACGACGATCGTTCGCGCCTCTCCGATTTCATTGCCGACGATAAGATCACATCGCCGGACCAAGAGGTGGCCCACAGTATCCTGACCGATCAGATTCTTGAGATTCTCGACACGCTTTCCGAGAAAGAGCGCAAGATTCTCGAGATGCGCCACGGCCTCATCGACGGCACGTATCACACGCTCGAAGAAGTGGGCGCCGAGTTCGGCGTCACTCGCGAGCGCATCCGTCAGATCGAGGCCAAAGCTCTCGAGAAGATCCGCCAGCACGAGAAAGCACGACGATTGAAGAGTTATTAGGATGGATATAAGAAAAGGCCGGGGCGCGTGAGCGTCCCCGGCCTTTGTCGTTGTCGACCCGGTCCTACTGTTGGACCAGGGTGGTGTATCGCGGCGCGGGATCATAGCCAGTCAATGGCATGATGTACTGCATGAACAGTACGAACATGACCCCGCAAGCAGCCGCAATAATTACGTTTTTCATCTTCTACCTCCTCTTTCTATTATGCCACAGATTACCCTCTAAAGCAATCCGATAGTTTTAAGAGCGTCCTCGGTCTTATCGGTGAAGCGCTTTTGGTCGCGCAGACTAAAGAGAAGCGGTAATTCCTTGAGTTCTGCCATGATATGCTCGCTCGCCGAGGAGACGTACACCACCTTACCCTTGGCCTCCATATCAGCCACAGCTTCGGCTAGCATTTCTTGGCCTTCGTAGTCGGCGGCCAAGAGTCCGCGCAGGCGAATAATGACATGACGCACGTTCTTAGCGTCAGCGAGCCGACGGAAGTTGTCCGCGTGGCGTCCGCTATCGACGTAGCCCAACAGTCCCGCGATGCTATATGTTACAGCTGTGATCTCCTTATCGGTCGGGACCTTAAGATGCTTACCGCCGCGCACGGCCGACTTCGTGCCGTCCGCGTAGTTGAACGTGACGTCGAAGCGTCCACGGCTGATCTGATCGGTGAACCAAAGGAGCGACATCACAGCACCGACGACGACCGCGATGCCGGCGTCTTCGAAAACGGTGATCAACACCACTGTGATGGCGACGACGAAGCTAGATTTCTCGGACACATAAAACTCTTTGAATTTGTCGACCTCGATCAGACCGAGCGCGGTATTGACCAAAATAGCGGCGATGACCACCATCGGAATGTAGATGAAAAGCGGCAGGACGACAATGGCAATGATCGCGGTCGCCACCGCCGCGACAGCGGCCGACATACTGTGCGTGGCTCCAGCCTTGATGTTGGTGCCGGTACGGATAAAGACTCCGGTCGCCGGCAGTCCGCCCATAGCACCGGAACCGATGTTGGCCAGGGCCAAACCGAACAACTCTTTGCGACTCGACGACTGGGTCTTGGTGATCTTATCGGCGATCTTGGCCGTGATGAGAGTCTCCAAGACGGCGATGAGAGCGATAGTGCCCGCTATTTTGAGGGTCCACACTACCAGTTCCTTACTCGCGAATATCTGCCCTAAAGCATCCCAGGCTACCGGCAACATCAGAGCACCTACGACCGAACCGAATTTATCGCCCAAGGAGATCAGCCCCAGATCGAAATATTGCGATTCTAGGTAGCCGAACAAGATACCGACGACCGATATCGGAATGACGGCCGGCAGGGCTTTGACATAGCGCTTCCATAACAAGATGGCGGCCAAGAAGATCGCGAATATCAAGACGGAGTTAGTATGCGTTTCTGTGGCGTGGTGAATGTAAAGTTCAATGTCACCCAAGAAATGACCAGTGCGTTTTAAGGCCGAAAGACCGGTGGCATCGAAGAGCTGAGAGGCGGCGATCAAGAAGGCTACGCCCGCGCCGAAACCATACATCACCGACGATGGAATGAAATACAGGTACTTATCGAGACCGAGCGCCCAGACGACCAAGATGAGACCTCCTGATGCTAGTGCCAGTATCGGCAGGACCGCGGCACCGAGTCCGAGCGGCGCGGCCAGGGTGGCGGCAAAAAGCACGGTGGTCAGCGCACCGGCGGCGCCGATGATGTTGTAGTTGTTACCGCCGAAGATGCTGGCGATCAACGTCGCCCACACACCGGTGATGAGACCGGGAACCGGTCCGGCGCCGGAAGCGATCGATAGAGCGATCGAAAGCGGCACCGAAATGAGGGCGACAGTGAGTCCCGCGCGCCAGTTTTTAGACATCAACTCTGAGAATTGTGCAAAATTTAATATTGAAATCGATTTCATGCGTGAATTATACGTTAAGTTTTGATAAGAAGATCCCCCGGCCACGGACACGCCGATGGTTACGGGGGATGGAAGCGACACTAGGCCGCGACGCTAGCCGAAGCGAGCCGTCTGCCTATGACAGCGACGACATCCTCGACCGCGGATTCGAAAGAACACGAAGACTCCAGGATATGGCCATTTTGGCCGGTTCCTGGGCCAAAGTACTCGCGGATAATCCGTTCTTCCTTCTGAATGAAGGCACGACACTGTTCGACACTGATTCCAGGCACCACCTCTCTGAGATAGGTCGACATCTCACCGGCATCTGCGCGCGTGATGAAGTACTCGGGAGGGGAAATACCCTGTTCGAGAATACGTGCCTTGACCAGGTGATGGTGCATACGCGTAGCTGAATCATCATCTTCCTTGTTGTCGCCGACGAATGCGGTGGCGTAAAGGACGGCATTGAGACCGTAGCCATCCACGACCACAACGTCGAACTCATCAAGAGCTGGTCGCAACTTCTTGTTGAACTCATTCAGAGCCACCCAGCATTTGAACAAACGGCTTGTGGGGTCGAGTTCAGCTTCTTCCCGTACCCACAATAGCGGATGCGGCAAGTTGCCGAATGGGTCTTCAAAAAAGGCGAATGTGTGATCCCTGAGGATAGCAGGGAGCGCAGATTCGAGTTTCCTGAATAGACGACTCCGGCCGGATCCCCGCATGCCCGAAATCGCGAAAAAAGAACAATCGGTATTCCTAGACATGCGGCCTCCTTGCCATGTCGATCGTCAATCATTGGTCCCCCTCTTGGGCCAACGGGTAAGAATCATACTCCTACTTTTTCTACTGTCAAAGAGGTTGTGCACAACCCGCATACGCTTTTAACTAGCCGTATTTATGCTATAGTGGGCAGGTGAAGCATCAAGCGACCAAGGCCATAGTGGTAGCGGGTTTGATCACCGATCATGATGGTCGCGTGTTGATAGTTCAACCCTCTCACAAGGAAGGTTGGATATTCCCGGGCGGATACGTCGAGGTCGGAGAGTCGCCTAGCGGCGCCTTCCGTCGCGAGATTCTGGCCGAACTAGGTGTCGAAATTCGGTCTGTTCCCAGACTATTGAGTATCGACTACCGCGGTTCCGCCGATGAATACGTCATGTTCATCTTCGACGGAGGTGTCTTCACGGAAGAAATGGTAGCTGGTATCAAGCTATCTCCCGGGTTATTAGAATTTCGCTTAGTTCCTCCGGAGGAGGCGATGTCGCTACTTCGAGCCAATAGCGCTCGTCGACTAATGCCGACCTTGGAGGCGCGCAGTAAGACCGGCATCGCCTACTTAGAGCACCAAGAACTCCTGTAAGCCGATTTGATCATCGTTTCGAATTGACTTGTGGGCGTTTTTATTTGTCTGCTTTTAGCGGCCAGTCGCTAGTTAATTAAATCATCAATCTGTACTTATGGCTCTCATCGCAAGCGTCATTTTCGTGGCCGGTTACGCACTCATTACCCTCGAACATCATTGGAAGATAAACAAATCCATAACGGCGACGGCTTTGGCCGCCATCCTCTGGGGCGCGATCGCTCTCACCACAAGCGATATTCACGGGGTGGAGGAGGCGTTACATCTCATTTCGGCCGAAACCTTCGCTTTGGTGGTTTTCTTGCTCGCGGCCATGACCTTGGTCGAGATATTGGTACACTATCGTTTTTTCGACCTGCTTAGAGCGAAACTGTTCGCGCTCGGCCTTAAAGACACGGCTCAGCTTGTGCTGATAACGATCATCACTTTCTTCCTATCAGCCATCCTCGACAACCTCACCACCACCATAGTGATGGTCCAGATCGCGCGACGGTTTTTCAAGGGTCACAACCTCTTGGTCGCGGCCGGCGCCATCGTCGTCGCGGCCAATGCCGGCGGCGCGTTTTCACCGGTCGGGGATGTCACCACCATCATGTTGTGGTTGGCTGGCAAATTCACCGCTCTCGAGGTCATCATGTGGGGCTTCTTGCCATCCCTAGCCATCATAGCCTCCAGTTTGTTCTTCTTTGTCATGCAGATGAAGCGCGATAGCGGCGACGAGTCGTTGGCGGCAGGGGAGGATGTGCATCTTTCGCCTTCGGAAAAGACCGTCATAACATTATCGTTCATCTCGTTCGTTCTGCCGCCATTGGCGCACTTGGCCGGTCTTCCGCCTTTTATGGGTTTACTCTTGGGCGTCGGCATCGTCGGCTTGACCATAGGATGGTTCGCCAATACTTCTAAGAAGCGCGAGACGCATCTCGCCATGGACATCGAGAAACTTCTCGGCAAACTGGACATCACGAGTTTGCTATTCTTTATCGGCATTCTTTTCGCGGTCGGCGCGTTAGGACACCTCGGCATACTGGACACCATCTCTGAAAGCCTGTTCGGCGAAGAGCCTGCCATCTCTCGATTGATCGCCGGTAGCGTCTTCTTGGGAGCTTTCTCCGCCATCCTCGATAACATTCCTCTGACTGCCGCGGCTCTCGACATTCTGCAGACGACCGATCCGAAGCTCTGGGTGCTTCTGGCCATTTGTGTCGGCACCGGCGGATCCATGTTGGTCATCGGTTCGGCGGCGGGCGTGGTAGCTATGGGTATGGTCAAGGAATTGACCTTCAAAAAATTCTTTCAGATAGCCTCTCTGCCGGCCGCCATCGGATACGCCGCCGGTATCGGCGTGTGGTACGTCCAATACTTGTTGTTTTAGCCACTCAAGCGGATAAAGTCGGCCTTGCGAGCGTCAAACAGCTGGCGATGCTATGATGGAGCCGAATATGAGCGAGCTTGGGGATTTCAAACACGCCTACGCACGGCTCAATAAAGAGCAAAAAAAAGCGGTCGATGCGATCGACGGCCCGGTGATGGTCATCGCCGGTCCTGGTACGGGGAAGACGCAGATATTGGCTCTTCGAATCGCTAATATCCTAGATAAAACGGACACCAAACCGGATAATATTCTGGCCCTGACCTTCACTGACGCCGGAGCGCACGCCATGAAGGAGCGTCTGCGCCGTTACATCGGCGATACAGCCTATAAAGTGGCCGTACACACCTTCCACAGCTTCGCAGGCGAACTGATACGACGCTATCCTGACGCTTACCCGACCATCATCGGCGGTCGCGCTGCCACAGACATCGAGAGATTCTCGATGTTAGAAGATATAGTGAATGATAGCGATCTTCGCGAACTGCGTCCGTCTGGTGACCCTCTTTACTACGTCAAGAAGATTCCAGGGGCCATTTCCGATCTAAAAAAAGAGTACATTACTCCGGACGAACTATCGAAACGCATCGCGGAGCTAAAAGCCAACCTCGAAGCACGGCCGAAATTCCACGAAAAAGGCGCCCACAAAGGCAAGGTCCGTAGCGACTACGCCAGGGAAGAAAAGCGGCTAAACAGGCTGAGGGAATTAGCTTTGGTCTATCGCCAGTATCAAGCGGTACTAAAAGATAGGCATCTGTACGATTTCGAAGACATGATCGTCGAGACCGTGAAGGCGCTCGAGGCCAACGAAGATATGCTTCGAGATTTGCAGGAGACCTACCAGTACATCCTGGCAGATGAACATCAAGACGTGAACGAGGCCCAAAATAAGATATTGGAACTTTTGGCGCACTTCCATGATCGCCCTAACATCTTTGCCGTCGGCGACGAAAAGCAATCGATCTATCGCTTCCAAGGTGCGTCCCTGGACAACTTTTTATACTTCGAAGATCGGTTTCCGGGTACGACGATCATCCAACTCACCGATAATTATCGCTCGACCCAGAGAATACTCGATCTGGCGCATGCATTGATCAAAAGCGAGGACCCCGAATTGAGCGCTCTGCGCGTACCACTCAGGTCGGCCAAAGAAGCCCCGGATGAAGGGCGCGAGGAATGTCGAACTTTTTCTCACGAAGCAGTGGAAGAGGAATGGCTGGTCAAGGAAGTAAGAAAATTATTGACAGAAGGGGTACCGGCGGAGGAGATAGCGGTGATCGTGCGCTATAACCGTGACGTCGAGCATTTGGCCGGCCGCCTGCGGGCGGCCGGCATCGACGCCAACGCATCGGCCGAAAGCGATATCCTTGACCATCCCATCACCGAGATGGCCGAGAATTTAATGCTGGCGAGTTTGGAGCCGACAAACGAAAGTGCCTTGTTCGCAGTTCTGACTCATGACTGCTGGGACATAAACAGCGGCGATCTGGCCCTTGTCCTAGCCGCGCGGTCATATAACGAGCCCCTTCGAAAGATAATCGGTGACAAGGCTCGACTACAGGAATTGGCCGCGAGCGGCGCCGGCAAGATCGAACGAGTGGGGCAGGTCCTAGACGAAGCCCGGGCGCTTAGCGCCACAAAGGCGCCGCACTTCGTGCTCCAGTTCCTGCTCCAAGAAAGCGGTCTACTGGCGAAAGTGACCAAGGAGGACCCAAGAGAGGGCGTACGAGTTTTGCGACGCTTTTATGACGACATCGAGGCGATGGTGATCGAAAATCAGGCAACTACGTTATCGGCCGTTGTCTCTCAGCTTAAGTACCGGCGAGCTCACGGTCTCCCATTGAACGCCCCGTATATCGACGTCGACCAGACGGCGGTACAGGTCATGACGGCACACAAATCAAAGGGTCTGGAATTTCACACGGTCTTTTTACCTCGGACCACTGACAACGCTTTCGGTAAGGCCGATAAGCGCGATCATTTCAAATTGCCGCTTTCCAAGCATGTGGTCGATGATGACGAAAGTGCGGAAGACGATCGTCGGCTTTTCTATGTGGCCATGACCCGAGCCAAGACGAACCTACTTATTTCCAGTTCTGAAAATACTACCTCGGGAAAGATCTGTGAACCGAGCAGATTTTTATACCAACTTCCGGCAGAATCCATCACTACCATAGACACCGCGGCCGAAGAGGAAGTATTCAAGCCGGAAGCTGTCTTGGAACGAAAGCATGTTTCCTTCCGACTCAAACCGGAGCTGATCAAGCGTCTTTTCCTGGAGCGTGGTTTGGCCGTCACCCATCTCAACAACTATCTGGAAGATCCCGGTAAGTATTATTTGGAAAATCTTCTGCGCCAACCTCAACCGCAAACCTTACCGGCAATGAAGGGTAACGCTGTGCATGAGATATTGGATCGCGCGGTCTCTTCTTTTAAGAAAACCGGCGAGTGGATGACGATGAGCGAGGCGCAGAATCAAGTCAAGACCGCTCTCGAGAGAATGCCGATAGGTGAGAGCGACCTGGCAAGACTGCATGCTGATTCTCTGTTGATACTCAACTCTTATCTACCGCGTTTGGCCATGATGGCTGATAAAAATTCGCGAGCCGAAACCGCTTTCAGAGTCATCCTCAAGACGGATGACACAGAATTGCCGGAAGTGCCGCTCACCGGCAAGATAGATCGCATCGATCATGATTCTGATGGAAAAGTGTTGCGAGTAGTGGACTATAAAACCGGCAAGCCTAAGAGTCGTAACGAAGTCGAGGGCAAGACCAAGAATGGAACAGGAAACTATAAGCGCCAGTTGGTCTTCTATGCTTTGCTACTAGAATTGTACGGGGTAGAAACCGCTGATCCGGAATACGTGATTTCTTACGTCGAACCTAAAGAGCGTACAGGTGAGATAGTGGAGCACACATTCAATGTAACGGCCGCCGAGGTTGACGAGTTGAAGCAAGAGATACTCCGAGTGTCGAAAGAAATAATTTCGGGAGATAAATTTTGGCCTAAGGAATAGGACGTAGAGATTCGCACTTAGAGCGATGATAGTAAACCAAGGCGCGCCTTGGTTCTCAAAACCTACGCGCTCGATTCTGTCTAACGAAACTCACTTCACCAATCCGTCGATCAGTATCTTCATCCGGTCATAGTTCTCAGCGCCATTGATGACCATCTTTTGGTCTCCCATCAGAATTACCGAATAGGGGGTACCTCGCGCACCGATAGCGACGGCGTCGCTGGCATCGGCATCGACCTTGTCCATATGGCGATTCTCCTTGACACACTCCTCATAAGCCGCACGCTCGACACCCGCATCCTCGGCATAATCAGGCAATTGGGACACGTTGGTCAATTCGTTCGGACCTCTCTCCCCGAACACCATGTCGGCGAACTTCCAGAAGGCTTCGTTGCCTCCGAGTTCGGCCACACATTCGGAAGCCCCGGCGATGTAAGGCGCGCTCGGGTGAAGTGACGGCAGCGGTAAGTGCCGATATGTCCAAGCTACCTTGCCGCTCGGGCCGTATTCTTCGATCAGCTTCTGCATTGTCAGATGAAAAGTTTTGCAGTAAGGACAATCAAAGTCGGAATACTCCACTATCATGACCGGGGCGTTAGGATTACCGCGAATATGATCTTCGGCCGTTACCGGCTTTATGTTCTCCAGACTAGGAGAGTTTGCGGGCGCCTGATCGCTCTTTTTTGCGATCTCTTTATCTCCGCCTAGATATATCGACAAAGCTATGAGACCAAAGCCGATGAGGATGGCCCCAGGAATTGCCCAAACGGAGGCTGCTCCGGAACCTCTCTGTTCGTAGGTATCGTTCATCTTCGATCAATTTATCGGTTAATACCGGGATTATAGCATGTTAAAATACGCTTATGGATGTATTTGGTGCTATTTTTTTCGGACTTCTACAAGGACTGACGGAATTTTTGCCAGTTTCCTCGACCGGTCACCTGGTTCTGCTCCATGAATTATTTGGAGCGAATTCTAGCGACCTGGCCTTCGATGCGGTCTTACAGCTGGCCACGGTCCTGGCAGTGATCATATATTTCCGGCGCGACTTAATGATGCTGATCAATGCGATGACTCGTCGTCTCTCTAGGCTACCAGTGAACGAAAAGGACATCGCTCTGGCCTACGCTTTGATGATAGGTACGGTACCGGCCGTTCTTGCCGGTCTGCTACTTGAATCTTATATGGAGACTATATTTCGACGCCCATTACTGGTCGGAGCGGTACTAGTGCTCGGATCGCTACTCTTCGCTTTCGCCGAATGGCATTACCAAAATCATAAACGGGAGGAAAAGATCACTATCCGAAAAGGTCTGACCATTGGTCTCTTTCAGTGTCTCGCGCTCGTTCCGGGCATGTCCCGAAGCGGCGCATCGATAGTCGGTGGTATGTTTTTGGGACTCTCAAGGTCGGAAGCCGCACGCTTCTCTTTTTTACTTGCCATACCGATAATTCTTGGGAGTGGCCTTAAGAAATTAGTAGACCTCATGATGGCTGGCGGTACGACCGACTGGAGCGGCCTCATCTTTGCCGCCATCGTCGCCTTTTTGTCAGGTCTCTTTGCCATTCACTTTATGCTCTCTTTCGTTCGTCGTCACACATTATGGCCCTTCATCTGGTACCGACTGATATTGTCCGGCGTAGTATTCTTTATCTTCTGGGAAGTATAAATAAAAGGCCGTCGGACATGATTCCGGCGGCTTTTTAAAACGGCAAGGCGTGCGTCATGCCCGAATCGTTCTTAGTGGTCCATCCAGAAATGTCGAGGGGAATCTCACGTTTCCTGGAACCGTCTTTGAATTTCACATGGCCATGGAGGAGGGCGTAGTCGAACACTTTCTTGGTCACTTTCACGTCCTGCGTGCAGTACTTTTTAACCTCGTCGACCCGGCCTTCGCGCCACCAGCGGACGGCCTGAAGACCGTCCGCCGATTTCTTGGCTCCCACTGTGGCTTCGGCGACGCTGTCGAGTCGAAGACGGCGGCCTAGGGAATCTTTGATCGACTCCAGGATGTCGATACTTTTGATGCTTCGCAGATCACCGGGATAGTATTTGTTTAAAAGGGGAATATCGAAGTGATTCGAATTGTAGCCGACAAGAGCGTCCGCGTGCTCGATGATCGGCCAAGCGGCGTTCAATTCATCCACCGTGAGAGCCGTGTACTTGTCGGTCTCGCTGTCGTAGAAACAGGCGACGGAAATATCCAGGCCGACGGGATCGTTTCCCCCGACGTCGGAAAAGTAATTTTGAGTTTCAAGGTCGAAAACGACGTAACGCATGAGAGTAAATCATACATGATAAATGGTAAATCATAACGATATTGAATAATTACCAATTACGTTATGGTCTATGATCTATGAGATGTAGATAGCCTTACGAACTTATGGCGTCAGCTATTTTAGTTAAAGCACCAGAAACTTCCGTGCCGTCGGCTAAATTCTTGAGCACATACTCGCCGCGAGCGACTTCGTCTTCGCCTACCACCAGCACATAGCCGCTGCCTGCATGATCGGCCGCGGCCAGCTTTTTACCGAGTTTCTTCGTCGAGATGTCCACCGTGACCGAGACTCCGGCGGCGCGCAGACGCGTGGCCGCCTTTTCGCCTTCTAGGTTGAGTGCTTCCTCGGTCGGAATGACGACCACCAACGCTCCGGCCTTCTTCTGTGGCAACAGCTCGTGCGTCTCGAGAAAATCCCTCATGGTCACGTCGCCCATGCCGAAACCGACGCCGCCGATCCGCTCATCACCGAAGAGGGAAGTAAGATCGTCGTAACGACCGCCGCCCAACATCGAGCGGTTATTCTTGGGATCGTTGTCGAAGATCTCAAAAATGGTGCCCGTGTAATAGTCGAAGCCCCGCGCCAAAGAACGATCGATCTCCACGTTGGTGATACCGATCTCTGCAAGCGCGCGAGTAACGGCATTGTCGGTTTGCTTGCTCTCTTCCAAAAAAGCAAGGATCGCCTCGGCCGCGCCCGGCACGATCTGGCGCAATTCCTCCACGTATTCGGAACGATCGATCTTATGAAAACGGTCATTGAGGCGCGTCACTTTGGTGATGCTGTCTTCGTCGATGACGCCGAGCGAGTGGTAGAAATCCTTCATCTCGCGGCGGTCGTTCACCTTGATGGTGAACATCTCCGGCCGCGCGCCGAAGTTAATGAGGGTTTGATAGGCGAGTGCGATGATCTCCACATCGGCCGCGATGTCATCCGAGCCGAAAATGTCGCAATTGAGCTGCCAGTGTTCGCGTACGCGGCCGCGCTGGGTGCGCTCGTAGCGGAAAAGATTCGGTATCGAATACCAACGTACCGGGAAAGCGAGTTCTTTGTGACGGCCGGCGATGAGTCGCGCCACCGACGGAGTCATCTCCGGTCGCAAGGTCACTTCGCGATCGCCGCGATCGAGGAAGGTGTAGGTCTGCTCGTTGACCATCTCTTCGTTCTCGGCGCCCTTACTCTTGTAGAGTTCGGAAGGTTCGAGCACCGAGGCATCGTAGCGTTCGAAGCCGAACGACTCGGCTGTGCGACGCCAGGTGTCGAAAATGTGGCTCTGGACGGCCATGTCCTCGGGATAGAAATCCCGTACTCCCTTGTAAGGTTCGGTCGAAAGTTTTTCCGCCATAATTCAATGAATTGTAAGGGAGATGGTCATAAAAAACAACGTAACCGCTGTCTATAGTTGACATGTTCCATAAAATATAGTACCGTCTAGAAGGCGCAAACCGAACACAGGAGATGTCTCGTGGACCAGATCAAACACGCCATTCTCGTCGCTCAGGCAACTGGACAGATTGTCCAGTGGCTGATGTCAAGGGTCGACTTTGACAAAGAGCGCCTCGATAGTCGCGAATATATGGAGGAACTCGGCGCCGAGTTCGGCCTTTCCTCCGTCGAGTCCCTGAGGGGACACGACGACCTCTACGAAGCAATGAAGGCTAAGGTCGCCGCCCACTGCGAGGAAAAAGCCGCGACCGAAATCGCGGCAGCCATTGCTGCCGCGACCCTCGAAGTCAAGGCTCATAAGGCTCGCGTGATGTACGTCCATGAGCAGCACGAGCTTCTCATGAAGCACATCAACGATTCGACGGTAGATGAAGACTCCAAAGACTTCCTCGATTCAATCCGCGGCGCGGCTCAGAAGTTTCATGATGACATGGTGAAGCTTTTGCAGAAACGGCATCGCGTGGGGTTGCTTCACTGCTTCACGGGGCATCTCGTCCCTGAAGCGACCGCTCATCAGCTCGCTGACCTCTACGAGATCAAGCCGGCCTGACACGGTAACGAGTCCCCGAGTCCCGCGTCTGCTTGCAGATGCGGGACTATTACGTTTGTGATCTCCCATCAATTCGTCACGAAATTGACAAAAAGCTTTTTTCAAGACATTATTCGGCCTGAAAAAGTCACTCGAAACAGGAGATGGGGACATGGGTGTCAAAACCCACACTCACTTAGTCACCCTAGGATGGCTATTTACCATAGCCGCCATAGCGCAGATTGTCTGGCCGACACTACTGTGGTGGCACTGGGACGCCGCCGTGAAGTATATCGACCCATTGCCGTTTGGCTGGATAATTTGGCTTGTGTGGTACTCGTTCTTCATCTTGATACCGCTTCAAGTCATAATCGGGGCAAGGCTAATCTGGCTCGGTCGTCAAACTTACGTCAAAATCGAGCAAACCACCGGGCAAGTGCGCAACGTGCAATTTACTTGTTTGCTCCTGGTGTTCAGTATCGCGTTCGACATCATCGCCTCCCCAATGGTCATATGGCACGTGAGAGACGAGCGCGTGTTGATACTCATATTCATCATTGTGGGCGGACGCGCTCTCTGGAGCAATCTCGAAGCGGTCAAAAGATACTGGTTCGGCTGACCGTCAACTGCCTCGCAAAACCAACAGCTCGCCACCGGCGGGCTGTCTTCGTACCTAAAATAATCTGGACAAAATCAAAATAAATTGTACTATCGAGCGCAGAAAAACCGAGGGTATTCAGCATGACTAATATTGCCGTGTTCTTACACCGCAAGGACCTGGTTTACGCAAAGAACGGAGAGCTAAACTTTGCGTACTCCACAGGCATTAAGCAAGGTGGCCGCTACATGCGACTACACGAGCTGAAAGCCATAGAAATAGACGGGGAGGTTGTGGTCTACATCGTTTGGAAGCTCTGGTTCTTGCTCCTCAGAAGAAGACTGGACCTGCCAAAGCTTGTACACGATGCCGTCGTCAACTATTTGCAGAACCTGCATCATCAGAGAGACATGTTCTACGATTGTCTCGCGTTCGTAAACTCATGTTTCGGACAACCTCAACACACAGGGGGTGATATCGAGAAATTCTGGGAGTTCACGAAACTGGAGCGCGAGCCACAGCCCGGCGAAGCCATTATCCTCGCCAGTTACCACGACGACCTCTGGGAGTTTGAGCATGCAGCCATATGCTTGGAACGCAGGGTGTATGTATCGGTTTACGGTGGAGCAGGGGATATTGAATTTTCTAGCCTCGACCAGATGAAAAAGGGGTACCAGACCACAGATGTGTTCCTGGCCACACCCCGCAAAAACCTGGCCGCCGAATGAAATTCGGCGGCCGAATTGTTTATGGTCACCGGTTGAAACCCTCACCTCGGAGGGCGTATGCGAGAAATGAGAGGTACAATATTCAAATGAATAATTTCTTTATCAAAATATTAGTTGGTGCGGTGGTTGTCGCTAGTGTCATGGCCGCGGGTTCTTACTATTGGCGGTCCGAAACTACTCCGAAACAAAATACACCAACGGCCGACTACAAAAACACTACTTTCTTGATCGAGGGTGTGCCAGTGACACTCAAAAATGGTGCGGCCAGCACGCCGGCCGCGCCCGGCTCGGCCTCGACGGTGGAGACAAAATATTTCGGCAATGAGCTAGCGACCGACTTAAACGGCGACGGTCGGGAAGACGTGGCCTTCATCGTCACGCAAAGTGGCGGTGGTTCCGGCACTTTCTACTACGCGGTCGCGGCCATCAAAACTGAAGAAGGGTATGTCGGTTCCGATGGTTATTTGCTCGGTGACCGTATCGCTCCGCAATCGACCAACCTAAGTCAAAACCTAAGACATCAACGCGTCGTCGTGTTCAACTATGCCGACCGTAATGTTGACGAGCCGATGACCACATCACCCTCAATCGGCAAAAGCGCTTATCTAAAGATCGACCCCGACACTCTGCGCTGGGGCATCGTCATCCCCGACTTCGAAGGAGAGTCGGATACGAAGTGATTATCTAAATTTCAGAACAGAGTAACGCTGAACCCCGTACTGGTCGGGGTAGGTGGTGGCGCGGAAGCCGCAGGCTTCCGCGCTTTGTCGGATCGCCTCAACTTGTTCCGGTTCATGTTCAAGCCAGATTTGCCCCTCCGGGGCTAGATATTTCGGAGCCGCCTCTATAAGCCTCTTCAAGATATCGAGGCCTCCTTGGCCGCCGTAGAGCGCCAGGTGAGGTTCGTAGGCTTTGACCGACGATTCCGCACGATTCAGCGCCGGGTCTATGTATGGGGGATTGGAAAAAATGAAATCGAATCGTCCGGAAATGTTTTCGAACAGATCGCCGTTAACTACTTCGATCTGACGTTCATCAACTCCGTTCTCTCTTATAGTACGGTTAACCGTATTATTGTGCCCATCGGTCACATCAGAAAGAACGACTCGCACGGCGGGACAATGCTTGGCGACCGCCACGCCGATCGCCCCGGAACCGGAGCAGAGGTCCAGCACGCGTGGAGTGGCGACGGTTTTGATTTTTTCAATAGCCTTTTCGACCCAGAACTCGGTCTCAGGGCGGGGAATAAGCGGTCCCGAATCCAAATAGATCTGACAACCAAGAAAGGGAACATGGCCGATCACGTAAGCTAAAGGTTCGCCGGTACGGAGACGCTCTAGATCGGCGAAAAAAGCTTCGCTTTTTTCGCCGCCATATTTCTCTTCGAGGAGCCATCGCTCATCTTGACTTGACACAAATATAAAAGTATTATGTATCACGGCAAAAGTCAATCGGCTGTAGTTCGGAGACGCACAAATGAGCGATACAAAAACCACTAACGCGCATGATCTGGCGAGGGCCCTTAAGGCCAATTATCGCTGGCATGCCGACGAAATATATAAGGATTTCGAAGACATCGTCGCCAGCTACACCGGTCAACACGGTGAGGAAAGCCTGCAGGCGGTGTTGAAAGCGGCCTTAAGGACTGGCCTCGTCACCAGCCTCGAAATCGAAGAGGTGCTTGGACTATCGGCTGCACGTGCCAGAGTATGGGTACGTGAGGTCCGAGAAGAAGAGTCGCATCGGCGACTCGCTCACCAACTACTCGAGTTCATTGGAGCAGAAATGGGAAACGGGGAGACGCCCACCCAATCGGCTGGAGAGGAGTTCCTCGATAGGCCTCTCGAGGAACTAGAACTAAGCACAAAAACTCGAACACTCTTGGGAGATCGGTTCAAGAGTGTCAGAGATTTGACTTCCAAAACTCCCGCCGACTTAATAAGGTTGCCGAACTTCGGAAAGCGAGCTGTAACCGAAGTGGAAAACGCTCTCAGCAAGTACGGCCTGGGACTGAAGAAGTCGTGACCATTCGCCGCGGCGCACAAGCGCGCCGCGGCATTTTCTTTTCTATTTTTCTTCGCAAACCGATCATTGACTCCAGTGTTATAATAAACAAATGTCAGAACAAATCCCAGCTCTGGAGATCAAGCATCTCACCAAAAAATACGGTGACAAAGTAGCGGTCGACGACATTTCTCTCAATATCAAAAAGGGGGCTTTTTTCGGCCTACTGGGGCCGAACGGCGCCGGCAAGTCGACCACTATCCATTGCATTACCGGCATCGCCCAGCCGACCGAGGGCGAGATCCGTATCGACGGCATCGATGTCGTTAAGGACTACAAGCTGGCTCGAACCAAAGTCGGTCTCTCACCGCAGGAGTTCAACGTGGACATCTTCGCCACCCCGGAACAGCTCATGGACTACATGGGCGGCTACTATGGCATTCCCTACGCCGAGCGTGCGGCCCGCATCGAGAAATTGATCGCTCGCTTCGATCTCGAAAAGCACCGCAAAGTAAAGTTTCAGAAACTTTCCGGCGGATTGAAGCGCCGCGCCATGCTTGGCCGCGCCTTGGTACACACGCCTGACCTTTTAATTCTGGACGAGCCGACCGCCGGCGTCGACGTGGAGCAAAGACATGAACTCTGGGCCTACCTCAAAGAGATGAACGAGGGCGGCAAGACCATCATCCTCACTTCGCATTATCTCGAGGAGATTCAGTATCTTTGCAATGAAATTGCCATTATCAATCATGGCAAGATCGTGGCCGAAGGGACCAAGGAGGAATTTATGAAAGAAGGGAAGTCGGTCGAGCAGACTTATTTGGAAGTGATAAGGGCTCAAAAATGATCATGTTAAACACTATCGGTCTATACACGATGTTCCGCCGCGAAGTGAAGCGCACCTTTCGCGTGGTCGTTCAAACCCTGGTGGCACCAGTGATATCCGCCACGCTTTACATTTTTATCTTTGGCACTGTTATCGGCACCAGAATCGACGATTTCGCCGGCGTGCCATACATCTCGTTCGTGTTTCCGGGCGTGCTAATGCTCTCGATCATCAACGCGTCCTTCGCTTCGGCCTCTTCCGCCCTTTATTTCATGCGCTTCACGCGTGGCATCGAGGAGATTCTCATCGCTCCATTCTCATATGTGGAGATGTTGATCGGATTCGTGGGCAGCGCCGTCACTCGCGCGCTGATGGTGGCTTTTCTCATCCTGACGGTCGGATTACTTTTCGGAGCAGTCAATCTGGTAAATCCACTCATGTTTGTCGTCTATGTGGCAGCTATATCGGCGATATTCGCCATGCTCGGCATCATCGTCGCTCTCTGGGCGGAGAGCTTTGAGCAACTGCAAGTGCTCAACACCTTCGTCATCACGCCGCTCACGTATCTCGGAGGCATCTTCTATTCCGTGACCTTCTTGCCGCCACTGGCCGCCACCATCACTCATTTCAACCCTTTCTTTTACTTCGCCGACGCCGTAAGGAGCAGCATGATCGGTTATAGCGAAGCCAACAGCGCGATCGGCGCGTTGGTCATTTTCGGACTAGTCGTCACTCTCGGGATTCTGGTGACCTACTTGTTCCGGATCGGTTGGAAGATCAGAAGTTAGGGTTTAGGGATTGAAGGCTAGTATCAACACGCGGACCAGCCAAGCTGGTCCGCGTGTTGATATACTTAACTCTAAGTTATGGACACTGAGAGTTTATATAAAACCGCGAAGCTCTTGATGACGCCGGGCAAGGGTATTCTCGCCGCCGACCAGAGCGTCAGCACCATGAACAAACAGCTCGAGGCCATCGGCGCCACGCCCGAGGCCGAGACCCGGCGGCTGTATCGCCAGCTACTTTTCACCGCGCCGGGAATCGAAAAGTACGTCACCGGCATCATCCTCTACGACGCCACTATCCGAAATCACACCGACGATGGTACGGCTTTCGTAGACCACCTGATCGCCAAAGGTGTCATTCCGATAATCAAAGTCGACAAAAGTACGGTGCCTTTTGAAGGCTTTCCGGGAGAGGTCGTGACCGAGGGTCTCGACGGCCTCAAAGAACGCCTGGAAGAATATTTCAAAATGGGCGCTCGGGCCGCTAAGTGGCGCGCGGTCGTTAATATCGGCGATGGCCTGCCGACCTTGGACAGCATCAAGTTCAATTGCATGTTGTTGGCTCGTTATGCCCGACTATGTCAAGAAATAGGATTGGTGCCGATCGTGGAGCCGGAGGTGATATACGAAGGCACTCACGACCTCGCGCGCGCGGAGGAAGTAACTACGCTGACTCTCCGGACCTTATTCACTGTACTCACTCAGTATCGGGTCGATCTTAAAGCCACGATCCTCAAAACCAGCATGGTCCTGTCCGGCAGCAAAAACGCCAAGCCGAGCACGCCGGAGGAAGTGGCGGAGGCGACTTTACAGACGCTCGATAACGCCGTACCGAACTCGGTCGCTGGCATCGTTTTCCTTTCAGGCGGACAAACCCCGGAGCAAGTGACAGCGAACTTTAACGCCATCGGCAAGCTCGAAAAGGAAAGCGGTGGTCTGCCGTGGGCGTTGGCTTTTTCTTTCTCTCGCGGTATCGAACAGCCGGTTCAGGAGGTTTGGAAGGGAAAGAGCGAGAACGTCTCGGCCGCCCAACAAAAATTGATCGAGGTATTGGAAAGGAATTGTAAAGCTGACGCTGGTCAGCTTTAGTTGCATAGCTACAGAGTTGCGTCGTTGCATGGAGGTGGCGGACCTTAGTTATTCATGAAAAAGAAAAAGACCTTGCCGGGGATTCGTTGACGGCAAGGTCTTTGTTTATTTTGTGAAGGCCACCAGCCCTGATAATCCGTTGCCGATTGACGACACAGGACTCAGGGTTGTTGGTCAGACTTCTCCTTTCTCCGCCTCCGCGCGAGCGGGAACAGGGTCCGAAGTTGGGGCGATTCGCGCCCCGGGTCTCTCAGTGCCTCATGTCGATCGTCATTGACCTGCAGCCAAGACGTCGACCTTGCCGGCAGCGCCCTTGATTCAGGCGCCGATCGGCCAGAGGCCCTGGAGACGACCAGCGCCGGCACCGCGGCCGCGCACGTGGTCGGTCGAAAGCGCGTCGGCGTCGCCGACCGCGAAGAAGTTGAATCCGAGCTCAAAAAAGAACGACTGCCTCATTCAAAACTCCCTTATTGTTTGAGACCTTTGTATTATACATAAAGCCATATCAAAGTCAAGTGGCCTGTGGACAGCTTATTTAAACCCACGATTTGACCATCCGGGCTTTTTCTGTTATCTTTCTAGCCACTACTTGTCCCGTCAGAAATTATGGATTAGTCCATATTTCACCAGGACACGTTACTAAGATAATTTCTAACGGGATGTCACAGGACAAACTCATCAAGCTGGTCTCGAAAGGGGACTCCAAGGGCGTCGGCAAGGGCGACGTTTATTACGTGCGCTACAACAACAAGAACAAGAAAGATCCTTCTAAGAAGCTCTCTTTGAAGAAGTACAACAAGAAACTTAGGAAGCACGTGGACTACACGCAGAAGAAGTAGGTGGTGAGAAAAGCGGCGGGCCCTCAGGCC
>ERZ761601.119-NODE-119-length-21770-cov-8.644485_pt1 | contig 21770 bp, 30 predicted proteins | sample MGYA00433092_ERZ761601 | MGnify/ENA primary metagenome ERZ761601 (study PRJEB28899, sample SAMN03785571) | bioreactor sludge metagenome | biome: EBPR Sludge; feature: EBPR Bioreactor; material: 0.22µm filtered reactor supernatant | place: Saint Lucia: Queensland...
CTTGTAAAATACCCTAAGTTAACATTGCATCACCCACTACAACTCTTCTCCATTCCTACCAATACCTTGCGTCGATCCGCTGGGGCTTTTGCTGTCCATTCCCCCATACTACTAGGTCAATCTCTCCGAGCTCCTGCCCTACTGGCCATGGGGGAAGCAACTGTGTATTGCTAGTTTCATGGTCGATTCACTTGGTATTATCGAGTTCCGTTACCAGTTTGCTGGCCGATTGCTGCAAGCTCGGTTAGCAGGTAACTACTCGCAAGGAGAAGTAGCTCGCAAACTGGGCGTTACCCGCCAATGCTGGCAGAACTGGGAATACGGTCATTCGCTTCCCCCGGTGTACTTGCTCCGTCCGATTGCTGCCGCATTGCGGGTAGATCTAGCCGAGCTACTCCCCTAATTTTCCCGCTGATTCCGACAATTTCCCAGAAAATCCCAATTCGCTAGCAAATTTCTCTTGCATCGTGCAGAGCCGATCCTATGATTGACGATAGTAGCAATACGGTGTTGCTACTGTTTACGGTATTCTTCGGAGAACTGCACATGATGAACAGCACGATGGACGCAATCTTGAACGTCTTTGCGTCTCGGCTGGACGATGCTATCTTTGCGGCCGGCAGGGCATTAGAGGATTGCGATACGTTCAACGACTTCCTTTGCTCAGCTTGCGACGAAGGCGAAGCGGAAGAAGTAGTTCGCGAGCTACTGCGATCCGTTGACTAACCCCGATCAATCGGCCGATGCGTTCGGCCGACTATCGGCGCTAGTCGGCGCTTACCCTGGTCAATCTCTCCGATCGGATCGACCAGGGAACCAACAATAGATCGGAACGGAGTTTCTACTATGTCCGAAACCATCACCACCAGCGCAGCGGATGCTAAGAAGCAAGTGCGCGATAGCGAGCTTGCCTTGCTCGCGAAGCTTCGCGCGTCTCACGAGTCAGCGAGTGCGAACGCGATTGCTGACGGAGCAGCTATCCATGATCATGTTTGGCTTACCATTGAGCTCGATCCAGCCTATGCCGAACTAGGTCATTCCAAAGGCGCGTTCCGTAAGATCGCTAAGCATATCGAAACGAAGGCTAGCGACGATTGCCTAACCGTCAACGTTACCCGTTTGGTCCAATGGCATACGCTTGCCACCTTGACGGGGCTTGATCTTTCGAAGCAATCGACGCAAGTCCTTCGGCGATTCGAGCGATTGCTCGACTACGATGATCAGGGAGAACTGTACTTCAAATGGTACTCGCCCAAAGCAGAAGCTTTCGCGCTCAAGTGGCTGGCGAAGGAAGGGAAGGCGAGATTGACCGCGGAAACCGCGGCCGAACAATTGAGCAAGTTTGACCCGAAACGCTTCCCAATGCCAAAGCCCAAAGCGGAAGCGGAAGCGGAAGCGGCAGCACCGGAAGCTTCCGACGTAGACACCCAGCTGGAGCAGACATTGACGCAATCGTCTGCTCCTCCACAAAGCGCGGCTGACGTTCTACGTATTGTCCGGGACTTCGCTGCCGAAGCTTCGGCCGACGAACGCAAGCTTCTCTTCGCTGGCCTTCGCGAATTGATGGACGCCCACGTGCAACAATCCAAGCAAGCCCACAAGCCAGCGCCAGCCGTTGCCGTTGCCTAGTACCTAGGTGACCGATCAAGGCGCGCCCTATCGTCCACGGCGCGCCCTATCGGTTACCTAGTCGCGTTTCTCGCGTGGCTCATTCGAGCCATGGGCGCCTAGGCCATTCTCCAGGGAGCATTTCCAATGCTTAACCCTTACGTGAAAGGTACGCGCAGCCGCGCCTTCATCCCTTACGACTGGCGCGCGGCAATCGACGTCGACGCAATCGCCGATGGTCGGGCCCTACGTCATGCGCCAAGGGGAAGGCGCGTAGCGCGTCGACGTCCAAAGCGCTCGAGACTCTTTAGCTAGTTTTGTCCAATGGACAAAAGATTGACGTCATTGGCCGCGTAGAGCGTACGCGCCGACGTCGAGCTCGTGGTTCCGGAGTTTGTCCAATGGACAAAACGGGCCGCGGGAAGCAAACCAAACTACGGCGCGGACGGTCCGCGTTGAGGACCTGGTCCTAGCAAGGGAGTTTGTCCAATGGACAAAACTCAGCGAAAGGGAAGGCGATGCTTTTATGGCTGCTGACTCGGCCGGATCCCGTGCCGAATGAAAGCTTCTCGAATGTCTACGACTGCTGTAACCGCATGGTGGTTGCAGCGGATAACGAGACTGAGGCAAGGGAAATTGCCGCCCGCAACTGCCATCGTGAAGGCAGGGGCGTCTGGCTTGGCGAAGCGATGTGCGAGATGATCGGCGTCGCGGACAAACGTTTCCGCGCAAAGGTGATCATCCAGGACGTTCTGGAAGGGTAGGCACGATCTCGAAGGGCACCTGCGTGGTGCCCCGACCTGATCGTTCTTGAACTGCGCCCGAGGTGGGCGCGGACGGTCCGGATTCGGCGGTGGATTCTCGTTTGTCCAATGGACAAACCACTGCCTTAACCTGAAAGGGGTTTCTCATGGCGTTAGTACGTCGGCTGCTCGCGCAGCTCGAGTCGGGACACATCGACAACCATCGATTCCAGGTGGCGCTGGCCACCTTGCGCCTCCGTGAGCGCATCGAACAGTGGGAGGCTCGCGAAGCCACCTACCAAGCGATGCTTTTGTCCAATGGACAAAGGCACCGGAAGGAGGTGGGCTGATGCACTGCATCCAATGCGGTGGTCCGGCGGGCGTCCTCGGGACGCTCGGGGCCACCAAGCACTACCAGTGCCGCAACTGCGGCTGGCAATGGTCGAGGGGTGCGCGTCGCCAGAAGCCCAAGGCGAAGGTGCAGCTTGACCCGCCCGAAGGGGAAACATCGATTCCTGATGGCGAGGTGTGGCCGCAGATGATGGAGCGGATCAAGGCTCCGCGGATGCACCACCAGATCCCCAGGGAAGTCTACGACTACTTCCTGGGTGTCCTGCCTCCGGTCCGGAGGCTCGGTAATGGTTTCGTCTTCGCTGATGGTTACAATCCTTGGCGCCTGTTCTACCAGCACGACGGTAAATACTGGGTGCGTTCGCTCACGCTCCAGGAGACCAGAGTATACGCGGAGGCTACTGCATGAAATGCACGATCGACATCAGCATGGACAACGCCGCTTTCTCTGACGATCCGAATGAGGAATTGGCCCGCATCCTTGAGGATCTCGCAGACAAACTGCGCAACGAGATCATGCCTGCGACCGACCCATTCAGGCACAAAATCTACGACATCAACGGAAACGCAGTCGGGTCGCTCGTGGTCAAGAGGACCAGGAGGACCAATGACTAAGGTCATCTACCGGGACGATCGCACCGGTCGTCTCGAGGATGTCGTCCGCGGCATCCTGAAGAAGCACGGGTTCTCGTGGCCGATCCGCCGATTCGCCTACCTGGGCGAAGAGGTGGCGGTCTTTGAGGATGACCGCATTCTGGTCATCCACACCCAAACGCACCGGGCGAGGTGCGCCAACATCTTCGACACAAAGGAGGAGGCCACATGACAGGGGAATGGGAAACCCTGCGGCCGGTGAACGGCCGACATCAAAGCCGACGCCAGATCGGCTGGTACACGATCAAGGAACCGCGTGACTTTACCCATTACGGGGAGTACGCGGCCGACTATTCGACGATCACGGTTCCCGCTGGGAGGTACCCGATCTACGCCTTGCGTGACTGCGGTCGTGCCTGGCATACCCTGCTCATCCCGATGGACGGGCAGGTCAAATCGGGATCCTGGTGGAACCAGCGCAAACCAGGAGAGCCCTTCCACTACACGCTCTCCCCGTACCAGCACACCATCGCGAAGGCGCTGGTGGATGGTGAGGCACCACACATCGAGCTCCTCGATGGCGTCGAGGCTCGCCGGATCGATTTCGAGTTCGACGGTAAGCCCAACTTCACCCACGGCATATTCGTGGATGGGGTGGAATGCTGATGCGTGAGCATGCCTCTTACAAGGGGCTAACGGAAGGCGACCTGTTCCGCGTGGACGGGGACCGGACAGTGTTCCGGTTCCTGCGCTACGTGGAGCGTGGCGCGATGAAATGGGTCGAGGCACGCTCCGACAAGGACGGGTACTTTCGTGCCCTCTATGTCGGGCGTCGTCCGATCAAGTTGAAGACGGGTCTGCGCTTGAGTGCGCGGACCGTGCTGCTGCGGGATGACCTGTGAACGCGCCCCCGTCCCGCCTCATGGGGGCGTGCTGCAGGTCGGCCAACGGTGTGCCGACGGGTTCTGTACGGAGGTTTCTATGTCAAGCTTCATGGTCCGCTCCTGGCGCGACCTCGAGCGGTTCGGCATCAACGCCCTCACCGGGGAGAACTGCGCCGTCGGTCGCAGGGTCCTCTGCGACCTGACCGAGAATGGCCGCCAGATCTACCTGGAAGCCTGCGGGCTTCCGCCCGATCAGGAGACGGCTCCCAACTGGAACAGTGGGGGGAAGTTCTCGGCCAACATCCCCTACGCCATGCTCGACGACATCGCGATCTTCGCGATGCTTAAGGCGGGCTACGAGGCCATCTACATCCACCGGAACGGCACCGTGCAGGGTGCGTCGGGGGAGGATAAGGAGCACATCGACTCCCTGATCCAGATGGAGGTGGACTACTGTCAGCAGGAGTACGAACGCACGGGAGAAATCCCAAAGAGCCGCGGCTACTTCGGCGACATCCGCAGGATTTTGAATCCGGGGCGCATGCGGAACGAGCATGTAGCCACGGGGCGCACGTACTGATGCACACCTACCGCGGCTGGCGGGCCACCCAGGCCCGCCGCATGCTCCGTAAGCGAGCGGTGACAGCGGACCGTCGTGGTCGATGTCGCCTCTATGCACTCGATGGCAAAGCATGGCTGGTATCCAAGCGTCGGGTGGCGCTGCTGGCCGACTGGTTCGAGTTTCAGCACCGAAAACGAGACGTTCAGCGTCTCCATTGAAAGGGGTTTCTCGATGAAGGATTCCATCACGATCGCCGTTGTCCATGGCCCGTCGTTCCAGGATGGGAGGTCGACACTCACGCCCAGGCTCAAGCTGACCGTCAATTACATGAAGGGGGGGATGAATTACTTCAACGGGCAGACGATGCCAAGAGGTTACATCGTCTCCGTGGAGTATGACCGCGTCAGTGACGACGGCTTCAGGTCCCTTCTCCTCGACGGCAAGGGCAATCCATCCGCGGTAGTCGAGCACGCCAAGCGGTTCAATGCGAAGAAACTGCAAGAGATCGCTCAGCGGGTGATCGACGGCAAGTACGAGGCGCTGGTCTCCGGGCTTTACGCTCAGGCGATCGAGATACGCAAGCATGCTTGGCCCGAAGGCGGGTTCGTCACCGCGGCGACTGCTACGGAGGCATCATGAAGAACGACATTACTGTCGACGATCTTCTCGACCAGCTTAAACGTTCGTTCTCGCATGAACGGAAAGCCAGTTTCGAGTCCTTCGCGAAGCAGCTTCAGTCAGAAATCAACGAATATGCCGGCAATGACGACGAGTTCTGCTTTCGGACCGGCGACGTTCGCTTTCTGGCGGAACTTGCTGTCAAGTACGCGCTGCTCTACAAGGCGGCGAGGTGGTGCGCTCAATTCTCCGACCAAATGAACCCGACCCTGCTGAAGCGACTTCAGGCGGGTCTCGACGGAAAGGAGCAGTAGCCAACCTGCGAACGCGCCCTTGGCCCGAGGGCGCGCTACAGGTCGGCCACTGGTGCGCCGATGCTTTTGTTTTGGAGGTTTCTCATGAAGCACAGTCCTGGGCCATGGATGCAGGACAAGTCCTGCGTTGGAAGAACGATCGTCGCCAATGCCCCCGACGGGATGGCGTTCAATCTCGCCCACCTGGCAGGCGATGACCCCGTTCAGGAGGCGAACGCCCGCTTGATCGCGGCCGCGCCGGATCTGCTGGAGGCGGCGAAGGTGGCACTGGAGTATTGGAAAAACTCCATCCCGGCCTATGCTTTTCTGCCTCTTCATGCGGCGAGCGCCATGGAGTTTGTCAAGAAGGTGATCGCTGAAGCGGAAGGGGGTGAGTGATGCACGAGAAGATCTACAAGTTCAAACTGAAGGGGTTCCCTTCGGAGGCCGAGTTCAAAGCGATGCCGTTCGGTCGCCGGATCGAGTGGTTCCAGAAGATCGAGCAGTTCAAGAAGGAGGCGAAGGTGGCTGGCGTCTCACAGAAACGCCAGCCCTACGCCAAGGCGATCCGTGAGTTCGTGAAGCTGTACCGTCCCACGGAATACTTCACGAGCTTCTATTCATCGCCGGACTACTGGGATGACGGGTTCGAGGTCTGGTACAAGGACTGAGGATAAGGTGCCTGCCGGTGCTTTCTCGTGACACCGGCAGGCGGCTTCGAAGCGACCAGGCAGGGTAACCTGGCTGGCCGAATGATACCACTTTGTTTCTCTATTGCAAGAAAGGGTTTCTCTATGCACCCGTTGACACGTCTCCGAAGGCACCTGCGGTCAATCTCGCCGCGGATGGGACGAGAGGGCTGGCACGTCTTCGATGTCGGCGGCTGGCTTCAAGTCCAGCGCGACGACGCGGCCGGCATCCTTGATTCGGACTCTCTGGCCATCGCTTGCGCCAGAGATGCCGGCCTTCCCGTCGACAACGAGGGGTATCTCATCGACGAGGAGGGGGTGCGCTATGCCGTATAAGTTCAAGCTCGATCCACCCACATGCAGCGAGTGTGGCGCATCGGCTGATGGCATTCTCGAGCGGGTGCTCGGCTGGGCCGTCATCGATCCCGATGGAGGCTCCTTTGAGTACGGAGGGCACACGGAGATCGATTGGAACACCCAGGAGCCATTAAGCGACCCCGAACAGTCGCCACCGGTCGTGAGGGTTCGCTGCGGAAATGATCATCGTTGGGAAGCAACCCTAGAAGAGGAGTAATCGGATGCGATTGATGGGTCAAATCAAGCAGGGGTTCTACCCCTTTGCTCCGGAGGGGGTCCGCCTGTGGGCGGGCCACCTCGACATCGAGGACCCCGGCAGGATCGCCATCCTCGATCCCTGCTGTGGACGCGGCGAGGCGGCCTCTGTGCTCGCTCAGGCCCTATCTGTGCCAGCCCGTGGCGTCTATGCCATGGAGTTGGATGCGGGCCGTGCAGAGGACGCCAGGGGCCTTCTCGAGGGCGGGACCGTCGTCGGGCCTGCCGACTTCCTGAATGCCCGGATCTCCGGGCAGGCATTCGATATCGTCTGGCTCAACCCACCCTTCGACGACGAGCTGGGGGGCGGCGGCCGGGAGGAGACCGCCTTTCTCTCCCGAGCGATCGGCGTCATCGTTCCGGGCGGTGTGCTGGGCCTGGTCATCCCGGAGGATCAGCTCAGTTGGAAGATTCGGAGGATCATGTCGGAGCACTTCCGCCACATCCGGGTCTTCGTTCCCCCGGACGAGCTCCGGCCGTTCCGTGAGATCATCGTTACGGCCACCCGGCTCGGTCCCAAGGATGACTGGGACATGACAGACATGGACACGACCTACCCGCTGGACAGCCAGGACCCTGACCTGATCTGGCGGGTGGCCGCCCGGAAGAGGCGGCGACCTGTCTTCGCCAAGGGCGGGCCGACGGAGCACGAGATCCTCGCCATGTTCGGGGAGTCGCCTGCCAACCGGCTCTTTGAGCCAGCAGTCCCGATGCAGCCGCCGCGGCCGATCCTGCCGCTGTCCACTGGGCACTCCAGCCTGGTCGTAGCGTCTGGACAGGTGGACGGAGTGATCCGCCCACCCAATGAGCCTCCGCACGTCGTCCGCGGGACGACCAAGAAGGAGAAGGTGGTGGCCAATGTGGAGGTGGGGGAACACTCAACCACCACCACGTTCACCGAGAAGATGGTACCGATGGTGCGAACCATCGGACCGGATGGAGTCATCCGGACTTTCGTCTGATTTCTATTTGCCGCCAGGCGGTTCTGGTGGCAGATTGCAAGATGGCTAACCCTAACCAGAGGAGAAGACGATGGCTACGACAACGAAAATAATCGGCTACACCTGCTTCGGCCGAGTGAGAGGACAGTGTGGCATCAAGCATGAAACGCGGCGCCAAGCCGAGAGGTGCTGCCAGTCCGACCATGAGGACTGCCGAGGAGACTCCGGCTACAGCGATCGGCATGTGGCTGAGATCGGCGACGACGGATACCTTTACGAGGAGATCGAGACTGATCAGTGGATCGCTGCCGACGGTGGCGCTTCGCACGGGGCCGAAAAGTCGGAGGCAAGGTAAACGTCCCGACAGCGGAAAGCGTGAGGCTTGTTGCCTCTATTCCGATTCGTCGACAGTCTTCAATGGGGCCGCTGCCGGGACAACGGGAATATACTTGGCAGCCAACGAAAGGCAAACGAAAATGGCAACGACAATCACGATCACGATGTCCGATGTCCTCCGTCACGGCGGAATACGCGATGCACTCATAGACGCATGCGACAAATCCGATACGGTCGCATGCGGAGTGATCGGCCCAGCATTCGCCACCAGTGGGCCAGGTTCCGGGTGGAGCAAACAGTACGACGAGACGGATTTTGCGGCCCGTGCGTTCGAAGGAGGCGCGCTCGCATACCTTGACCTAGACAATGGCCGGCTTGCTACCTCTCCGGATTGGGACCGGGACGAATACGCTGGCCAGCCGATCGAGTGGACGGACGAGAGTGTCGTCTGCCTGGAGTGTCCCGACATCCAGGAAGCGATCGACGAGCCAGGGGTGTTCGCAGAGATGGCCGCTGCTGTGGCAGAGATCCACGACGCTGAGAGCAATTGCAGGGAGTGGGCCAAGATGCTCGCATCTATCCGCAAACTCGCCGAATGTATCGAGGAAGTTCAGATTGACGGCTAACCAGGAAACCACCACCCCGGCTAAACACCGGGGCAACCATAGGAGAAGACGATGACGAAGCAAGTAACCGTAAACGAGATCGATGGATCAGCAGTGCAGACTTTGGAGGATGGCCCCATGGAAGAGGTGATTGGACGAGTCAATGATCGTATCCGAGAGTTGATTGCAGAAGCTGACGCCGATCCTAAAGGTGTTTCCCAGTCGTCATGGGAAGAGGATGGCGAGGAACACACGGTTCGTGTTATCGTTCGCCCAGGCATCGACGACTAACTATCCACACCGCCCCGCTTGACGAACCGATTAACCTACTAGGGCCGGGTGCAATGGAGCACCTGGCCCGCGTTGTTTCTAGTGAAAGGGTTTTCTCGATGGAAAAGATCATCATCAAGATCCAGAAGTTGCTCGCGCTCGCTGGATCACCGAATGAACACGAAGCGGCCTTGGCTCTCTCCAAGGCCCAGGCCCTCATGGAGGAGCACAACATCTCCATGGAGGATATCTCGGCGAAGACCGAGACGAGCGAGTTGGTGGAAGAGTTCCTCACCGAGTTCGACCTGGCCGGCAATCTGCCGGAGGCAATGCCGGTAACGTTCGTGATTCAGAAGCTTTACCCCGTGCGTTGCGTGATTGAATCCGTAAGCGGATTGCCAGTAGTGCGTCACCGTATCTTCGGAGAGCCGTCGAACGTTGCCGTCGCCAAGCACACCTTCGTCTACCTGTGCCGCACCTTCCGCCGCCTGTGGGAGGAACGTCACCGTGTCCGCCTCGACGAGGAGCGGCAGTCACTGGAGGTTCTCTACGCTCCTCCCGTCTCGGAAGACAAGATGAGTTTCTATGCGGGCATCGCCCAAGGAATCGTGGATACCGTCCTGGCCCAGCGAAAGCGGGAGAAGCGTCACGGAACCCCCAACGCCTTAGTGGTGCTGCGTGAGCGACTCGAGGAAGGGTTTAAGGAGAAGTACCCACAAACTCAGAACGTCCGCCATGAAGTCACCAACGCTCACGCCTTCGCCGACGGATGGAGTGAGGGGGGCAAGGTGAACCTCAATGCTCCGGTCAGCACCGAGCATCAGCCAGAAAGGAAGGCCATCCATGGCTAACGAAGCGGCGATCCGTGAGCTCCGCTCTGTGATGGAGACCCACGGACTAACGCTCGACGACGTGCTACTGGTCACCCAGCAGCAGAAACGAGCGGCGAAGAAGAACCGCATCAAGGATTTCCCCAGGTCTGGCCGGGCCTGGGGGTACATCCGGGTGAGCACGTATCACCAGAAGAAATCCGGGTTGTCGGTGGAAGACCAGCGGCAAGAGATCGAAAGGTACTGCCGCGAGCGGGGACTCGAGCTCGCCGGGATCTTCCAGGACGAGGCGGTCTCGTCCCGGATCCCATTCACCCTCCGACCGGGTGGATCGGCCCTCCAGTCCTCCCTCAAGGAGGGGGACACGATCATCGTGAAGAACCATGCCAGGGCCTTCCGCAACACGGTCGATGCGTGTACGCGGGCCGAGCGGTGGTGCGAGATCGACCACTGCTACCTGGTGATCCTGGACATGGGCGGCCAGCAGGTGGACTACGCCACCTCCCTCGGTCGCTTTATCTTCTCGATCATGGCGGCGGTCACCCAGTACGAACGCGAGGCCACCGCGGAGCGAACCGCGGAGGTCCTCATGTACCGCCGCCAAAAGGAAGGGGTGGCGAGCTGGCAGCACTGCTCCCTGGGGGAGCGATGGCTCGCAAAAAACAATACGGTCATCGTGAAGATCAAGTGCGAGGATACGTGGGAAACCATGAGGTTTATCCACACCCTCGTGCGAGAGCATGGCCTCAGCCTACGCCAGGCGATGACAGCCACCCGCCGCCGACCACGGCTGCTCACTAAGCGGCGCCGGGACATGAAGCTTCCCTCCGGGAAGTGGACGTTCCGCGTCTCGAAGTGCCGGGTCGACTGGAACTTCCGCGATGTAAAGAAAGCGGTCGAGCTCGTCGACCAAGAGATCCTGTTAGCTGCAGCCGCAGCCCAACCACCCCAAGAAGGAGAGGTGTCCGCATGACGACCGCAGGCCAGATGTACTTCCGCGTGGGAGATAAGTTCCGGAATGTCTTCTGGTGTGACCGCCTCTCGTGCGGTCCCACCCGCGAAGGCTCCTCAGCTAGGCCTGTGGCGGCCTTCTCTGTCATCGGGCCGCAGATCCAGATCAAGGCCCTCTTCGCGGCGTTCGCATCGAACGTGCGGATCGATATGGAGGCCCACTCTATCCCACTCACCTTGCCAAAGGGTGACGTGATAGATCACGCCGTGACCAAGCTGCAGGCAATGGAGGCAGGCTACCGCCTGTGGCGGTACAAGCTGCCGCAGAAGCAAGCCCAACTTGTGGCCATCGTTAAGGATCCTGGGATGATCGTCGCCATGGATGATGAGAGCCTATGGGTCAAGCTCACCGAACGGTATACCACCCCGATGATCCGGGCGTGGGCGCCCATCATCCAGGCCGAGCTGGAGGACCGCAAGTTGCTTCGCCGACTGGCCAACTTCCAGTGCAACTGCGGCGTGATCGGGGCCGACGAAGAAGCCATGGACAAGCTCGTCTCCGACCTCGTGACTGCCAAACGATTGACCATCAACTGACAAGTTTCTTTCCACTTTCCATTAAGGAGAACGCGATGAGCGACGTGACCAGCCTGTTTGATACCTGCAACAAGCTTTGCAGCGGAGAGTTCACGAACGGCCGATGGGATATCGAGTGGAGGATGGTCCATGGTTACGGCGGTGAATGCCAACAGATAACGTTCAAGGTCGGCGCCAAGCCGTCTGTCCTTCGCGAAGAAATGCGTCAGGAGAAGCCATTCGAGTTCAATGGTTGCCGCACGAAAGGCGGCCGATGGATTGCGAAACCTCCCGTGTGGACCCACTGGACGCAGAAGTTCAACGTGCTCACAATCCCGGAGGCTGAGGCCGTTGCTGAGTGGCATTCGATCGCACAGGAGATTATGGACGGCATAACCGAATTGCAATTGACCGCCTGTGAGCTACTCCAATGGATGGACCGATCGCGGCGAGCACAGAAAGAGATCGATTCGGCGAGAGCACAACTCGACTTGGAGGAAGAGAAGAAAGAAGAAGCGGACAAACGTGTGGCCGAGCTCAAGGCCAAACTCGAAAGTCTCTAAACCAGCGCAATCAATTCAGAAAAGGGTTTCTCAATGTTAGACCAGATCGCAACACTCGACGGATACCTCACTACCTATGGCGCCGTCCTCGCCGAGAGGACGGAGGAAGCCTTGGTTCCGCTACACAAGCCCAAGCGGGATCCGGTCCATCCCGTGATCGACACGCTCCTGCGGGCTCCCTTCGAGGCCCAGGCCCATGTCATCACCGGTGTCTCCAAACACCTCGACCGGGCCAAGTCGGCCATCCTGGTCGGAGAGATGGGGACCGGGAAGACCTTTATGGGTATGGCGTCCGTCCACGCCAACGCCAACGGCAAGCCGTACCGTGCCCTCGTGTTCTGCCCCGGCCACTTGGTCAACAAGTGGCAGCGGGAGATCGAGGACACCATCCCCAATGCGATCGTCCATCGCATCAACCACTGGACCGATCTCATCGGGCTGTCTCGCCGGCAGCCCAAGCATGGGGCCGAGTGGTGGATCATTCCCCGTGACCGTGCCAAGCTGGGCGCCAAGTGGCGCCCGGCCGAGCTCGAAGTCCTGGCGGCCAAGCCTCGCTTCGAGGATTACGAGCGGGCACGTTGCTACCATAGCGACAAGCCAGCGATGCGATGTCCGAAGTGCGGACAGGTGCAAGTGGACTACAAGCTCAAGACCGCCATTGAGCCCGACCACTTCCTCGGCTCCGAGAAGAAGGACGGCAAGCGATCCCCCACCAAGCGGACCTGCCGTGCTCCCCGCAAGGACGAGCTTGGCCAGGTGATGAAGGATGCCATGGGCGAGCCGCTCGTCTGCGGTGAGCAGCTCTGGCAGGAGACGAGTGAGCTGCGGCGGGTCGCTCCCGCCGACTACATCCATCGCCGCCTGCGTCGCTTCTTCGACTACCTCATCGTCGACGAAGTCCACGAAGAGAAGGGGGCGGACACTGCTCAAGGCAATGCCCTGGGTCGGCTGGCCGCCAGCGCCAAGAAGGTGATCGCTCTTACCGGCACGCTCATCGGCGGTAAGGCGGATCACTTGCGGCCCCTCCTCTTCCGCCTCTTCCCGAAGACGATCGTAGCCGAGGGGCACGAGTGGTCCCGGCCCATGCCGTTCTCGGAGCAGTACGGACGCATCGAAACCAAGGTCGTGACCAAGGGGAAAGGGGACGATTACGACAATGGTCCGAGCAACCGTCAGTCCCGCGGCCGGCAGACTAGCGGGCGGACGACCAAGACCATCAAGCCGGGGATACTGCCCACCATCTTCGGTCGCCACCTGATCAACAACAGCGTCTTCCTCCTGCTCGACGAGGTCGCCCACGCCTTGCCTGAACTTGTCGAGGATGTTGTGCCGGTGGAGATGGACCAGGCCCTGAAGGATGCGTACACAACCATTGCGGACGCCTTCGCGACCGAGCTCCGCTCCAACATGTTCAACAAAGGTGGCTCTAAGATCCTTGGCCCCATGCTATCCACACTCCTCTGCTACCCCGACCATCCCTATGGCTGGGACGCCGTGGGCTGGACGGGCGACGAAGGGTTCATCGAGATCTGCAAGCCCGAGAACCTGGACCCTGACCGGATCAGCCCGAAGGAACAGGCGCTGATCGACTGGGTCAAACGGGAGTGGTACCTTGGGCGCCAGGTATGGGTCTTCTGCCAGTTCAACGGCAAGCGGAACGTGCAGGGACGGTTGGCCAGGCTGCTCAAGGAGAATGGGCTGCGGGTCGGCGAGCTGAGTTCGTCCGTGCCACTGGAGAAGCGCGAAGAATGGATCGCGATGAACGGTCCCAAGTTCGATGTGATCCTCAGTTATCCCAAGTTGGTGGAGACGGGGCTCGACTTCTTCGACAAGATGCTGACCTACAACTTCAGCTCGATCGCGTTCTTTGAGACGGGCTACAACCTCTTCACTGTTCGCCAGGCGGGTCGTCGTGCCTGGCGTATCGGGCAACGGCACCGCTGCAAGATCGCTTACTTCTACTGGAAGGGAACGATGGAAGAGAGTGCGATGTCGCTGATGGGCCGGAAGATGGCGGCCGCCCAGGCGATCGACGGACGGTTCTCGACCGAGGGTTTGTCGGCGATGGCCGAGGACGAAGCGATCGAGATGCAGTTGGCCAAGGCTCTGGCTGATGCTCTGCCCGAGGACGCGGCCCGCGAGTGGTCGAAGATCGGCGAGCAGGAAGAGGAGGACGAGGACACGCCCGACGTCATCCCCTTCCAGGAACGCACCGAGGACGACGCCTTTTACGATGACCTGGAACGTTGGCTCAACGAGGAGGCGGGGTAGTGCTCGCCAATCCGAAGCAGGGTGACCGCGTCCTGGTCCACTACGCCACAACGCCGAAGCGGCGGGGGTGCCCATCCCCTGCCAGCTTCATGCCTCACCATGGGGCTCCCGAACGGACACGGCTGCATGGAATGTAGATATCCGGACCTTGGCGAAGGGGGAAGTGAAAATGTGTTTCATCGCGAATGTAGGGCGGGAATGCGTGAAGGCGGAGTTGATCGCGATTGACGGCGATAAGGCGTTTCTGAAGCGATTAGACGGAGGCCGAAACTTCGAAGTCCCACTAAACAAAGTATTCAGGTTTGATCCTTCCGTCTTCCGCGACATCATTGCTGCTGAAAACGAAGAGCGGTTGGCGGACAACAGAGTTGTGGCCGTAACGCGAAAACTGGATGCATGGGCGAGAGCCAAGCCATTGCTGATCGACCGCAAGGAGAAGGTTTTGTGGTTTGCAATGGCATGGGATGATTGGGTGTTAATGAGCGGTACCCCCATACGGTGCACGCAGGAAGGTGAACCAATTCATGAGCCCGACCACATCCTCCAATTCAAAATGACGATCGAAGGCTTTACCCGCCAGTTTGGCTTCATGTTGGTAGACGGACACATGGTGGAGGTCGAGTTACCGTTAGGGAGGATATCAGCAATCAAGGGTCACGGCTTTTTTAGTTTCACCGCTGACTCGACAGATACAGCCGGTACAGTGCCGCCTCCTCCGGCGTCATCGCCTGCTGCCGATCCCGCGGGATGTACGGACGGTTCGTCTCCTTAACGTTCGGACTGGCGAGCAGCATCTGCTCGAGCACATCGATCGCTTCCTGGCGGGCCTTCGCGGTATCGACATCGGTGGTACGCACGCCGGTGGCCAGATTCCCAAAGAGGCCCGCCACATCTCCCGGCGACTCCCACTTCCGCGGATCCACCAACTGCCGGGCCGTCATCACCGCCCGTGATCCCGGCAGGTTGCTCACCGCCTGCTCCACCCACTGCGGGATCGGCACAGATGCTGGATCGACCTGCGGTCCACCCACCAACTCGATCGCATTCGTGATCGTCCGGGCCAGTGGAGGATCGAGCGTATCGAGATCCCGTCCACTGAAGAACTGCCGCCCCGCCAACATCTCGAGCGGCGCCTTGATCACCGGGTTCGTCATGCCCAGCACGCTCTCGATGGACCGACCCAATCCACCGGGCCCCATCTTCACGCGACCAAAAGGCTCCTCGATCGGCAGGCCAAAGCCGGAGATATACGTCCGGTTCCCGTCCTCTTCCGGCCCCACCGGAATTGCCCCCTGCTCCCGCAAATACCCTGGAATAAACCCTTCCTCCTCCGGACCCGGCTGCCCCTCGAGGATCGCGCGAATCGTCTGTGCCTCCTGTCCGCCCGGATGGTGCATGAGCTGACTGAGGACCAGCGGCGTGTTGTTTTTCGCGAAGGTGTAGAAGGGGATCGCCCGCTTCACCACCTGCCGCTCGAAGGGGGTCGTCCCCGCCGCCGAGTAATCGAAGTGCCAGTTGAGGACGCTGTCGAGCGCCGCCTGCGGGGTGTACCCATGACGCCGCTTTGCGAGGTAATGGGCACCGCGGACCAGGTCCTCGATGTGCGTGCCGAGCTCGGTCCCCAGTTTGACCGGGTCCTTCGTTCGGCTCAACGCCTGTGCCGCCCGCTCCTTGAACGGCATCTGCTCGATCAGTTTACTCGCTCCGCTGAATCCTTGCGTGGTCTCGGTCGTGTGAACCCCGCGGCGGATCGCACCCATCGCCGTCATCTCGTCCAGCAACTTGACCGGATCCGTGATCGGGACGCCCGCCTCGTCCAGGATGACGCCCAGCCCTTTGTTGGGGAGGTCGATCGGCTTGCCGGCGAGCAGGTTGGCCATGTCCAGGTTCGGCTGCACCAATCCCTTACCGAAACGCGGATAGCGGGGGTCGGTGGCATTGGCAGCCGAGTTGTAGTAGAGCCCGCTGAACAAGTTCCGGGCGTGGAACGCCGGGAACGGGGTTGTCTGTGTGCGGCGGAAAAGGTTGCTGAGCTGATCGTAGGCGCGCGTGATGTTGCTGGTCTCCTTCGCCGATCCCGAGCGAAGGTAGCCAATGACATCGTTGGCGATGTCTGCCGGGATCGCCATCCGGTCCAGCTCTTTGACGCTGGTGAGATTCATCCGACGTGCCAGTTCCTCTGGTCCACCCACCCCAGTGTAAGCGAAGGTGTCGGGATTCCTGACCCGATTCCCGATGCCGGCGCGCGAGAGCACGTCCCGCATCCCCACCCACTTCTTGCCGGCGCTGTCCATGTAGACCTGGCCACGGGAGATCTTGTCCGGCATCTGCTTGGCGATCCCACCATCCGCCAGGAAGTCCAGCGTCTTGTCAGCGGTCGTCAGCGCGCGGGCATTGAGCTCCTTGCGGATCCCCAGGTCCGTGATCGGGTCCGCATTGAACAGGGCCTGCGGGTTGGCGGGATCGGAGTAACGCTCCGGCATGCGCTTTAGCTTCTGCGACAGCCGGCGGATCTGCTTCTGCGTTGCAGTGTCCAGTAGATTGAACTCGGTACCGTAGAGCTCGTCCGCCAAAGCGTTGAGCATCTTGCGTGGACCGGTCGTCCGCTTGAAGGAGGAGTAGGCCCGGTTGCTGACCAGGTCGTTCACCTTGTTGGTGACACCTGGGATGTTCTTGAGGGCGGGATCGCGAGCGAGCTGAACCGGATCGGCGGGTCCGCGGAACGCATCCCGGATCTGCCGTGCCATCCCCATGATCCCGCTGTCTTGCGTCTGGTGCATGTAGCGTGGCCAGTACGAGCCGAAGTCGTCGACCAGGTCTCCCACCTTTAGGCCCAGGGCCTGTGCCTCTTCGACCGACGGCAGCCCGACGGGCGTCTTCGGCCGGTTCCAGTAGACGAAGTTGTTGCCGAGGTCCTGGTAACCCATGTGGCGCAACTGCTCTTTGAACGACTCGGGGCCGACCGACTCCACCACGACGGGTCGTCCGTACTTGGCAAGCTGGTCATGCAAGGCGCGGTACGCACCCACCCCTTTGTTGGCCGCCTCGAGCTTAGCGACCACCATGGCACTCGGGACCTTGACCCGCTTGCCGGTGATGTCATCGAACGTTGACCAGTCCTGGCTCCGCATGTAGAGATCGGTGAAGTCAGGGGTGTTGTTGACTTGCAGCGACGTCGCCGCCCCGGTCCGAGGATTGATCGGCACGCTGGCCAGGTTGTCGAGCTGGACGGACAGTCCAGGGTCGAGCGTGTAGCGTGGTGGCGGAGGTGGTGGAGCGATCGCGGGATGGATCTTCTCCGCGATGTCGATGCCGCGGTTCCACGTTGCCAGCTCCTCGGGGGATGGACCGAACGGATCCTTGGTCCGCTGGAACCAGTTATCCATCTCGTCCTGGATAAGCTTGGGACGGCCGAAGAGTTTGGGTGGGGTGACACCAAGGCCGAGACCTTGCTGTGCCGGATTAGTCCATGGCGTGTAGGTCGGCGGTGGCGGTGGCCCGATGAAGTTCGCCGCCGCATGCTTGGGTTCCAGTGCCGCACGCATCACCCGCACAGCGCTGGGGTCATCGAGCACGCCGGCGTCCGCCGCCTCGCGAACGTAGGGAGTGACGGCCATTCTCTCCTTGGCCATGTTCTGCCGAATGGCCGGGTACATGACCTCGCTGGCGTACCGCTGCGCCTTCTCGGTCTTCCGGCCCATCACTGTTGGATCGAACCACTCCCCGAGCTTGCGGCCCACCGGGTTCTGGAAGCGGAGGAAGTCGATCGCGTCGTCGAGTTTGGTGCCTGCAGCCTTGGCCATCGGCCCGGTGCCGAGCTCGACCCCGTGCGTGAAGGGGAGACCGACCGACATCAAGGCCCGCTCCTTGGCGGCGATGCCTGGACCGATTCCCCTGGCCAGTGTTCCCGCCGCCTTCGCGTCCTTGCCGAGCTGCGTCAGGGGAGCGATCCCCAGGTAGGTGAGCGGGTCGAGGGCGACCTCTGCCGCGAAGCCGGCGACGTCACCCAGTGAATCGCCGACCGAGTTGAAGAAGCCCGGCTGGTTCTCCGGCAGGACGTTCCACTGCTCGAGCAGGTCTCGTCCACCGATCCCTTCCTGCGGGTCAGTGATGCCGAGCGTGTCCGAGAAGGGGATGAGGTTCAGAAGGCTGCCGCCCCACTCGCCACCCGTCAGGCCCGAGAGGGTGCCACGGACTGCCCGCCCCGGCTTATCGAGTGTCTCGCCGACATACTGCAGACCGCCGATCGTGGAGCGGCCGATCTGCGAGAGAAGGGAGTCGACTTGTGCTGGCGGCATGGCTGGGTAGCGAGCCGACCGACCTCCAAGGCTCATGGCTGGCATGCCAAGGATGGAGTCAAGGTCAAGCATGGAATCAAGTCTGGACATGGTTTCCCCTTGCAAAAATGATCGGCTGCGGCTAAGGGGAAGAGAAAGGAGGTAGCGGTATGTTTTCCTTCGTCCTCGCCAGCAGCTTGTTCTTCGCGGACTTCGCCGATGACGTCTTCCGTCGCCCAGTCGTCACCTATGAAGAGAGGCAGGCCCAGCGTTACTTTTGGCTGTGGCCTGCCTCGGTTGCTTTTGCCGGTGCCGCGATCGGACTGGGCATGTTCGGTGCTGCCTGGATCAACCGCCGTAATTCAGCAAAGGATCGGCAGTGAGGTTCGAACGGCGGATGACGTCTCCTTGCTGCGTCCTCGTGTGCGGATACTCCCTCATCATCGCTCGCCGGAACAACTCAACGGTGGCGTCGTAAGGGTCCACCTGTGGCGACTGCGCGACTGGAACACGCAACATGTTCCTGCGGGAGACATCCGGTCCGACAGATTCAAGTGGAACAGGAGCAGCCACCGCCTCAGTCGCCCAATCCCACAGGGAACCAAGTAACCCTCGACCTGCCGGGACGGACTCATCTTCCTCCGCTGGAATGACTGGAGTCGCTGCCGCTGCCGGCGGAGGTCCCTGTTCCGGACGAAGGCTGATGTCCGTCGGCACGCTCAGCGACTGAACGAGCTTCTCCATCGCCGCCTTCTGTTCCTCGGCTGGAAGCAGTTCAATCAGTCGCGACTGGGCCGCCGCTCGTAATTGGTCTCGCTCGAAGGCTGTTTTTTCTTCAGCGTTACGCTGGGCCGCAGCGGCCATCGCCCTTTGGTGCTCGAGGTCCCGGAGTGCTAGATCCTGGTTACCGACAGCCAGGGCGTTCTCTTGTTCGGCCTGCGCTCGCCGGTCATCCATGGCCTGCTGCTCCATCATGAAGCGAGCCTTGAGATCCGGAGGCACGGTCCCCGCCATGATGTACCGCCCCTTGGGAGGACCGGCCGGCACCTGAGACATCGCGAGCACCGAGGGTGGCGCCGCCCCGTCGATGATCCCGTTGTCACCATAGTTGGCCGCGTTGTTCCAGAAGGCAGCCTGCCTGGCCCGTTGCTCTGGCGTGATATTGGCTTCGCTGAACTTCCCGTCCGCACCGATACCGACGCCGTTGCCGAATGCCTCTGAGTACGCTGCCGCACTCTCCGACTTGTCGGGCTGGAACCGGATCGAGTACCGGGGCGGTGCCGGGTTCGGGTTGATCCACGTCGTGGTCGTGCCGTTGCGGATGATGTTCGGCGGATCGCCCGCGTAGACATCGTAATTGTTAGGGCGGCTGATGCCGCGAGGTTTCCCGTACATTGCTTACTCCCCCTCTCACGGTGATCAGAACTGAGGGTAACCCCCGAACCTGCGGTCTGGTAGGAACCGTTCGTAAGGCGACGGCTTGCTGCCTGTACCCATCCCGATCCGCTGCCACATATCATTCCCTTCCGACTTCAGCCGGTCGATCAAGGCGTTTCCGCTATTCTCTTGGCTTCGCTTGATCGTGGCTGCCAGTTGTTGCATGGCCGCGGCGAACGGATCCGTTGTCTGCTGTTGCTGCTGGCCTGCAGGCGTGGTCGGGGGTGGGGCCACCTCGGCCGTGCTCGGTGCTGCTGGCGAGGTGGCCCCCGCGGAGGGAGTCTTCGTTCCTTGCGATCCGTAGTGGCGGACGCCGTAGGCGGTTCCGTAGGCTGGCATGCTGTCCTCCTTCTTCTTGCTGCTCATACGAGAGCCCCCCGCAGTAACCCGATGAATGAATTGGTTGGATTCCTTGGACGGAACGGATCCTGGAGAATCGAGTCATCGAGGAGACCTCTGGTTCCAGACGATCCACCTCCCCCGCCACCCAATCCCATTAACCCGCCAGTTCCTGTCACCGGGCCACTCACGCCGGACTGTTGTACCCCTCCGAATGTCGGTGGGGCATTCATCATGCCGCCGCTGCCAGTGAACGCGCCACCTCCAAGCCCGCCGCGACTGCCTGGGGAGAATCCTCCGGTCGCGCGACTGTAGCCAGCCGCGGATAGCGACAGCGGGTTCGATGACTGGTACGACACTTGGCCGCTCGGGCTGATCGACATACTGCCGTTCTGCGGACCAAGCATTGCCGACGACCCATTAGGCCCATTTGCCGAGAACCACCCACCTCCGTGATTCGTCGCGCCCTTCATCCCCATGGCGTTTAGGGTTGGCGCCATTGAGAACGGAGTAGCGTTGAACGACGGAGGACTCATCGATGGCTGGGGAGACATCGCCGCTTTGCCTAGCCCTTGAGTCGCTTCCGGTCCCACACCAGGGGTAACCACCCCGGTATCCATGTTCACGGTTGTCGGCGACGGACCGAACGCCGCCTGGCCAAGTGCGCCTCTCCCGCTGATCGCTGTAGTCGCTGGCGGAGACGATAACCGCCCCGCCTGCCCAGTGAACGCACCAGCGCCCAGACCTGCCCTGGTCCCCGCGACCGACGGCTGGCCGCTAACGAAGTTCGGGAACGATGGAGCTACGTTAGCGCCATTGGGGCTTCCTGGCTGGCCAGTGAAGGTACTACCCGACGCCTGCCCAGGGAATCCTCCGATCGTCGAGAACCCCTGCCCGACGCCTGGCATCGAGCCTGGGGTCGACAGGCTCTGCACGGACCCCAGTGCCGCCTGCTGCGACGGAGCCGATGGCGCCGACGACGAGGCCGGAGCCAGCATACCTGCGGGCACACCGATCGACGAAGTCGGTGAAGAAAGAGACGACACCGACGGGCTGACCGATACGGTACCACCAGTGACCGGACTACCAGGGCCGGATGGTGTTGCTCCGCCTCCAGGTCCCGAGGATGCGGGTCCTGTGCTAGGACCCGCGGACTTGCCTCCAAGTGCCGACGCTACGGCAGATGCGGCCGAAGCCGCTGCGGAGGCATGACTACCCGACGATGACGAAGTAGAGGTGCCTGCTCCAGACGACGATCCCTTAGAGCCACCCGCTGTCTTTGCTCCGCTGCTGCCCTGGGAGGACTTGCCGCCGCCGGAGGACTGGCCTTTGCCACCACCACCCCCACCGCTTTTCTGACCTCCACCTCCGCCGCCTTTTCCTCCTCCTCCACCTCCTCCTTTGCCACCACCGCCGCCAC
>ERZ761601.136-NODE-136-length-19095-cov-15.224212_pt1 | contig 19095 bp, 10 predicted proteins | sample MGYA00433092_ERZ761601 | MGnify/ENA primary metagenome ERZ761601 (study PRJEB28899, sample SAMN03785571) | bioreactor sludge metagenome | biome: EBPR Sludge; feature: EBPR Bioreactor; material: 0.22µm filtered reactor supernatant | place: Saint Lucia: Queensland...
CCTTGGCGGCAGCTATCGGATGTGCCACGGGATGAGCGTGACCCATATGGCACGCCTGATGCCGCTAGGCCAGCAGCGCCTGTATCAATACCCGATTGGGCACAAAGCGTAAACCCGTGGGACGACCCGAACGTGGAGAATTATGGCAGCAATTGGGGGGCAGTGGGCGCAGGGTTGGCGACATTGGCAGCACCGGGGCCAATTTTGGGGGCGGCATTGGGGCAGGCCATAGCACAAGCGCCACAAGATTATAGTAGACCAGCACGCGACCCATTTGGCGCACAGGCAGACCCTTGGCGACAGGTATCGGATGTGCCACGGGATGAGCGTGACCCGTATGGCAGCCCTGAGGCGGCTAGGCCAGCAGCGCCTGTATTAACACCCGATTGGGCGCAAAGCGTAAACCCGTGGGACGACCCGAACGCGGGGAATTATGGCAGCGATTGGGGGGCGGCGGCGGCGTTGGCGGCGACGATTGTGCAACCAGGGCCGATCTTGGGGGCGGCGGTGCAAAACGTGAGATTTATAGATGCAGCGGGGGCGGCGGCGCGGGATGCGTTGGGGATTAATGAGGCAATACGCGCAGGCGGCGAGGCAATTACACCGTATTTGCCAGCGCCCGATACGCTGATGGGTGAGGCGGCACGCACGTTTCTGAATCCTTATTCATCGCTGGATGACAAAGGCAAGGTATTAACCGAGGTGGTAACGGAGCCGTTTCAGGTGTTGGCACGCGGGGCCGAGCGGGTGATCGGGGCGGCGGCACGATACGCAGGCACGAACGCGGACGGCACGCCTAGCAATATTGGCGATTATGTGAATGTGCAGCGCACAGGCGCAAGCGTAGATACACAGGTGCAGGGGTATGCGCAGCGGGTGCAAAACGAATTGGGCTATGTTAGCCCACACATTGCCGAGGCGGGGTATTGGAGTAAGCCGCGACAGAATGGGGATGATCCTGCTACATGGGCGGCGTATCAGGTGCAACAAATTGCCTATAGCGGGCCAGAGCGGATGGCACGCACGGCGCAGCGTATTCTATTGGGCGAAGCGCCCGAGGTGGCGATGCACGGGGCCGAAGCGCCCAAGAAGGGGGCGTTTGAGGATGAAAAAATATTGTGGCAAACGCGGGTAAATGAGCACCTTAACGCGGTGGAGCGAGCGATGGTATTGCAGGGGCGGCAAGCGGGCTGGGCAGAGGCGCGGGTGATGGCCGAGGCGAAGGCGGCGCGAGATGAGGCGGCGCGGCAAGTGAACGCGACGGGGCGCATTAATGGCGGGGCGGATGTGATCTTGGAGATGGCGGGCCAAGCATTGATTGACCCGATGAATTTACCCGGGGCGGATGCGTTGATGGCGTTGGCGACTGGCAAACTGGTAAAGGCAGGGATTGGGGCGGAGCGGGCGGCGGAGATGGCGACCAAGGTATTTGATGCCACGATGGTGGATGAGCTAAAGGCGGCGCGGCTGGGGTTGCCTGAATGGGTGGTGAGCGCAGAGAATAGCGCGGCGGCGTTGGGTGAGCGCAATGGGTTGCTGGGGCAGATTGGCACGGCGATGGAGAAAGCATTGCAAAAGGGTGAAACGTTCTTTGGGTTTACGCCTGATACACAGGCTAACATGATGGCGGGGCAGGCGTGGAAACAGGTGGGGGATGTGCTATTAAATGCCGAGAATGCGGGCGATGCGGCGCGGATGTTGGGCCAATTGGCAAATGACCCTACACAGTTGGTGGGGGTGCTGGGCAATGGGCCAGTGAGTTTGGCGGCGGAGATGGGGCGGCCAGCGGTGCAAGGGGCGCTAGGCAAATTGACGGAGTTGATACCCGAATTTACGCGGGCGGATGGTGGGCTGGATGTGGCGCGGTATTTGGATGCGGCGGGGCAGGCGCTGGAGAGCGCAGCCAAGGCGGCGACACCGGGCGCAGGGGTGGAAGCGGAGGGTATCTTTAAATTGGCGGCGAACGTGAAGGGGTTGATGAGTGAGTTTTACCTGAAAACCCCGGGCTATATTGTGCGTAACTTTGCCAGCGACACCATGACGGCGGCGTTAGACGGGCTACGCATGTTTGAAAACATGGGCACGGTGACGCGGGAGCTAGACCAGCTAGGCGTGACGACTAAGCGCATGTTTGAGGGGGCGAAAACTCAGGCGGGGTTGGCGGCAGAGATGGGCAGCAAGAGTGCGTTGGCGAATGTGCCAATACTAAAAGATACGCTAGTGCCAATCAACAACAAGCTAGGCGATGTGGCGCAGCGATTAGAAGCGCAGCGCTACACGCGGGCGATGTGGAGCGCACTCACAGAAAACTTGGCCACAAATTGGAGGCCAACAGTAGCGCCAGAATTTCGGGCATTGGTGGGGGATGAGATTGCAAACGCGGTCGAGGCGCGGTTACGCACGGCGCGGAGCGGCAAAGAGGTGCGCTTAGCGTATACGGATGTGCTAAGTGCGCAGCACCCTGCACAGCGGTTTAGTGTGGCGAGTGTGTTAGATCGGGTAGATGATTTGCCATTGGGGATGCAGCGCCAGATTGAGGCCAAGCTGAATGAATTTGGGGCGGGTAAGGCGAGCTATGAGGATGTGATGAAATTTGTGGATGAGTTACGCGGGGGTGTGGAGCGCAACACGAACGCCAAACTAAGCGAGCTGGGTCAGATGATTACGCCACGCGCAACCACGCACCAAGATGCGCTATTGGATATTGAGCAGGAGCTAACGCGGGAATATAACGCGATGTTGGCGCACGCGGTGAACACGGGGCAAATGAGCATGGGCGAGGCTAAGGCGCTGGTGGATAGCGCCTTGGGCGAAAAGATTGCACAAGAGCGCGAGATATTCAAGGCGCGGCAAACATTGCAAGAGGCGATGAAATCGCCAGAGCTGAGCGCTGATCGGCTGAGCAATGGGATGCGGTATGCCATGAACAACGAAGCCGAGTTGCGCGGGGCGGCACGGTTGGAAGCGGATGCACGATTGGCAAAGGCGTATCAAGAGTTAAAAGATTCGGTAGAGATGCAAGTGCCAGTAAAGCACATTTGGGATAACTACCGTGCAGATGTGGCGCGGATTTGGCAGGGGTATAACCAGCGTATTTATGATTCGTATATGGAGGTGGCGAGTGATTTGCGAGTAGCAACTAGCACACGCCAATACCCGGGGGTGGAGGCTACATTTGAAAAGCTGATTGCGCAGATGCAAAAAAACAACGATGCCAAAGATTTGGAATTGTTTGAAAAAAACCGCAATATGGGGCGGCTAAATTGGGAGGTGCAACGGGCGGATAGTTGGCGGCAAGCGCAAATGGCAATTGATAAAAACCCAGATCTAGCACAGGATTTATTAGATGTGATGTGGGCGGCAGAGACCGACGTGCAAAACGCAGGGCGGCAAGCGGTGGGCAAAAAAGAAATTGTGCGGCAGATCTTAAACCAAGGCGATATTGATATTACCGAGTATGGCAAGCGGGTGGATAAGATTTGGAAAGAGTTTTTTGATTATGCTGAGGCGCGGCATGGTGATGCCTTGCGTAAAACATTGCGGGGCGTGGAAGTGGCGCAGGCTAAAACGGCGGAAGCGTTGATGGAGTTGGGGTATTCAAATAACATTGTGCAGAAGATGCGCGAGGAAGGGCGCGTGTATGAATGGTGGTTAGCGAATGAGGGCTATGGCAATGATGAACTGGCGCGGCTAATGCGTGGGTTGAATGATGGCAGCACACGGGCAGAGGTGGTGGATATATTGGAAAACCGCAAGTTTTACGATGCAGAAGCAGCGGCACGCACGGCAGAAATGTATCGGAAACCGTGGGCGGATGGGGCGCTGAGGCCGCCACCAGATGCGGATGTGCTGATCACGCAGGGCAAATTTGAGAGCGAAGCGGCAGCGTTAAAGTATGCACAGGGGCAATTAGAAGAAGCGGCCAGCTTGACGGCGAACCCGTTTGATGAGCTGATGGAGACGCGCAAGCAGATGCCGAGCAAGGCCGAGGTGAACCGCTGGTTAATGCCTGATGGCACACCACGCGGGGACTGGCTGGAGACGGGCAGCAAAGACGCGGACAAAATCGCGCAAGAATATTTTGAGGCACGCGGCAAATTCTACGGGGACGATCAGACAGGCGGGCAGTTGCAAGCGTGGTATGACGAGTTGAAGCGGGCGCAGGATACGGATAGGGAGATCGGGGCGTATCGCAGTGGGACGAAGGCGGCACGACGAGCCGAGGCGGACGCGGCAGATAAAGCGGCTACGCAGTGGGCGCAGGTGGTGGATGAGCTACAAACGCGGGTGGATGCGGCGAGCGGGATAGATGGCAAATTGGCGGGGTTGCGAGATGATGTGTTGGCCATTGCCAACGAGCAAGGGATTGCGGATGCGGCGGCGGTGGTAAACGATATGCCGCTGGGCGTCAGCGAGGCGCGGTATTTGGAGAATGTGCTAAATCAATATGTGCTGGATGAGATCGGCGCGATGTTTGATAACCCAAGTGCGCAGGTGCATGAGCAGCTACCGCAAGTGATTGCTGCGCTACTGGAGCGCAAGAGCGGCATGAGCTTTAGCCCAAGCGAGCCAGCGTGGTATAAGACGGCTGAATTGTGGGCGGCGGATAAGGGGCTGGTGCAGGTGGGCGGGGCGCAGCGTGAATGGCTAACGAGTGTGGCGCGGGGGTTGGCGGATGAGGCGGGGATTGATATTAGCCAATTTATTGCAGGGGAACGAGGCGTAACGGAATTGATTAAAGAAGCGCGGGCGGTGAATGAGGGATTGGTGAATCGGTTATTGGCAGTGCCAACGACCAAAGAGGGGACGGTGACGGCGAAGGCGTGGCAAGTGCTGGTTGATGAAGGGCTGGTGACGGGGGAGCGGCGCACGGTGGCGGCGATGTTGCGCGAGATTGCGCCCAATGAATTACGAATTACGAATTACGAATTACGGGCAGGGGCCGAGGCGCGGGGGCTGGGGTTGCGGGATGTGCCTAGCACACCGGTGCTAGAGATGAGCACGGAGGATTTGCTGAAGGCCAGCGGGCAAAGCACGATTAAAGCGCGGGCCGAGCCACCAGCGTTGATTGATTTGGCGACAGCGGCAGAGCGGAAAACGTTAGAGGGGTTGCAACGGGTGCAGGCAGCACTTACGCCAGAGCGGCTACAAGCGGCGATACAGCCATTGCCCAAGGGCGCGATGAACGCGGCAGAGGCAGAGATACGGCGGATGATTCCCGCATGGAACGAGGTGCGCACACGGGCGGTGGCACACAGCGAGGCGCGGGCCAACTTTGCTTTGCTGGATTATGGGCAGCGGCGCGGCTGGGATATGTATGCTGGGGTGATTGCACCCTACTATTTTTGGGGCAGCCGACAGGCGCGGAACTTTGCCATACGCATGGCGGACAAGCCGCAATTGATGGCCAATTGGGTGCGTTATCGGGATGCCATGGAGGATTACAACAACGAGCGGGGGACGCGCAAGCGGTTTCAGGGCGGGTATGAATTGCCGTTTGAGGTGGGCGGCAATAAGTTGTATTGGGATCCAACAGGTTTTTTATTCCCGTTTGCAGATTTGGCAAATACTGATTTTGATAATCCAGCGGCGCAGAAAACGTGGGCGCAGAGTGCGTATGATCGGATGGGGATGATTGGATTTCGCCCGGGGCCGATGATTGATTTGCCATTGCGGTATATGAATTTGTTGGTGAGCGGGGCCGAGGGCAGCCAAGAACGCGAGCAAACACAGGCGCGGTATGGGGCGGGCAGTATTGGTAACATCATTCCACAAACGGGGTTGATACGCGGGGCGAGTGCGTTGGCGGGGGTTGGGGGGGTTGGTGGTATTGATATTGAGGGCTATGGGCGGCGGGCGCTGGGCATGAATGTGGCCCCGACTGAGGCGTATGATTTGGGGCGGGCGATTCGTGATCTGGCTGGGGAGCGGCAAGGTCAAAAGGGATTTGATAGCCAGCCGTATCTATTGGCACAATCATTGCTTGAAAACCGCGATGCACAATATTGGCAGCGGCTGATGACTGATGATATTGGCACGTTGGTGGCGGGGTTGGCGAAGGAAAAGAACTTGCCTACCAGCCAGCTACCACAGGCAATTGAGATCATACGGGCAGCGCAACAGAAGGCAACGCAGCAACGCGGGGCGCAAACGCTATTTAGTTTTATGGGTGGGCAACGGGTGCAGGTGGAGGCGGCAGGCGAGCGGGTGTATAACGCGGCAGCGGCAGAGGAACGCGGGGCGGGGTATAACGCGGTGACCAATATTGGCAGCAGGGCCGAGCGGCAGGCAGTGACAAAGGCCAATCCGGTATTGGCAGTGGGGCAGGCGCAATACGCCACTAACCCGGGGGTTGAGCGTGACCCATTGAGTAATTGGAAGTGGAATGAGAAAGAAAAAATCACGGCGCAGTTTGATGCGCAGCGCGATGCGGCGATTATTAAAACGCCTTGGGATCGGAAAGCGCCAGCCGAAATTGAGAAACAAAAGTGGGCGGCAATGGGGGTGATTGATGGGGCGGGCAAACCGGTGGCAGTAGCGAGTGCGTTAGATAAAGCAATGGTGGGCGGGGGCGCAGGTGGCACGGGGCAGGTGGCAGGTGGCGCAATTGGCGGCGGGGCGGCGGGGTATGTGCCAAAGAGTATTTATGGGGCCAGCCCACAAGAGGCGGTGGAGGTGCGGCGGGGTGAGGTGCTAAAGGCGGTGGCGGCGAGTGCGCCAAAGGCGGAAGCGTTTATGACGGCAGAGGGCAAGGTTGACTTTGATGCGTATCGCAAGGCGGTGGATGGGTGGCGTAAGGAACTGCCAATATTGGCAGCCAATATTGGCACGGACATATTGGCACAGGCGCAGCGGGATGGGCATTGGAATGGGGAACAATTGAAGGCGTGGCTGGGGACAGTGGACGCGGGAATGATTGATGAGTATCGGCGGCGGAATGATAGCGCGGCAGAGGCGGCACAGCGGGCGTGGTTTGAGTTGGTGTATACCAAACAATTCGACGCGCTGGGCAAGGCCAAGGGCGATAAGGATGCGTATGCTAAAACAGTGGGCAGCGTGGGCGCGATGGATGCGGGCGCATTGGCTGGGCTAGTGCAGCAGATGTATGGAGGGCGCTGGACAGATGCGCAGCTTGGCACATTGCTAAAAGGCATGACGATGCCGAGCATGGGGGATGTGGTGCGTAACAATATGACCCCTGATAAGCGGGCGCTGGATGAGGCGCGGACGCAGTTCTATAAATTGCGGGATGAGTATTTGCCACCGGGTAGGCTGGGCTTTGAGGCAAGCAAGGCGGTGCCATTATTGGCAGCGTTGATGGATGGCAAGCTGAATGATTTGGCAACGGCTGAACATTACCGCTTAGGGGCGCTGATGTTGGGCGGCTGGGCCAAGGCCAACAAGGTGGAGAGCAACCCAACTGAGTGGGCGGCGGCGAAAGAGATGAAAGCGCGAATGGATGCGGATATGCAAGGGCGCTTTGGGGCGGCGGGGTTGGCGGTGTTGAATCAATATTACGCGGCGGCGGCAGGGGCAGAGCGGGCGGCGTTGTTGGGGCGGTATCCTGAGATTAAGGTGATGTTAGATGCACAGGCCAAGTGGCGGGCGGATCCGCTATACCAGAAATATTATGCGAGTGAGAGTAGTCAGAAGTCAGTAGCCAGTAGTCAGAAGTCAGTAGTCAGTAGTCAGACAGGGGGTGGTAAGGCGGTGTATGCGCCAGCGGCGGGGGCAGCGAGTAGCACGAAGGTGGCAAGTGCGGCATTTTGGGAGGCGTATAACGCGATGGATACGAAGGCGCGGGGGGCGTTGGTGCGGGGGAATGCTGATCTAATGCGGGTGGTGGACAGTGCGACACGTGGCACGGCAACGGCGGCTGATTGGCAGCGGGCGCTTAAGGCGTTGGGGAGTGGGCAGAAGGCAGTAGTCAGTAGTCAGAAGTCAGTAGTCAGTAGTCAGAAGCCAGCGACGAGCTATGCACCTAAGCCAGCGGCAGGGTATGCACCTAAGCCAACAACGAGCTACACGCCTAAGCCAGCAACGAGCTACGCCCCGAAGCCAGCAACGAGCTACGCCCCGAAGCCAGCAACGAGCTACACGCCTAAGCCAGCAACGAGCTACGCACCGAAGTCAGCAACAAGCTACGCACCGAAGTCAGCAACAAGCTACGCACCGAAGTCAACGGCAACGGGGTATGCACCTAAAGCGGCGACGAGCTATACGCCAAAGGGGGGAGGTGGTTTTGTGGGGAAGGGCGGCGGTGGAGGTGGCGGGGGTAAGGGCAAGCCGTTTGCAAAGAAGGTAAATTTTAGGAAGCTAAAGCGAAAAGCGCGTAAGCCTAGTGATGGCATGGGGTATACTTTAAGTTAAGTAACGAGCAACAAAAGCGCCCCACCTAGTAAGCAGGTGGGGCGCTCTTTTGTTTTTGGTGGTTAACGATTCTTGAAAGAGTGTAGTATCGGTGGACTAGCCCGACGTTTTCCCCGCCGATGTAGTAGTAGTTGCTTTTTTAGTGCGTTGGTAGTGCCGTTTATTTTCGGCGCTTCGGGCGCACTTCTCGCTACAGTATTTGGATTGGTCAAAGCGGACATATTGTGAGTTTAGCCCCGCACCTGTTCGGGTGTAGGGGTCAAACTCTTTGTTGCAATTGCTACATTTTGTCAAGGGGGGAATCTATTAGAACTTGCTTAGAGTTTTGCGCGTAAGTATAACGGGTGTATACTATGATGTGATGGTTTTGCGCATGGTATCAATCGTGCGCATGTAAATAATCCAATCCGGTTGCAATCCGCAGGGGATACCCTGAAACTTTTTTTTGAAATCCGATAGGGTGGTGGTGTAGTGGATCCTACGCGCACGTAAAACCAACGGTATGAGCGTATGCTCATTGAAACAACTGTGAATTGTTGGTAATATCGTTGATAGTATTGTTGGTAAATCTGCCAACAATAGCGGGGATATTATTCATTAATTACAGTAGAACCCTTATCTTACGATAAGGCGCGGGCGATGTTGCAAATGAGAACATTTGCAACATCGCCCGCGCTTTTTTTGTTGCATCAATTCTGTGTGTATAATTTATTCTGTTAGAATAAAACGAGGTAATAGACATGGATACACAAACCAGCGGAGTTGAGGCGGGCGGCAGCGTTGGGGCCGAGATCACCCAAGGCGCAGCGCCCGAAGCGATAGCCGATGTGCCTATGGATGCCAGCGAGGTTACCAGTGAAACCCCTGAAAGTGGGGCGGGTGAGGGGAGAAAGCAAACACCCGCGAACAACAAAGCAGTAGATTCACTGGATGCGCGTGAGGATTTTAGAGCATATCAGGCACAGCGAGATCGGGCCGAGGCGCTGCGGATTGCGCAGATTGAAGCGCAGTATGCAGCACAATTGCAGGCAGATCGGGCACAGTATCGGCAGCAATTTGCACAGAGTTTGGAAGGACTAGACCCTGAAACTCAGGTGGCGATGCTGAAACAAGAGATAGCGCGGCGCGATGCGTATGAGGTGCAAGCGCAGGCGCAAAGCCAGCAGCAAGCGCAGGCGCAAGCGGTGTTGGTTCAAAACACGCAAGCCGTCCAACGGTTGGCGGCAGAGTTAGGAGTTGAGTGGGGCAAAGCTAAAGCGGTGCTATCAGATATTAATCCGTATGCACCTGATGCGTATGGGTTGGCGGCGACACGCTTGGCAAAGCTGGTGAGCGGCACGCTTAAAACACAGCAGGCACAGCAACCCAAGGTGGAAAAGGCGGCGGCACAAATGGCGCTGGTTAAGGCGGGCGTGATGCGCACGAGCAGCGGGGCGGGGAGCAGCGGCACAGGGTTGGCGGCGTTGGAGGCACGAGCGAAAGCGTTAGAAACTCAAGTGCGTGCGGGCAGCGATAGTGCGTATGTGGAATGGGCTGATGTGCGTGATCAGATTAAGAAAATAAAATCTAAAGGCAGCTAGTGAACCATTAATAATTAATCATGGCAAACGTTGCAGGTATTGAAACCAGTTATAAAAACACCGAACCGATGCAGAGATCGGTGGTTGATCGTTTAAATGTGGTGGGGCATTTGACCCCTACCTTGACCAAATTGTTTGGTGGCAAAGATGGCACGCCAGCATTAAGCAAGATGCCAAGCTTGACTACACCCAATGCGGTGAAGGCCGAATGGTATAACAAGAAATTGCGTCCATCTGAGGTAACACTGGGGGCAAACTATACCAGCGGTGGCACTTCGATCACACTGACTCCAGCCAGTGATGCGCTGTATTTTGGTAAGGGTTACATTTTGTGGATTGACAATGAGCGTTTTGTCACCACGTCAGCAGGTGTTGCAGGTGGCACGATTGCGGTAGCAGGGGCCAAGTTTGGCACAAGTCCGGCGAACCATACGAGCGGCGCAAAGATTCGCGTGGTGGGACGTGCGCAAGGAGAATCAAGCGATACGACAACTGATAACTTTATTGTGGGCGATAAGGAATATAACTATTATCAGGGTGTGCGTGTGCCTTATTCCAGCACGTGGAAGAATCAACAGATTGCACGGTATGATACTGGTGACAGTAAGACCGGGCGTGATGCGTGGAAAACACGTGGCGAGAAAGACGCGGTGTTAGAAGCGTTTCGCATTCTCGAAGAGGGATTGCTGTATGGTTTGCGTAACGAAGGCGACGGGACGGATGACAACCCAGCTACGTTTGGCGGGCTGTATCAATTTGCTCAAGCTGAGGATTACGGGGGCACAACGCTTGCGGCGGACAACCTAACGGATACGATTTACAACATGTGGAAGGTGGGCGGTGAAATGACTGTGCCTAAATTGGCGTTGATGAGCGGCAAGACGCGAACGAAGATCAGCAAAATTTATGACAGCACATTCACCAAGAACGTGAACCCAGGTGATAACTCGGTGGCTGGGGTGGTGGTTGATCGGGTGCATTTTGATTTTGCAGATGTGGATATTTTCCCTGTGAACGGCATGCGCGATACGGATATTTTCTTGCTCGATCCATCACGTTTGTATATGTTCCCATTGGGTGAATTGGAATTCACTGCTTCGCCTGTGCAAACTGCGGGTGTGCGTGATCTGATGCAGATTTATGGTGAGTATTCGTTTGTGTGTGATCTGCCTGATTCGTTGCGCCGTGTGACAAATTTTGTATTGCCGTAAGTTGTTGGAGAATGAGGGAGGTGGTAGCAATACTACTTCCCTAAAAAATTTATATGGCTGATGAAGTAAAAGCAACGGTGAAATTACCGCCTAAAAAAACAACGTTTGAATATGCAAACTATGCCAACGTGCTATTGCATTTGCATTTAGAAGATGGTGAAGTGCGTATGGTGCAGTTCTCGCGGGTGCGACAGAATGATTCTTTGTCTTTGCCGCGGTATCAAACAGCGGATGAGGATGAGCAAGCCGCGTTGCGCAAGAACCCTAACGTGGTGGAATTGTAGGAGGGGCAGGGGAAACCCTGCTTTTTTTGATTATGGGCATGACATTGCGTGACATATTAAAGCAGGTGTGCGAGGTGAAACAATGCTGGTTTGATGGCGTGAGCACGGGCGCAGGCACAACGAATACGCTGGTATGTAGCAGCTTGATTGGGCGCAATTTTGGCGCAGGCATGCGGGTGCAAGTGGCGGGGGTTGATCGTGAGATTGTGGCGCTGGATAGGAATACCGGTGTATTAACCTTTCGGCCTGCAAATGGCACGGCGATTGCGGCAAATTCGGCAATTATCATTACGCCTTGGCGCTGGGATACGCTGGTGGCGGCGGTGGTGCGGGCAATGTATGCGATGGGCGAGAGCTGGAAGCTGACGCGGGCGACTGAAACGGCAGGCAGTGTGGATGGAATGCATACCATTTGGGATTTGCCGAGCGATGTATTGCACGTGGTGCGGGTGCAGGTGAAAGCGGTGGGGCCAGTGATCAACACGGCGAATCTTGGGCAGGTGGCATGGCGTGAATATCCGTTCTATGATGTGATCAATGTGGACGGGGCGCGTAAGCTACAGCTACGTGAGGCGGTGGCTGGGCCGCTGATGATTCAATATCAATCGTTGATTACCATCCCTAATGAGCCTAATGATTATGTGCAGTTTGGCGACAATGACGACCGCGATGCGGTCGGGTTTGTGGTGAATGGCACATTGTATGAATTGCTGAATGCGGATAAGCTGATGAGTCCAACGGCTGAGGCGGCGCGGGTGCTGGGCGATATGGCGCAGCAATACAAAACGAGCAGGGAGGCGATACGGACAACTCGTAAGCCAAGCCAATACACGGGGCAGATTCGGCGCAGGCCAATGCCGTCTCATGTTTAAGCAAATGGTTAATGGTTAATGGTTAGGGGTTAATCGTTAACCTTTTTTTATTGATGGCGATAAATAGCAGCACAGTTACATTTAACCAAACGACACCGCCAGTGTTAAAACCGCTAAGCGAGATTGAAGGAGTGAGTTCGCTTGGGGCGGAGTTGATGAATGCGGCAGATGGTGGGCAAGCGCGGGCGTTGATTGGCACGGATGAACCCGGGGATACACGGCCACCTAGCACACATAATCATGATACGGTGTATTACACCAAAGCGCAGATGGATGCGGTGTTGGCAGAGAAGGCGGCGTTGGTGCATAATCATGATACGGCGTATTACACAAAGGCGCAGGTGGATGCGGCGTTGGCGGCGGCGCAACAACGGCGATGTAAATATCTGATGGCGCAAGGGGTAAGTTGTGTGGGGCAGGCGATCATCAGTATGGATGATCAGATTATTGTATGGGGTGCGGCGGCCAACGGCACACTAAGCCAAGCCGAAGCGGCGACGGGCATACCGATGGTGCTGAAAATTAATGGCACGAAAACGGGAACGTGGATCAAGGTAATTGCAACGCGCTATAACGTGGCAGCGCTGACTAGCACGGGTGAAGTGTGGGTGTGGGGCGATAATACCAAGGGGCAGCTAGGGTTAGGCGATACCACGAACACGGCGAAGCGATACCGATATGGGCACAAGGTGACAATTGCAGGCAAGATCATTGCTGATGTAACGATGGCGGGCGGCGACACCACGAGCCAGAGTATGTATGCACGCTGCACAGATGGCACGGCGTTTAGTTGGGGTTACAATTTTTACGGCCAGCTTGGCATTAACAATACAACGGATACAGGAACGCCAACACAGATGCTAGTGCCAGCGGGCACAAGCACAAGCATTGTAGAGATCAGCGCAGCAAATGCGCCTTTTGCCCACGTGGTTATACGCATGGCGGATAACCGCGTGCATACGTGTGGCTATAACGGGCAGGGGCAATTAGGCCTAGGCGATACCACAAACCGCAGCCAACTGGTGAACGTGAGCGGCAAGAGTGCAACGGCGGTGCAGGCGTGCGGGGTGTGGGATGGAACAGCCACTTATTACGGGCTGACGCAGATTATCACCACAGCGGGCGCGTTGCAAAGCGCAGGCTATAACGTAAACGGGGCGATAGGTAACGCTAGCACAACCAGTAGTAGCACGTTTGTAAGCACGAGTTTAAATCATACTAACGTAAGCAGTTTGGTAAAAAATGTGGCGGTGGCAATGACGGCGGGCTATATTGCCAGCACGGGTATAGTGTGGTTGGCTGGGCTAGGGGGCAGCGGGCAATTAGGCAACGGCAGCACAAGCAACAGCAATGTATTTATACAGCCAAGCGGGGCGTTTCAAGGGTATGTTACTAAGGCGATTTTGGGCGGCATTACCAATGGGTCAGCGGCGTGTATTTTGTTGGCAAACACGGGTGCAAATAATACGGGTGAGGTGTATGTTACGGGTTATAACGCTAGCGGCCAGCAGGGCGATGGCAGCGCGACAAACGCCACATCGTTTGCAAAAGTGCCAATGCCTGAAGCGATTACAGATATTGGATGCAGCACACACGAAACAGCAAGCGGCGTTACTGCATTTTTTGCGTTGGGTGCGAGTGGGCGTGTGTATAGCTGGGGCGCGAATGCCAGTGGGCAATGCGGGCAAGGGCACTTGCAGGCGGTGTATGTGCCGTGTGAGGTAAGGCTTTAATGAACATTGACAGCCGATACGACGCGGTGCTGGTGGAAAACACAAACGGCGTAGCGCCTGATATCAGTAACCTGAATAGTTTAACGGTGGCGTGGCTACCGGTGCGGTTGGTGCGTGAGCGCGGTAAGCTGGGCTTTACGCGCACAAAGGCCAGCCCGATTGCAGGCGGGATGGGGGAAGGCGATCAGCAAGATAGCACGCTGGGGAGTGAGGTGAGTTTGAGCCAGCGTGATTGGAGCGGCGGCCTGTTGCAGCGCAATGCGACGATACCCAATAATAAATATTGGGGAGGCATGGCAGATACGCGGTATGGGGCGCGGGTGACGCTTACGCCTAAAGTGTATGGCCCGTATGAGCTACGGGATGCAATTACAAATCCATCTACACCGGTGACAATTGGCGCGGCAGAGACGGTGCGGGCGCGGTGGGTAACGTATTTGCAACGTATGTATGTGATTGCAGGCGGCAAGTTATGGGCGAGTGTGTTTGATGAGAACGCGGTGAGCGTTAGCGCGGGGGTGGGTGAGGTGATCCCACGTTGGGTGGTGTCGGCGGCAGATGTAAATACGGTGGCGGCTACGGATATGGCGCTATTGTTGCAGAGCGGCAGCTATAAATTATTGGTGGCGGGCAGCAACGGCATTGCTGATTTTAACCCTAGCACGGGGGTATTGAACAGTGTGCCAGGTCAGGCGGCGCAGCGGCTAACGGTGATGGGGCGCAGCACGTTGGCGCAAGGGTATGCGCAACAGTTTGCAATTGGCACAGCGCCAGCAGCACCAGCCGATTTAGTGAGCGGTGACAACACCATTAGCGTAAACGGGTTTGTTTCGCTGGGCGGCGTGAGCTACATTTTGTGCAACCAAGGGATATGGAAGGGCAGCGGCGCGGGCAATCAGGTGTTGGATTGGCGTGAGTGGGCCGATGATAGCGCGGGCAGTGTGTGCGCGGTGTGGCGTGGCAAGGCGTATGTGGCGCTGGGCGATACGTTGCAGGCGTGGGATGGGCAGAGTAGCACGCTAATACATGTGGGGTTAGATCGTGAGGAAGGTTTGCCATCCGATGTGGCGCGGCGGGTGGTGTGGCTAGAGGCGGGGACAGATGCGCTGTATGTGGCAACGGGTGAGGGCGGGCGGCGTAGCGGGATATTTGCGATGAGCCAAGACGGCATATGGCATTGTTTGTGGTTGGCGAATAACACCATTGACAAAGTGAATACGTTGGGATTTGACACACGCAGCGGGCGGGTTGGCGGCGGCACGAATAGCATATTGAACGCACAACCTAGGCTATGGTGGGCGATTGGCAATCAAACGTATTACATGTATGTTGGCCGCAATGAAAGCGGCAAGGCGTGGGTAAGCGACATGATACCCGGGGCTACGTTTTATCGTGGGTTTAATGCCAACAGCGAGGTGGTGCATAGCCGTTGGGGCGGCAAGTTTGCGCGGGTGCGCAAGCGGGTGCGTGGGTTGGTAGTGCGGCATGAGGCGTGGGATGTGGCGCAGCCTGATGCGGTGCAGGCTGAATTGAGCGTGGATGATGGGGCGTGGGTGGCGCTGAGCCGTGAGCGGCATGATAGCGGGATGCATTTATTTAGAACGCACGCGGGCACGGGCGGGCCTTGGACGGTGACAAGCGGGGGTAGTTTGCAATTAACGCTGGATAATGTGACGGGCTTGGCCGTTGGGCGCTTTGTGCGGGTTGGTAATGAGGTGGCGCAGGTGGGCGCGATAGTTGGTAATGTGATTACGCTGATGCGGGCGACGAGCCAAAACGTGAGCGCGGGCGCGGTGCTGAGGCCAGCGAGGCCACAGGGGTATGAATTTCAGATACGCTTAAAACTAAGCACAGCCGACAGCCGATATACGCCAGAGGTAACGCGGGTAAGTGCGCTAATGGGGTATGAGTTGCTACGTAAAGAGCGGTTTACGGTGCATGTGTTTATTCAGGATGGGTTGAAAGACCGGGACAATGGGCTGATGCAACCTGAGACGGCGGAGGCGCTAGACGCTGAGCTGAAACAATGGGTGGCGCGGGATAACTTTTGGTTGATTACACCCGATGGGCAGACGCGGATTGTAGAGTGCATCAATTTGGCAGAGGCCCAATTCACTGAGCAAAAGGTGGAGGGGATGGGGGTAATCCCGCCTTATCGGGTGATGACGATGAGCCTAATTGAGGTGGAAACAGGGCTATGAGTAAGAAGCCAGCCAAGCCAGCGGGCGACCCTAAAGCAGTAGATGATGTGCATGTGGAGATGTTGCGGCGTTTGGGCGCGGGGCAGGGCAATGGCACAATCGGCAGCACGACCAACATTGAACAGGTGATGGAGGGTGAGCTGATGCGGCGTGGGCTGGAATATGGGGCGCAGGTTGAGCTAGGCTTTACGCGGCTCGATCACATTATTTACAACGGTGATGGCACGGCAACGGGTATTTATGTGGATGGTAAACATTGGCACGAGGACGACAAAGGCCATGATTATGGCAAGGTGATGGGGCTGATTGGGTTTGAGGTGAATGGCAATGTGATTACCGATGCGGTGCGGGTAGGTGAAGCTGATCTATTGGCGGATCCTGCATGGGTAGTGGATGTGGTGCAGCGGGGGGAGTGGGTAAATGAGAGTGGATAGTTGAGAGTGCTAAGTGCTAAGTGCTAAGTGCTAAGTGGCGCTTGGTGAGGTTGGTGTTATTATGTTTGAAATTAATGATGATGTGGCGCTGGTGGAGTTGTTTAGCCATGCGCGAAGTTTGGGGACGGTGACGTCGGTAAATGATAATACGTATGTGGTGACGGGGATAGGCACGGGGCTAACGGTGGTGTTTGATGCAGATGATTATCAGAAGGTGGAGCAAACACCGGTGTATACGTTTTACAAGGCAGAAGCGCCGACGGCGGGGGAGGTGGCATTGTTGGCGCGTAATCGGTTGTTGGCGGTGCTGAATGCGCGGTGGCAGGAGTTTAATAATAGTGATCCGACATTGGCAAAAGTGCGAGAGTTGGCGGGTCTGTTGGAGTCGTTTGAGTTTTAAGTAAGCTATGAGCCATGAGCTATGAGCTATGAGCTTGGGAAAAGATTATGAAATATATACCAGATGAGTTAAATGGAGTGCGCACGCAGTTTGCAGATATTGCGCATGAATCGTGGGCTGGGTGGATGACGTTTTTATTTAATGTCAGCGTGATGCGTGATGATGGTTGTGTGGTGATACCCGCAGGGCGAGTGGCACGATGGCAAAAGCAGATTCGCACGCCATACAATTTGTTGAGTGAGGATGAGCAGGCTAGCGATTTAATTGAGGCTGATAAATACTTATCAGTGATGCAGCCAATGTTGACGCGGCGGGATGCGTGGGAGTTGACGTATAAGAATATGTTGGCGGGGGTTGAGGGTGAGACGGTGGGCGAAAAGATTAATGCTTTGTTGGATTTGCTAAGTGATGTGTTGTATGAGGCGTGCGGAACGCCAGATGGGAATTATGATTCTCGGGCGTTATCGGTGTATGCGGATGGGTTGCGGGTGTTGGCGGCAACGGGGCGGGTAAAGATTACGCATGAGGTAGGGCGGCGGGTGGTGGCTGAGTTTGTTGATGTTGAGAGTTGGGAGTTAAGAGTTAAGAGTTAAGCGTAAAAAGCGCGGGTTGAATTGCCCGCGTTTTTTATTTTTCGGAGAGGATGAGGGCGGCGACGCGCAAGGCGAGGGTGATGAGGTGAGGCGGGGCGTTGGCGCTGAGGGCGGCAAATTGTTGGGCGGCTGGGCTGATGGATGGCTGAGGGTTGAGCAGGGCCAGAAATTCGGCGTGGCCTGCCATGTGTAGGGCGTTGGTGTAGGGAATGCGCAGGTAGTGGGCTAGGCGTATGGTGAGTTCGGCGGATGGGATGATTTGCCCGTTTAGAAAGCGGGTGAGTTGGGGCTGGGATGTGCCCATGAGGTCGGCAGCTTGGGCTTGGGTGTGGTTGTTTTCGTGTAGGGCGTTGCGCAGTAGGGCGCGGAGTTCGTCCATTTGGCTGGGGATTAAGGATTAAAAATTAGGAATTATTGGGCAGCGGGTCGCCAGCCGTTGGCTAGGGCTTCATCTTCGGTGCAAAACCAACGTTCACCATAGGCGGGGCTAATGATGGTGGCGGCGTAGTAGCGTTGCCCGGGGCGGTGGTAGATTTTTGCGCCTGTGTCTTGGCTGATGTTGCCTTTGATGAGGCAATCGGGCGGGGGGTTGGTGCAACCTGTTGGGCAGGCGGTGATTGATTCAGGGTTGTAATTGGGGGTAGGGTTTGGCAATGGCGCAAAGGATTGCACGGGCGCAAGGGTTGGCGGCGCAATTGCGGGTTGGGGTGTGGCAATAGGCGCGGGTTTGGTGCGGCTTGCATCTACCCACATGCAGCCACCAATGAGTAGGATGAGGATAAGCCAAGAGTTGGTTGTGTCTTTTTTTGCGGGGGCATCTGGGTAATTGAGGGGGTTGTTAAACGCTAGGTCATGGCAAACAGATGAGATGCGTGATCGTTGGATTGCATTAGGGTAGTGTTTGTCTAGCTCATCAAAATATTTTACGAGGTAATCGGGGGCGCTGCTTGGGCCAAACTCGCTATTTTTTTCGGTGGCGACAATTCGCAACATCTCGGTAAGATTTTTTATCGTGTGTTCTTTGGGTGAGGTGGGCGATTTAATGCAGCGTTGCACATATTCAAGATCGGCTTTGGTTGGGGTGATCTGCTTGCTCATTTTTTACCTTGCTTGGTTGGGTAGGTGGCTGGTGTGCTGGTGTCGCCGATGGGCGCGGGGGTGTTGGATTCTTTGAAGGTGCGGGCTAAGTCGGAGATTATTTTTAATTGGTTGGTGGTTAGTCCCTCAAGATCACGATTCACTTGAATTGTATATGGGTTTGCGGATGTTGTTTTGGCGTTTGTGTTTAGCATTGGGGCAACAAGATTTAAAAACTCTATTTGGCCTGCCATTTGCAAAATTTGTTGATACGGCAAATCTAGGTAAACCGCGATGCGTATTGCAGATTCGGCGGTGATGGCGTTGCGCCCTGTAAGGA
>ERZ761601.140-NODE-140-length-18334-cov-8.168937_pt1 | contig 18334 bp, 11 predicted proteins | sample MGYA00433092_ERZ761601 | MGnify/ENA primary metagenome ERZ761601 (study PRJEB28899, sample SAMN03785571) | bioreactor sludge metagenome | biome: EBPR Sludge; feature: EBPR Bioreactor; material: 0.22µm filtered reactor supernatant | place: Saint Lucia: Queensland...
GACCCCGCGACCGGCGAGACAGTGGTGCAGCTAGGTCTTATGGCGCGTTTGCAGAAAGCGGCGCGGGACTACATAGCCACTAAGCAGCAGGAGCGCGAGGTAGAGACCGAGGTCGGCGCGCTGAAAACCCAGCTATGGGCTAACGCGGCGCAGCAAGCGGAGCGCAGTAATCGTGCGCAAGCTACTGCCGCACTTGCGAGCCAACAGTACGCAGCCGCGGCCAATCAAGTAGAAACGCTGCGGTATGGCCTTCTACGTAATCGTGCAACCATGCTTGACGGCTTGGCTAGCAGGGAAGCGGCGTACCACGCGCGAATGAGCCAGCTTGAAGCTGCGCGAGCGGAAGCGCTAGAAAAGTACAACGCGGCACTAGCCGCGGGCGACACGGCGGCAGCTAAGCGCGCAAAAACCGAAGCAGCCAGCCTAGGCCGCGCGCTAGGTGGCGTGCGCTCGGGGATGGGGCAGGCCATCGAACGCGAGCGCGTACAGGTAAAGGCCGCGCTAGACCGTATGGTCGCGGAGTATAAAGCAGCGCTGGATCGCTTCCGTACCATAGGCGCTACCAACAGGGCGAACCGCGGATTGATGCAGCAAGAGTTGCGGGCGCTAGAAGCAGAGCAGATTGCTCTACGCGGTCGTCTAGGGGAGCTACAGGCTACAGTACCCGCCGCAGCCGCGGCTACGCAATCTATCGCATCCGTGTACCGCCAGAGCGGGTTGCTGAGTGCGGCGTGGCTAGCTACGCAACGCGGGGCTTCCGGGCTAAGCCGCGCCTTTAGTCTAGCGGGTAAGGGCGCAGGGCTTCTGTGGGCGGGGCTCAGTAAGCTACTTTCTGTGCTTATCTTTATCGACCTCGGTAAGATGGTCGCAGATATGTTTGGCTGGACAGAAAGCATTAAGAAGTTCGCGGATTCGGTAATTTCTTATGTGAATAAGCTAACCGGGCTAGAGCTGCCTACATTCAGCGGGGCGAAGGAAGCGAAGAAAGCGGAAGAGGATGTGATCGCCGCTATACAGCTTCGTAAAAAACTATATGCGGAGTCTGAAAGGTTTACACGGAGGTTCGGTACTGTAAACATGGACGTATCCGCGGACCCGCAGAAGTTCTACGACAGCCTAGCTGAAGTCAAAAATAGTATCCGTGTGTTTGTGGAAGACGTAGGCCAGAGTATGCAATTCGGTAACGACACCGGAATCCTACCTACCGAAGCGTTTCTGCAAGGCATGGAAGTGCTTCATGACTATGAGGTGCGGTTGCGGGCGATAGCCGCGCGAATGGATGAGATAAATGCTGGCGGGGCGAACTCTGGCGACATAGCGCGCAGTGACGCTATCGCCCGCGAATTGTCAGACTTGGAGATAAAGGCCAAAGTTTACGGGGACACCGAAGATATTCAAAAGCGCGTAGCTGCACTTACTGTAGAGCAGTCCCGTATTCAGGATGCTATGCACAATCGCGCTGTGGAGACTTGGCGGCTTGAGCAAGAAGCCGCGGTAGTCACTAAGGGGCGTGTAGACCTACTGAAGCAAATGTTGGCGGGTTTTGATGCAAGCGCCCAAAACGAGTTGTTTGGTGGTGAGCAGCTAATGGCGCAGCTTATAGTAGCTAAACGCGCCTACGACGACGCAATACGCGCCCGCGATGAGCTGAATAAAAAAGTGGCCCCGCAAGATATCGCCACGATAGGTACGGAAAGCAGTAGCGAGTCGGCCAAGACTCTACGAGAGGAGCTTGATAAAGCTGGGGCGGCAGCAGACACAGCCAAGGCACGATACAGTACGCTTGTTGACCAGATATCTAAAGCCGCACCGATAATCTCTCTGGCAGGTAAGGATGCTAGAACGTTTGTCGAGGCTTTTGCGCGCCAGGGGGCGGACAGCAACTGGAGTTTCTTTTCTGCCCTAGGCGGAATGCTGCAAGAGACAGATCGCGGGCTAGATGGTGTGTTCAAAGGCACCGCCAAGGTAAATACGAGTATCGAGGAGCAGAATCGCCTAGCGGCTAATCTAGTGTTTGGTAGGGAAATGTCCCGCGCGTATGGTATGTGGGCGCAGTCAGCTACTACCGCCGCGGAGCAAGTCAAAAATAAGATTGCGCAAACGATTGCACAAAACCGTCGAGATATCGAGGAGCTTATTTCGTATTTCTTAGGTATAGACCAGCAACTGCGGGCAAATACGGATACGGCTATTGCGCAAACTGCGGACAGAAAATCGGATACTGTCACCGAGAAAAAGCTGTTTGAACTTGATCTACGCAAACAGAAAGAACTAGACCTTATTGACGTGCAGCGGCAGGGCGGCGCGATAACGGAGGAGCAAGCAAAGCGTGCTGAATTCGCAGTAAAGCAGCGGTACGATGTGGAGATACAGAAAATCAAGGATGTAGCGGAGTACGCCAAAGCCGAACGTCAGGTGGATACCTTAAAGTCCAGGTTCACTACGGATAGGCTAGAGGCTGAAGCGCTCCGTAAAGAGATCGAAAGTATCAACGCACAGCTACAGTCGTCCGCCCTCACCCCCGCGCAACGGGACGCACTACTGCCTGTGCAGCAAAGCAAAGTCGCGGAGTTAGAGGAGCGTATTAAGAGTCTTCGCGGCAGTCTAGACCAGCTAGCTACGGTTGAGCCTGTCGGCGGCAAGCTTGTAGTTACCGAAGCGGAACTAGCGCCGCTAAAGCAGGTTATATCTTCGCTGACTAATCAGGCTGGAGGCATGAAGGTAGAAGGGCTCACAGCTATGCAGACGCAGTATGAGACGCTGGCTAAGAATCTGGACGAAGGACGTAAAGCGGCTGACGACATGGTTCGTGTGGCTTCTGATGGCATACAACGTATAGCGCGGGAGCTAGGCGCCGTCGGTACTGTGATGTCGGATAACATCGTAGCCGCGCTAGCAAACAACCCCGCGCTGGAGGCAGCAATCTCTCAGTTCCGGGAAAAGGTCAATGCCGGGCTATCTGACACTACAGGTATTCGCTTTGACCCCGCGGCACTGAGTAACGCCGCCGGCGAGTTTGCGGCACAATGGAAACGCGAAACGGGTGCGCTAAGCTTGACGCTACCCGATGTTAAACCGCCGACGAACATAAGTTCTTTACTACAGTCGCTGAATCAGGATATCAAAAAAGCGCTAGAAGTAGAGATACGCCTGACGGTAGGTAAGACAGACAGTAGCGGTACGGCGACTGGTAAGGTTAACGCATACGCTTCTGGCGGTCCTGTGTTTGGCGCGGGAGGGTTCCGTAGCGACTCTATCTTGGCTAGGCTTTCGCACGGCGAGTATGTGGTGGATGCGCTCACTGTGCGCATGTTCGGTCCCGGCTTTTTCAAGTTCTTGCAATCGATTGCAAAGACCGGGACCAACATAGCGGGTCTTATACCGGGGTTTAACGCGGGCGGGTACCTAGGTACTCTACCTAGACCTACCTCAGTTAGCAAAGCTGCCGCGGCAGCCGCGCGGACGGTTATTGACGTGAAGAATATTTTCAATAGGGAAAGTAGCGACGAGTCCTCGGTAACACTGAATGTTAACCTTAACGGTACTAAGCGTGCGCAAGTTCGCGGTAGCCGAGCAGAAATCGATAATCTGGTAGAAGCGTTGTACGACTTGAGGAGAGCGTAATGGCAGCAGTTGTGCTAGCCGGTGTAGAGATACGCACCGGCCTTATATGGCAGGACCGGCGAAGCTACTCTTCTGTGGCGCAGGCGGTCAAGCGCACCCTAGGCGGTAAGATGATCGTGCATGCCGGCCCTACGTACCGCGGGCAACCTATTACATTAGTGTCCCCGGAAGACTCTGGTATAGTTACCCATTCGCAAGTGGAGGCGTTGCAGGCGCTAAGTGAATCGTACGATACTGTGTACCCGCTACAGATAGGGGCAGATAGCTTCAGTGTGGTATTTCGTCACTATGAGCCTCCGGCATTCAGTGCTGTACCTATCATCCCTAGGACAGTACAATTACCCGGCGATTACTACCTAGTCGAAATTCGACTGCTAACCGTTTAGGAGATAACATGAGCATCACTGATACCGACATCGTTTGGCGTAAAGCCGCGACTAATAACGACACGAGCAGCAATGGCGGGCGGATGACGTTTATCGCCATCCCCAATGGTGTGAAGAACAGTATCTGGCCTGACGTGCCGCAGGCGGAACGCGCCGCAGGCTCTACGAAATACCGGAAGGTCTTTATCGCGGTGGCGAACGACGACGACCTAGAAATGATTCGTCCTCGCGTGTTTGTTGAGACGCCTACCCCCGGCGATGACAGCGTGGTCATTTTCCCCGGCACGTTCACGGATACACAAACCGCGGCGTCTGCGTACGCTGGGCAGGTCTACGGTTGTGGATTCCTCTTCGCGGATGTTGGTTCTGGGGCTACCTCCCTAACTGTACAGACGGAAGGTGCGTCGCTAGGTATCTTCGCACAGGGGATGATTATTCGTGTATCGGACAAGTCCTCTGTTGATGACCCCGCAGGGCACGAAGAGTACGCCACCATCGCTACTGCGGGGGTATCGTACGCGGGGGACATCGCAACGCTAACCCTGACTGCCGGGTTGCAGCATTCGTATCTGAGCAGCGTGACAAAAGTTGCGTCGGTCTATGAGCTATCCAGTCTCAAAGGCTCGTTTGAGAACTTTAGCGTCACCAGCGGCGCGGGGACGTATAACAGCGTAACTAACCCGGTAGAGGTGGACTCTATCGGCGGGGTTTACCAGAACTGGACGCTAACCTTTACGACTACTACGTCTTTCACTGTTACTGGCGATGACCCTGCGGTATCCGCCATGCTATCGGGCTCTACCTTTAGCCGTTCCGCGGATGCTATGCCGATTAACACAGCAAACGGAAAACCGTTTTTTATTCTACGTGCAGCGGGCTTTGGTGGCAGCTTCGTGGCGGGCAATACTATTAGTTTCCGTACGTCGCCACCGGCGATCCCTGTGTGGTACAAGCGCATTATCCCCGCAGGCGCTAGCTCGCTATCCGGCAACCGCGTAGTGGTTGGTATTGACGGCGAATCGACCTAACACCTGTTTGCTTGTATGCCTTTTGCGCGGTTTTGCAATCAGTTGCAAAGCCGCGTTTTCTTTTGGAGCCGGCAATGGCTAGAGCACTTAATGCAAATACCCAAGTAACGTTCGGTGATGCCGCGGGCGGCAGCGCAGCAATACGCTTAGTGAAAGATACACAACGAAAGCGGCCAGCAACTACGCGCGTCGAAGGGGGCTACTCCGTTAGCTGCGAAAACTCTACGTACGTGAGGCTGTATAAATCTGAGTCTATAGGCGATGTTAGGGTACTCGCTATCACTGGCGCTATAACCTCCGCGGGGTCAGGGGTTGACGTAGATTCCGAGGAGTTGATAACTTTCACCCCCGACAACCCGGTAGCTAGCCTACCCGCGTGGGCTACAGGTATTTCTGTAAGTCTAGTAGGTAGGGCTATCGACGCTACGGGCGCTGCCGCCGGGAATATAGCTTTCTCTATAGATGCGGCGCGGCGCACGGTCACTACTTCTGTACCTTGCTACTGTGTAGCTCGCGCCACGTTTAACGCCCCGTACAGCCTGTATATATACACGTTTGCGGGCGCGTGCCCCATCAAGCCACCACCGACTATAGACGAGCTAGGTAATGCTATTGATCCGCTAAAGCAGAATACAACCGCATTTTTTTCAGAAGGCATGGTGTACGCTATAGATGGTACAGGTAAGAACTTTACCACTTTGCAGATGTCACCCCCGGAATGTAAGTGGTCGCAGATTGCAATTGATTTCAAAGACACGGCTACAGAGCAGAAACTACCAAAACTGGTCCTAGAGATTGACCCCGAATACCCCGCGCGCCTAGTATCCTACGAGTATGGCGGTGAGCCTCGTGTAGATTGCAGTGTAACCGTGCGGGTGTACCCTAAAGGGTCTATAGGCTCTGTAGCGGTGTCAAGCGGCTCTTGGCGGCGAGGAAGCACCTATCTAGACAGTACGGATGTCTCTGAGGCTATTCTGTTCAATAACGAGGCTATTGCCACATTGAAGTACGTCCCAGCGGGGGACGTAGAAGTACGCATCCTGAAGGTTGTTAATATGGACGGCTCTGAGGAAGATGGCCGGTTTGTAAACATACGCAAGCCGGGGGACAGGATAGTTGACGTTACCTACAACGCGGACGGCACTACGTACAGTAACCCCCGTCCGCGGGTGCTCAACGCCACAGAGATATGCATTGCCGACCTGTTTAACCACCCGCGTAAAATTGTAGCCTTCGCTACCGCGGAGTACAGTGTAGACTTTGACCGTATAGATTTCGACTTCGATTGGGATGCGGGGCTACAGGAATTCAAAGCCGCTACCCTACTGGTGATAAGTAGCGGTCAGGTGGCGGGTTCCATACAGCTAAGCCCGGTATCTATGCAGTCACGCACTAGGAGCTAAAGATGTCGTTACCTGTGTTCGAGTACTTTCAGGAGTATTTCCGCGTAGTAGGAACTGTATACGCGACCGATGAGGGGCTATTCAAAGAGCTACCGGACGACCTAGCATCCTCTTACATAGAAGTGGAGGTAGTGTACCGAATATGTATGGCAAATCTCGGCGGGGAAATACGCGTATATGACTTTACTAATAACCCGAAAGCCAAAGATAAAGAACGGAAAGAGGGAGGTAAAGTCACTATCGACGGCACCGAGTGGTTCACGGAGGATGGGCCGGGCACGACAACGCTAAATTTGGGTACAAAGTACAGTAGTGTTTTTGACGAAGGCACGAAAGCAAAAATCGATATGGTTCTATCGATTGCCAAGCAAAGGGATAAGATCGAGCCATGACCTTATCTAATTTATATGGATTCAACCTGCTATCCCCGTACGGTAAAGTGACCCGCTATGTGCCCCTCGAATATAAAGGGTTCTTCCTGCACCCAAAATCAGATGCCGCCCCCGAAGGTTGGACCTATGATCCCGCCGGTGAACAGCCGGAAAAACCGGGAAAGCCGTCCGGAGATAAACCTTACCGCTTCATCGGAAAACCCCCGGCTAGCGCTTGGTCTTGCGTGCACACTCCGGGCGATTTCTTCTACGGAGAGATTGACTGGCGAGGGCCAGTAAAAGATAGCGAAGCCGCGCATCGTGGTAGGTACCGCGTGTCGTTTCATGGCCCTAAGTCTAGGTACTTCACTGAACCAGGGTTTTTTTACGGGTCTGACGCGAGCCACAACAACGTGTATAGCGAAGGTAGGTGCATCGCCGTTGCACCCTACCCGGTTTTAGGTGCGTGCCTATCCGAGCAAACCAACCCCGCGTTTACCGCGTGGGACGGTACAGGGCCTACACCACCAGAAAAGGTGTGGTACGTGCTTGTCGTGTGCACGGACGGCTCACAGGATATGGTGTACCGTAGGCCGCTAGGCGGTTCGGTGCGTAGGGCGCAGTACACCGACGAGTATCGCGCCTCTGCTATGCGACTCTACAATGCGGAGAGTAACCCGCAAGGTTGGGAGGTACTTGGGGCCAAGGCCCTAAATACCTCCAGTCAAGGCACCGCCTGCGAAGTACACAGACCAACTACCCCATGGTTCTTCAACGAGTCTGGGACGGAAGCCGCCTGTGTGCGCGAGTGCTCCCTAGACGTGGACCGTGGAGCATTACTAGGCATGAAAAGGCGCAGCGGGTATAACCTGTTTACAGTAAAAATAGATAGTAGCGCGTCGTTCACTGATCTAAGGAACTACGCGGGGTACAGCACTACTATAGACACGTCTGTAGAGAAGTTACCAGAGTACCGAGTAGAAACGCGATACCCGTACAGCGAGAGTAACGAACCTATAGCTGAGCACTCTTGGGATATATACTACCTAAAGCAGAAAATGAGGTGTCAGGGTAGGTACACTATAGGTGTAGATTACGTAGGGGACAGCATGCGGCGCATCGATATTGTTGCGGACATAAACAGATACCGCGCACAGTATATGTATATAGGTACCGACCCGGCACCACACCCGGAGGAGTATAGCCGTAATGTGGATAGCAATCGCTGGGACATCTTCGGGGACGGGTTTAACGAACTACCACCGAGTGAGGAAGAGACTCCTAGAAATATATCGTCCGCGCGTGTAGGTGTAGACGACCGCGTATACCTAGAATTCTCAGACGACACCGAGGACTTGCACTGGATATACCGCAGATTATCTGGTAGCCGACAAGAGTTTTTAACTGGAGTACCTGACACCGCAGCGCAGTACCTGTATTTTCTGTGGAAACTAAACACGTACCCGCATCACCTAGACGTACGTACGCCGCATTTACTTACGTACGTCGAAGAGGTAGCCGCAGAAGACTTAACTCTGACTGGCGGCGCGGACGTGGTATTACGCACTGTGGAGGCGGAGCAGCACTATTTTGTAGACAACGGCAAAGACTACAAGGTATTCATGGAGCGCAAAAAGCCTGACGACAACATACCGGCCTCTGGGTACCCGCTAGGGGTAGGCCAGGGGTGGCTGTACGATAGGCTCCCGCTACCCGCAGGGTACCCGCAGAATCCGGACCCTATATATGCACTAGGCACACATACTGCGGGGTACAAAGATGTAAGCTATACGTTTCCCGATGATCTACAAGACAAATGGCCCAACACGGTACCGTCTCTGCTAGAGGCATATTACGGTACGTACTACACTGTAGACGACGGCTTACTACCTATCACAGAGCAGACGCAATCGATTGCAAAAAATCTACGCAACGGCGGTTACGGGGTAGACGACTTCAGAAATGCGGCGGTATCTATGGAGTATACGGACCACGAAAACAAAACAAAGTACTATAACTACCTGTCTGGAGGTACACTAGCTGGTGTAACCTCCGCGTATGGCGAAAACCTAAAATTCTATAGTATAGGAGTCTCTTAAATGGCTATCAGTATTGGTGATGTGCAGTTCGTGTACTCCGGCGGGGCGAGCAATACGTCGCAAGCACAGTCTCTAGGTGGAGCTATCTCTACCTCTTCCGCTAACCGCGTCAGGTCGCAAAACGCCACGACGCCTGTAGTAGTTACCGGCGTAGCTATTGTCGATGCTATGGGTAACGCTATTGGTCCCGGCTCTCTACAGTACGATTTTCCTACGAACACGCTAATGTGGAAGCCTAACGGCGTCGCCACGTTCGCGGGTGTAGAGTTGGCTGGCGACGGTGTGTACACGATAGGGACCACTAGCGGCTACCTGGTAGTGCTGGTCACGGTGTCCGCTTTACCTACAACGACACGCACCGAAACTATCACCATAGCTAGCGCGGTGAACCAGACGTACGATAACGTTTCTGCGCTAGAGGCGCTAAACGGTAGCGTCGAGTACAGATGCTTTTACGTGAAGAACACAGCGCTATCGGGAACGGCGTACGAGGTTAAGCTTTGGATAAAAACACAGCCTAGCGGCGCTGACGTGCTAGCGCTGGCGCTAGATGCAGCAGGCACCAACGGCACAGCAGCCGTGATAGCCGATGAGACAGATAGTGGCGGCGTGCTATCTGCGCTAACTTTTAGCGAACCCGCGACGCAAAATACTGGACTATCTCTAGGAAACCTAGCTCCGGGGGAGTACAGAGCTTTTTGGGTAAGGCGGTCAGTACCCGCAGGGACTACCCTGCAAGTAATAGAAAACAGGTCCTCCATCGGTATCTCGGCGCTACTATAAAATGGCTATAGGTGACGTTTTACTTGTCTACTCAGGCGTAGACAGCTACACCCAGGCTACGTCGGTGGGTGGGCCTGCCTCGACGGTAGAGCCTGCCAGCAGCCCTACCCTGGAGATAGACCCGGCTACAGTAAGCGGAGTGCCTGCCGGTATTGAGCTTATTGAAATCGATTTCAACTACGGGCAGGGCGTCTTGCCGGTAATTCAGGAGGTCGAGTTTGATATCGGTACCGCAGACGCGGTTTCTGGTACTTTCGACATAGTGTGTACCGTGTACTACGGTACTTACTGGAGCGCAGTATCAGCTAGCCTGTACATAGTAAATCGTTCTGGGTTAGGTACGACGGATACGGTCCTGCTCGCCGGCACAAACCTCAATATATTATGCCGTATAACGTGGGCTTCTCTAGTCGCGGGGTACACTTACGGCACTCTGGGCGCTAAATCGTTCGACCCGCAAGCCCCTAGCTACACCGTAGGTACTGGGCGGTACGTGTCTCCTCAGCAACCGACCTACTATACCTATAACGGTAATCCCGTTGCCGGGTTTCGCACCACAACTACGTGCGGCGCAGTTTCTTTAGTCGCGGCTAGCGGATGCGTATCTATTGTCCCCGGTGCGGTATCTTCTACACTACTGCTAGGTACAGGCAGCGTAGGTGTTACCGTGCAGCTTGTCGAGTACGAGGCGGGATACACTAGCGTAACGCTACAGTGTCGCGGGTATAACATGAGTGGCGGTAACACCACCGCATCCAAAACTATTGAGGTTCCTGTAGGTTTTTCTGGGGTAAAGTACATTGTAGTAGCTAACACTGACTTTGGTTTTATGGCGGCGATACAGGTAGATTTTAGTAAACTACTATCTACCGTACGTAGCGACTATAGCTATAGTCGCTCTTACAATACGAGTATCGCCGTTACTGACACGGTAGATCGGGTAGCGCCGCCGATGTACCAGCGGGCGTACGGGTACACTGCACTGGTGGGTATGTACCTGCACAATGTATCGGATAGTGCGCGTGGCGTTACACTGTATGGGCGGGGGGACGCTGCGTATATATACACTACAGTGGTCAAAGACGCAGCTTATGCAGGTGTAGACTCGACCGCTGAGGTAGGTGACGGCAGTACTACAGGTCTGCTAACCGTCGCCGGAAGCAGCTTAGCCTCGCTAGCATACACCGGGGTAGCCGTTGGTAGCCTACCGGCGCAAGGCTATTTAGGTTTCTGGCTACAATACACAGCCAGTGACAGACCTAGCGAGACCGAGAGGGTAGCTACCGCATTGTTTGGTGTAGGTGCAGAATGATTACGTTAGAGACCATATACATACCGCCTACGCTAGCCGCACGCGCCTTACTAGGGTGGACGAATCTTCAGGATTTACGGCTAATAGCCCAAGTGTATCAGCCTATTTTTGCGGGGGCTAACCCAGTACTTGTGGGCCACTCCGCGGTTGCCGCCCCCACTACCGTACCTGTAACGTTCACTCTCGTGGACTTCCGGGTGCAAATCTACTTACCTGGGCCTGTGTTGCTAAAGAACGTAACGCTGTCAACTATTAACTATAATCAGCTTAGGTTTTACCCAACTAGATATGACATAAACGGGCAGCTACCTGACGAGTATTTGTGCATGTTCCCGATGACTATGGACGCCACGGTTAGTAATAAACACCTGAGCTTTTCCTTCCCGAATAATATGCTTTTGGAGGTGTGATTGTGCCCAGCTTCTCCCCTGTATATAGCGATTCTATAGTGTGCTTGCCTAATACTGACGCGCTGTATAGCGTCGATGTTCTGCGGGGCCTACCTGATGGGCAGCATAAGGTCAGCGTCAACAAAGTGGATAACACACTAGTTAGGGCTATAGACGTTAGGCTGTTCCTCGACGTGGCACCCAGCACGGACCCTAACGGTAACGGGTACCTAGCCTTGTACATGCTTGGCGGAATTTCCAATACCCTCCTGAGTAACGGATACACCGGGTCTAGCTACGATGTATGGTCTTTAAGCCACGCCACGCTACTAGCAGCGATCCCCTGCAACTCTAACAGCGTAATACAGACGGAGATTTCTGTGCTTACATACGTCTCTAGCCTACCCAAATACTTTACGTTCGCTCTACAGAATAAGTGTGGCGTCTCGCTAGCCACGAACCGCACTAACCGCATGGATATGGTTTTTGTCAACTACGAGTATCTATAATGCTCCTGTGCCCCAACACTAATCGCCAGACATTACAGGTGAAGACCCCTGTTGCCGGGCCTGCACGCGCCGGGGTGTTGCGGTTTTTTGCTGCCGCTGAAGACTACGACGAGGCTACAGGGTACCTACGCGATAGAGTGAGCGGGGGGGTAGGAACTCTGTTCGGTAATCCGCCTACGGTCTTGCGGTTCCCTGACCAACCCGCACGACTGCTCATGACGGGTACGTCTATGTTCCGCTTCGACACCCTACAGAGCATTCTCTATAGCGACGACAGTGGATTGCTCGTTGCAGCCAGATACCGCATACCCGATACTGTACCGTTCGCCGCCATCGGTACCATAGTGAGCAAAAACACCCATACACCTACATACTATGGGTGGGCGTATGGGTATGAAAAGGGGTGGTATGAACACTCCCATAGCGCCGGGCTTCGCATGTCTGCGGACCTCTACGCGATGGTAGGTAGTGTAGGGGTGTCTACTACAGACACACGTACTACGGCAAGCGCTGTACAGCGGACGCCACCTACGGGTTTTGCTTTCTGCGGAAGTACATCTGGTCCTGAGTGGTATACGTCAAACTACTATGCGTCATACGATATAGACACCAAAGGCGCGGGTGCCCCTTTGGTAGTCGGGGCCGCAGCAGGCGTTTCGGGGGGGTATGCCGAGTACTTTAACGGCGAGCTTGAGTGGGTAGCAGTGTGGGAGGTGCCCTATATAAATGAGCGCACGATACAGGTGTTCGTAGACACGTCTCTAGTACCCAGTACACCTAGGGCAGCATGGGTATTGCCGCCAGTAGTACCGCTAGCTAGGTACGTAGACCCTGGGTGGTACGCGAATGAGGGTCTGCTAGTGCCTAGTCTACCCGCAAATGCTAACGCACGCACCGTAGGGGCTTTGTACCGCACCAGCAATAGCGTTGTTAGGGTAGCGTTACGAAACGGAAACACTACATACAATGTGGCGTTAACTGGCGACAGCCCTAGCACTCCCGCGAACTACGAGCTTGCGGTACGCCCCGGAAATATTGTCTATGTCAGTAAAGACGCCTACGCGTTTACTACGTACGTAAAGCTATACACGGAGTGGTACGAGGCGTATCCGAACTCTCGGGGCAATCTATACGCAGGGCGGCTAGGTACCACTACCGTACTGCCGTATCCGGAAGGTAGCGTAGCGAATACTGGCGAGTTGCGTCTGGTGGGTGGCGCGTTCTACGTAGACCCGGGCACCCCGTACTCTCAGGTATCCGTAACCGGCACACTATACGCCCCGCCACCAGCAAGAAGTATCGCTCAGCTTTCTGTAGCTAATGGGCAAGCGACTATACACGGCTTTACGCTAGGACCTAATGGCCCTACCGTTGCGGGTACGCGGGTGGCCCCGCTGACGATAGCTAGCGCAGTGGCTACAATAAACAGTACTAACGTTTTCGCGCCAAGTACACCGAGTGTGTATTTCACTAGGTACATAGGTTCGGGTATCAAGCAGAACAGTAATACCAACTACACTGCAACCAGTACGCTGATTGCCGGCCATTCATACGACCTACGCGTCACGGGATGTAACCTACACTCGCGGTCGGAAGGTAGGCTACTAGCTGCGCTATTCCCTATATACTCATACACCTCCGCAGATCAGTATGAGCCGTGGTATACCAACGGGGCCACAGGGGCTGTGGAGTGGCAGTACGACAGCGCTAAGACAGACACCGTAGTCACTAGCGGTAACGCCAGCGTAGCCGTATCTGGGCGATCTCACGCACCTAACACCACCTACTCGCAGCAGGCGATACCCGCGGATAGCATTAGTAGTAGGGCCGGTACGTTGCTGACATTCAAGACAGGCTGGGGCTCCCTAGACTACGGCATTCTTGGCGGAACCACGTACGTGTACGATTACACTACGTACCGTACAGCCAGTGCCGCACATATGCGCGGTAGCCCTCTATCCATCTTTATATCGCTAGCGTACGAGTACGCGTGGAGTACAGCGACCTCTGGTAATCTGCCTGATAGGAGCACCCCTAGATACGAGGACTTTGAAATTGATTTCAAAATAGTATTTAAGTGGCACAACGCCAATACACGACATGTGTATGCGAAGATGTTTTACGCGGCTACCGCCAGCACCGGATCGGCGTTAGGTAACACTTACCACCCCGCAATAGATACTTTCGCCACGGGCGTCGCTTTGGTGCCTAGGAGCGGGGGATATGAGATATACAAACTCCGTAACAATAGCGGCGCTACTGTAGTGTCAGTAGGCAGTACAGGGTGGGTAACTCCGGTAGGATCGTCACTTGCCTATTACGAGGTTACCTACGACCTAGGTGTGTGCTATCCGGGGCCTATAGAACTTGGCGTTTTCGCTCTATCTCTAATTGATGGGTACATGGACCCGGTGCTGGAGGTTACTTATGCCTAACTGGCTGTTTTCTTCTGTAATATCTACGGATGTGCTACCCACCCGACAAAACTCCACAACGTACACCGTCGGGGACCTAGTATATTATCCGTATACCGACAGCGTGCTTTTGTGTACATCGGGAGGTACTAGCGGTACTAGCGATACTTTTTTGATAGGTCTCTACTACACTGGTAGGCCCACTACGTATACCGAATCGGGGTCTACCGTAGCTTGGGAGGCAGTAACTGGGCGAGCCGCGTATGGATGGCCGGGGTGCATACGTAGCGCAGACGTGCTTCTGGCGTCAAAATACACCTACCCATACGGTGTAGGGAATGGGCCTATCTCTGGTACAAGTAATCTGCAAGCGCACGGCGGTAACAAAGAGGAAATACTGGTAGACAGCCGCAGCGATTTTACCTACCCGATAGACCTCGTAACGTACACTGTTCTGCGAAGTGCCGACATCGCAGATAGTAGCTACCTTTTTGGTGCTATTTGGCGGGTGTTTAGAGTAGTGCAAGGACGTGGAGTACTAGAGGGGTTTGACATACGTATCGAGGGATTAGTCGTATTCCAGAATGTATGGTTAGTTTTGCGTGACTGCATATTCGATACTACTTCTGGGGTGTTGAGTAAGTTTTCCTCTGCGCGCCTAACTATGCACTCTTGCACGATACGTGTTGCCTATGTAGAAACAGAAACGTACAACACTGTAGTTTCGGGGGGTTCGTTACCGCAAGTAGGTAGGCACGAGTACAACAACTGTACGATAGATATAGCAAACGCTACCAAGCTATTCAATATCTACGCCCCGGATTCGTATGGAAACTACTATATAGCTGACGTACGTAGCGACGCTTTAATTGAGTTTACAGCATGCACTTTTTTACCCGCCCCCGGCGCGTCGCTCATACACGATAATCCTAGGTGGCCTACGGTTCTCCGGCTAGTGCAGTGTGTAGGGTTACGCAGAGACCTGCTACCTAATCGCTACCTACCGCCACATGTGGCTTGGTCCATAGATATTATCGGCGGTGAAGTGGATGGTATCTACGATCCGCTATTTTACGGTAAATATACGGCGCAATACACTTTGGAGAAAAGCTATACGGTATTCCGGGTAGTAGGTGCTACGGACGGCGCGACGGTGCCGCACACACTACGCCTAGAGACCTCGCACTATTTGGCCCCAGCAGTGTACACCGCTCGCGTGTATGAGGTGTTCTCTCCAGTAGATACCTCCGGGTACTACGAAGTGTCGGCGCATTTGCTGATACCGGCAGATATGCTCTACACATCAGACAATCTATGGATAGAGGCCAGCTCCATAGCAGATAGCCATAGCGACAGTCGTAGTGCTGTAAGTTTTCTGTCGTCTAAAGATGAGTGCGCCGCGAATCAACCGTTTTCCGTATCAGGCGAAAGTTGGGTAGCTCCCGTAGGGTACTTGGGGGTAAAATATACAACCATTATTTACTGCGCAGCGCTATCCAGTATTGCTACGTCTTTTTTTTGCGCACTACCGGATTCCACGGTGTATATGTGCCCTAAGATTGACGTAGTAGCAATACCGTAGTCGCGCGCCTTTGGAGTAGATTTATGCCTACCAATAGCGGTACGGGCGGCGCGAGGGTACTGCTACTAGGCAGTGAGATACTAGACACTGAAGGTGTAGAGAGTGTAACGCCGCCATCGCCTATTTCCGTAACTGCGGTACCCAGCAGCAGCATCGAAATAGAGTATATATCCGGCGCTCACGGTACATACGTCCCGAAATACACGTATATAAGCGCGGTTACAGATATTACGGTAGAGATTGTAGACCCTACGCTGTTCGAGCGCGTGGCTCTAGTCTACCAAACCCCGCGCAGGGTATGGGTACCTATCGCCACTCGCCCCCTAGAGTACCGTTTGCGGCGACGTATATGGGTACCGTTTTTTGCTGTACGGGAGTCCGAGCTAACACAAGAATGGGCGGTAGGCTCGGAGTTTTCTCTGTACTCGCTGGACCAGCAATGGAGCGTAGCAGAGCGCCCGGTGTATGAACGCTCTCTGGATCAGGCGTGGTCCTCTGCCGTATCCATATCCGAGTGGTCACTAGACGGCCACTACGCTACCGTAGGCAGTCAAGTTCTTTCCGAGTTTCTAGTACTGCTGAACAACCTGCGACTCTCCCTTGGGTTAGCCCCGGTCAGTATATACGCGGGCGCTAGCGTAGACATTGCGCACACGCACGCACTTACTATGCGCACTACTGACGTGTTTGCGCACGAAAGCACTATGTACCCCGTTGGGTGGCGAACCACTGAAGAACGTGTAGGTAGACTACGTGAAAGCACAAGCGAGTTCGTAGAGAACTTAGCTTTAGCGCAAGTAGAACAGTTTGTACCCATATCTGCCTCTACATGGTTTACGTCATGGCGCGATAGTCCGCCACACTACCTAAACATGGTGGAAGATTTTGGCGCTAACCCGGATATACGTATGTTTCTCGGGGTTGAGCCTTTCGCGGATTTTTCAGAGTACCCAAACCCCGAGGGCTACTATACTCAGGTAGCTACATTAAACTTAGTAGATTTTTCTATAAAGGAGAACCTTGTGGACACGCAGCGTACTCTAGGTATGCAGTGGGCTACGTACGGTGCGTACATAGAAACCCTAGGTATGTCGTGGAGCACTTACGCATACAGGCACGTAGCCGCTAGGCACGGTAGCACCTACGCGCTACGGGTCACCTCTTCGCTAAGCACACCGTACGGGGTGTTCGCCGCGGCGCAGCATTCTGTGCCTCTGTACTATACGGTGTCTAAGCATCATGCCACGGCATACGCTGCGACACTCCCCGCGACTGCGCGACACTACGGTACCTACGACATAGAGGAGTACGCGCGCGTTCGTGCGTCGCACACGGAGGAGTGGAGTATTCGTGTAGCCGCTACCAGCGATACTACGTATGCTAGTAGCTTGGTGCCTAGAGTATGGCACGCTACGGAATACCACGACGCCCCCCGCGTACGTAACGCTCTGTACACCGCTTACGGCTCCCTGCCTAGGGTACGTAGGTATCACGATAGTACGTATGCTCCTGCGTACGTAGCGCGGGCGAGCCATACCGATCTGTACAGCCTACTACCTCGCGCGCTCGCGTCACACCGGGCACTGTACGACGACCAAATACCCGTGTCTGCGGGGCTGGACACGCGGTATGACTTGTCACTGCGTAACCCCGTAGTGGCGCAGAACCTAACGTTTTACGCCATCATATCCGAAGCCGCTACGGTATTCTCGCAGCAATGCCTAGTATACGTTCGCGGTCTTGAAATCGATTGCAATTCCTTCTCTGTGCGTATGGACGAGGGGGACGCTTCTTGGTCTATGGATATAGATATCGCGGATGTCGCGCAATACGCAAACATACGGAGAGAAGACACGGTTACTGTAGTCTATTGCGGCGAAACTTTTGTTGGGTTTGTTGACAGCAAAAGTATAGCCAGAGACGACCCCGCCGATGTGACTATGAGTATCACGTGCCGAAGCCCCGTAGCGCGGTACGACGCCCCCTACGCCGAGCTAATAAACTACACGGTAACTGCACCGACCGAGGCTAGAGCAGTAGTAGAAGAACTACTAAGTAGCGCGGTAGACTGGCGTATAGTTAACTGGCTGATACCCCCGTACCGCTTTGCGGCTACACAGCAGTCGCCGTTGGCTATAGCCAAAATGCTTGTAGAGGTTGCTGGCGGGGTTATTGAGTCTAACCCGGACGGGTCGCTGTACGTACGATATTGGTACCCTGTGAGTGTCCCCGCGTTTAGCACCACGACCCCTGGACTAGTACTGACAGACATAGAGGATAATGTGTCCCAGAGAGACCGCAGGTATAAGGCAGAGGTATTCAATAGTTTCCGCGTTCGTGAGGATAATAGTCTCATGTCTGATAGGATCGAGTGGGTACCAGACGACAACGACGGGCTTAATGGGACTCTTCGAGTGTATCTTGAGCCGTGGCG
>ERZ761601.152-NODE-152-length-17316-cov-8.804183_pt1 | contig 17316 bp, 17 predicted proteins | sample MGYA00433092_ERZ761601 | MGnify/ENA primary metagenome ERZ761601 (study PRJEB28899, sample SAMN03785571) | bioreactor sludge metagenome | biome: EBPR Sludge; feature: EBPR Bioreactor; material: 0.22µm filtered reactor supernatant | place: Saint Lucia: Queensland...
ACACACAGAACTGGGATATCCACTACCTAGCGGAAGACGGACGCCGGATGTTTTCTCATCCCGCGCCGCAATTGTGCGGCTTCGCTTCCTACGAGCACGCACGGAAGATTGAGGTAGCTTGGTTAAACGCTTGCCGAAAAGTTAACATAAACCCCTGCTCTATCTCCGGGCTGTCTATAGCGATGGCTGTGCGGCAGTAAAGAGGCGAACATGAAACAGATAACCAAGTCTTTCTATACGGTAGAGACAGCGCACGGGTGGACTATCTATGGAGTCACCCGCGCGGGTTATCCTTTTACTATAGCGGGCGCGTGCGACGGTTTTCTTACTTCGCGCGACGCCCGCCTTTTTGTCATCAGGTGGTTACGTGACTGCGAAAAAGCGGATGTATGCCCGTCTTCGGTACTTGGTAGGGGTATAGCTAGGTACTACAGACATACCTACCAGCTATGGCTGGATAGCAGAAAAACAAAGGCTGCATGAGGTACTAGTATGGCTTTGGCAAAAGAAAGCCCCCGATCCGAGGGCGCAGATCGGGGGCAGGTGCTACAGGTAGAGGCCCTTGCAGGCAAGACGAACTATAGCAAACTGCGCGACGCTTTGCAAGACCTACCTGAACTAGCGTATGCAGTAGATACCTATAAACAGCGCACGCTCATAGACGACTGGTTTTCTGTGTATGGATTGACCCAACTCTCTAAGCCGGAGTACTTCGTGCTTAGGTTCATCGTCGCCCGCACTATTCACTACGGGAAGACGAGTGAACTCATCTTCAAATCACACTTCATTGATGGGGTAGTCGCCGGGGGCGAGTGGAAAGCTGCGCCTTGCGGGGTAAATAGCCGGGACCTATACGCCGCGCTGGACTCACTAGAACAGCGGGGGATTATCACGACACGACGAATCCAGACAGGTAAAAGACACCTAGCTACGCTATACACGGTGCATGTAGATACTCTTCTTTCTATACGCGGGAAACCAAAAATGGCGCTAAAAGTGCCGAAAAGGCTAAAGAATATAGAGGTACCAAATGGCACCTCACCCGACCTTGGACAGCGGTGCCAAATGGCACCCAAGAATAGTAAACAATTAAAGTCAAAAACGAATAGTGATGATGTAGGATGCGCCCCGGTGCGGCGCATCAGAAGAACGCGGGCAAAACTCGCGGAAGATACTGCAACCGATTGCAAAGCCAAGGTAGAGGAAGTCATTCGCACTACCACTATCCGTACGGCTACAAAGCAGTTGGAGAAAGTGCGCCGGGGCCGCGCCGCCGCCCCGTCCGCAATATCCCTTACCGATCTCAACGCTACATGGAAGCAAGCCTGCATCGAGGAGTACGGTCGTACATCCGTTGTCGGGCTATCCCATAAAGAGTACGGCATTTTCAAACGGGTGATTAAGCCGCACGAACTAGCTATGGATTGGCTTGAGTTCTTCCGGTGGGTGTTACGTAACTGGACAACCGTAAATGAGAGCCACTCGGAGCGACGCGAGTTTGCTCAAAGGAAGAACGGTACGTGGCTAGGTAACGGACAACCCCCGTACTTAGGTACTACTACGCCGAGCCTGCTATCGTGCGTAATGTCCTTCGCCAAGCTGCTCAAGCTATATGTTGACAGGGAGCACACCGCGCGACGCACGCCTAGCATGGCTGACCTACAGCGCGAGCTTGAGGCCACTAAGCGTAAGTTGGCGGAGGCTACGAAAGCTGGCACCAGCGCCGTACGGCTTACCGACTATAGTAGGGCAGCCATAGCGGCCCCCGAGAGTAGGCCACATACTCGGCCACCGGCCCCCTTGGATGATCTTGACTACGACGACGAGCTACCTGTCTGGGGTGCGGAAGCATGACTACAAAGGAATCCATCCTACTAGCGGCTAGGGTACCTAGGGAGGCGTGGCAGACTACGCTACCTGCGATGCAGCTTCCGCAGCTAAGGGAGTACGTGATCTCGGGGAGCACAGCGCCGGTAGTCTTGGCCCCCGCCGATACACGATCAGCCCCGCGGGCGGCGCAAGCGACGTATGTGTTAGCGAAAGAGCTAGCGTTGTCGGGCAAGCACAAACTGCTATGCCTAACGCTAAGTGAGTTGGTCTCGCTAGTATTTCAAGCGGAGGAGTCTTTTCGGAGCATCGCGCTTTCTGGCGTACACCCCGACACATTGAGCAAACTAGACGCGCTAGTCGTAACTTCTTTTGTGGATAGCTCCTCAGCGTTCTTGCCGGGGGCGCAACAGTACTACCTAGCCTCGCTACTGCTAGGGCATATGCGCAAGGGCGGTACCTTGGTACTAGGTAAAGACTCCACAGACCCGCTACACCATTGGTGGCCTACGCAGTTTAGTGCCTACGTAAATCTACACGGTGCCGTACATACAATACCGCGAGGGTTGTAAATGTCCGATGGTTTGAAATTGATTGCACTTATCTCCGAGAATGGTAGCGCTTCGCTGTTCAGGGATATACCGCAAGACCTTTTTGTAGAAGACGAAGCACGTGTATACACGTACGTACGACGCCACTACCGACGGTACGGCACGTTGCCTACGATTCGCACCATAGAAGAGGAGCTTGATGTCGAGCTACCCGAAGCGGACGAAGCGCCCGAGTTTTACGTAAAGAAGCTGTACGATCGACGTATGTACTCCGCCGTCCGCCAACAGTACGCGGAGCTACAGCGGTGTCTACGCGAGTTCGACATGGACCGCGCACGCGATGTTATTGCCAGTATGCAATCGCTCACGCGGGTGCTACATAGCGACAATGATGTACGAACGCTACGCGAGGCTAGCAGAGCGGTTATCGAGCGCTACGAGTTTGCCCACAGAAACCCCGGAGTTACCGGCGTCCCTACGCTGTGGCCTAGGTACGACCAGCTAACCGGCGGATACTCCGGGGGCGACTTGATTACGTATGTGGCACGTCCGGAGGTAGGTAAGACGTTTACAATGCTCAGACACGCCGCGGGGGCGTATATCAGCGGGGCGAGTGTGTTGGTAGTCACTACAGAAATGACTATCGACCAGATAGCTAGGCGGTACCTGTCGCTACTCACAGGTATTGACCCTAACTTTATAAAACGAGGTGAGCTATCCAACTCTGCGCGGCGTAGACTGGAGCAGTATGTAGCGCATATAGATGGTGCGGACAGGTTTCATTTGTACTCGGGCGGGATGAAGCGCAGGGTTTCTGACGTAGATGTTCTTGTACAGGAGCTGCGCCCGGATATCCTATTCATCGATGGTATATATCTTATGCTTTGCGACAATAAAAACGTACGCACCAAAGCCGATAGAGTATCTGAGGTATTCGATGAAGCGAAGCAGCTAGCCATCGCGCGGAACCTGCCTGTTGTAGCTACGACGCAGTTCAACCGGGTCGCGGGGCGAAAAGGTAAAGAGGGCTCCCTTGAGAACATCGCGTACTCTGACGCAATTTCTACGCATAGCTCCATCATCGTATCGCTACAGGAAGGGCTTGCGGGTAGGGAACGGGATACGCGGTGCGCGGAGTTTATCAAGGGGCGAGAGGGCGAGTCCGGTAAGGTGTATTACAACTATCAGTTCCGTCCGGTGAACTTGGATGAGCTAGCCGAAGATGAAGAGGGCGACGGGGGCTCTGCGGAGGCAGACCTTGATTGGGTAGCTTGAAATCGATTGCAAACGGGTAGAGACATGGCTAGGTACTCATATCTTCTGTCTATGGAAGAAGATTTCTTCATGAAGGATCACCCAACCAACCCTAAAGTGATAGAGGTTCAGGATTTATGCGAACGGATCACTTCTATGGAGGAACGGCTTGAGTTGTTGCGAGCACGTTTGTCCGAGGCCACTAAAGAAATGATGACACCACGGAAGCGGAGGATACGCCGTGCCAAGTAACCACTGTGAAGGGTGCCCGCTATCGGGTATCGGTAGCCCTGTGCGGGTGCCGGAGGCTTCGATGACTAGGTTTGTCGTGGTCACCGATACCCCTAGCGCGTATAACGCCGGAGAGGGTAGGTTGCTAGCCAAGAGCGCAGCAAAGCTGCTCGGGGCGTCTATGGCTGCCGCGGGGTTCGCTAGGGAAGACTTCACCATGTTCCCGCAGAGCCGCTGCCCGTACAACAAAGACGAATTTACTACTAAAGAGCAAAAGGCAATCCGCGATCATTGCCGGGGATACCTGGACGACTTCCTTAAGGCGTCCGCACCAGAGGCTATTATTCCGCTCGGTGCCGAACCTGCTAGGCAGGTGTTAGGGCGTGCAGTAAAAATTACAAAAGTTCGCGGGGTCATCGAGCATAGCCAGGAATACGGGACGAAAGTGTTCCCTATGCTTAACCCTGGAATGGTGTTGATGTACCCGCAGCACCGCGTAACGTTCGATATGGACTGTATCGCGTTGCGGGACTTAGCGGAGGTGTCTTACCGCCTCAAAGTACGTGCTCGGCGGATGCTGGGGGACTACGAGTTTATCGACGACTTGCAGTTTTTGATAGACGCGGAGCCCGATATCCTTTTCTACGATACGGAAACTACTGGACTATCGTTTTTTGCTCCTGGTACACACGACGTTAGGGACTACGATCCTAGCGTGCATGGTAAAGAGTTTGCGCCACGACCCGCAGTACTGACGCTACAGTTTGCTATCGAGCCAGAGAAGTCGTACATGCTTGTGTGGGATCACCCAGAGAACCCGGTCCCGCTACGCCGCAAGCGACGATTGCTTGAGCAACTGCGATTACTGCTAAACAACCCTAAGACTCGGGTGGTAGGGCAGAATGCCAAATATGATCGAGTATTTACCGAGTCTTGCCTAGGGGTCAGCTACCCTATAGGCGGCGACACGTTGATGCTGGCTACATTGCTGGACGAGAACGCTATATCCAAAGGGCAGGACATGCTTGTACGGCAGTATGTCCCGGCGATGGCGGGGTACGCTGATTGCGTAGACCCTGACACTCTGTTGCTTATGGAGGACCTTACTAAAAAACGCGCGGGGGACATACAGCCGTCAGATAGGCTTATAGGTTTTCAGGAGTATGCTGTTAACGGCACTTCTAGGAAGATGGTACCTACCGTAGTAGAGTCTGTTAGACGGTTGCGTATGCCCTCTTACGTAATTTGCATGATGGATGGGCGGCGTATACAGGTGAGCGGTAACCACCAGTTCCTAAGAGGGCGTCTATGTGAGCAGTTTGGGGGTGGCTGGAAATGGGTAACGGCAGATAGTCTTAGGGTGGGGGACTTGTTGAAATTATTTCCATTCCCTGAGGAGGAGAGGACTTTCGACGCTGGGTGGATGGCAGGGATACTAGATGGCGAAGGTTACATTACTGGCCAAGGTAATGCCGGTATGCGGCTAGGTTTTTGCCAGCTAGAAGGGCCAGTCTTAGAGGAGGGTATGCGTCTTTTTAACAAAGGCGAAAACCTACAGATATCGTGGGATAAAAGAAAAAGGCTAGCCAATGTAACGGTATCTGGCTATAGGGCCATGAGCGAGTTAATACGACTGCGACCTAGACGATTGTTGGCGAAAAAACCTTGGGAGGGCAAGGCGCTGTTTGTAGGGGAGGGCAGTCAGGGCCGTATAAAGTCTATAGAGTACGTGGGGCGCTGCGACGTTATGAGCATACAAACGTCTTCGCGTACTTTTATAGCCAATGGCTTTGCCACGCATAACTGCTTTAACGCCACGTATGACAAAAGCCGCATGTGGGAGATCCCTTTAAGCGAGCTTATCTCTTACGGTTGCGGGGATACAGACAGCGGGTACCGGCTTCACACAGTACTGTATGACATGGTACGTAAGGATCGAAAACTACTAGCGCACTACGTGAGGGTTACGCTACCTGGGCTGAATGCGTTCGCGGCTATCGAGCAGCGTGGCATGTACGTAGACGAGGAGGCCCTAGATGTATTTGAGTCGGTAGTAGCGCAGGATGTAGAGGAGAGGTACCAGAGCCTGATTAGTCAGGTCCCTAGGAGTATTAAGCGTGCTCACGTAGAGAAGGGTTTGAAGTTTTCGCGCGGGGACTTTATTCGGGATATCCTCTTCTACCATAAAGACGGTTTCCGGCTTACCCCTAAAGTGTTCACGCAAACTACAGCTAAGTTACCCCCGGATAAGCGTGTCGCCAGTACATCGTCTAAGAACCACCTTCCGTATTTTTACGATACGCACCCATTCACCTACGAGCTTACTGAGTACATCCAGAGTGAGAGACTGCTAGGTACGAACATCCGCGGCTTCAAGAAAAAGTACATTGTCGATGGGTTGGTACGTCCTACGTATAGCCTATGGACTGCGGTTACTGGTAGGTCGGCATGTGTAAGGGCAGATACCCCGGTAGTCACCTCTTGCGGGTTAGTACGAGCCGACGCAATCCGTGTAGGTGATATGGTATTTACCCACGCGTACAGATGGAAGCCTGTTACTGCGCTATTTCGTAAAGACCCTGCGCTTATGTACGATGTGTACTTAAGTAATGGGGGAGTTTTGTCGGTCACCGCACACCATAGAGTTATGCTGGATTCCGGTCTGTGGGCCGACATCGGCTATATATTGGAGGGCCTGGGCTACGTCATCAGCCAGCAGGCAACAGATGCGGAACCGACTGTTAGTACGTCGTGTAGCGATGACGTATATACCGGACGGAGTATTCAATACGCTGAAGGGTACGAGATACCAACAGTCAAAACTAGTGGGGAAAACTCCGCAGTACAGGAAGCGGCGGGCTTCCGATTGCACGGATGGGCGGGGGTGCCTAACCCGCCTAGGGACGTAAGCGTGGCGTCAGGATACACACGGCAGGTGCTAGATCCCAGGCGCGGGGTTACTATCGAAAAAGTTGTCTGTGCGGGGGTCCATAGAGTATATGATTTCGAGGTAGCAGACGACCATAGCTACCTAGCCTGTGGGGTTTTTAATCATAATTCTGAAAATCCGAACGGACAGAATATCCCTAAGCGTGGCAAGCTAGCCAAAGCGTATAGGCGTTCGTTCGTAGCGCCGCGGGGCTATCTAGTAATCGAGGCGGACTTGTCTCAGGCCGAGCTACGTATCGCTGCGAGTATGGCTAACGAAGCTACAATGCTTTCTGTTTACCGCAACGCCGGGGACATCCACACAGAGACTGCACTAATCGCGCTAGGTATTACACGCGCCAAGTTCAAGGAATTGCCGAAAGCGGAGCAAAAATCTGCGAGACAGAAGGCGAAAGCGGTTAACTTTGGATTCATCTACGGGATGGGGTGGAGAAAGTTCATCGGATACGCTAAGACCCAGTATGGTGTGGAATTCACCGATGAAGAGGCGCAGCGTATTCGCACCGCTTTCTTTAAGAAGTATTCCGGGCTGAGTAGCTGGCACGAGCGGCAGCGGCAGGCGGCTATGCGGGACGGGCAGGTGCGTTCGTATTCTGGCCGTATTCGGCACCTACCTATGATCTACTCTGATGATGAAATGGTTCAGCAGGAAGCGGGGCGGCAGAGTATCAATAGCCCTGTACAGGAGTTTGCATCATCGCTAGGGGTTATGGCTATCGGTAGGCTATCTGCGGAGATTGACCCTCAGTACTTGGCGCCAATCGCTTTCGTACATGACGCTATTTTCTGCTACGTCAAGGAGGAGTACCTTGAGTGGGGCGCCAAGACACTTAAATGGTACATGGAGAGCAATCCGCTAGAGGAGTGGTTCGGGCTTCGCATGCCGTGCCCTATCGTTGCGGATGTGTCGTTTGGTGAGAACTTTGGAGACACATTTGAAATGGAAGGGCTTGTACTAGACCAGCCGTATGACTTTACGCGATTTAAAACGTCGGACGATGGCGGACCCACTATCTACGTGCCAGAGCAGTACGACCCACCTAACTATGGTCTTTTGGCTGAGATTGACAAATAAACGTATATATGTATAATGGAGGTAGGAGGTATGCGCGATGACAAGGATACGTAGAATTCGCCGCGCCGCCGCGGCTTTGGACGAGGCTAGGCTCGATGCGCTAATGCAATCGATTGCAAATTTGCAGGACAGTATCCGCGCGATGAAGGTGCAGCTAGACGGCGAGACAGCGGAGCTGCTTAGCCTTATGCGAGCTAGTAAGTTGACTACGCACCGCGCAAGGGATGTCCTCGCGGAGCTAAAACAGTCTAAAGGCCGTGCGTCTAGCTACATAGACCCGCGGAAGTTTCAAAAGCTAGTCCCTGAAGAGGACTTTTTTGCAGCTATCGAAGTTCGTATAACCGCAGCCCGGAAACTGGTCACGGAACGCACACTGTCAAAAGTGCTTGAGACTACGCCGGGCACCCCAGGGCCGTATAGCGTATCTGTGACGCGAGTAGAGAATGGATAGAAAAACGATCCACGAGTTTGTTAAGACGATTGCCGGCCCTAACGTAGAACTCGTGGATCACTCTAACTGGGTGTCTTTTCGCTGCCTACTGTCTCGGTGGACGCACCAGAAACGAACAGATAATACGCCTAGCGCCGGTATCTCTATTAACGAAGACGGGGAGAGTGTCTACCACTGTTACGCGTGCACCACAAAGGCACGTAGTGGGCCGCTCGTATGGCTACTTCGTCAGCTAGAGAAGTATTCAGGCGACTCGTACCGCGACTTGATACGCGAGCTAGACGGCTCTGAGTTTTTGGGCGGGGCGTTACCGGAGTGGGGCAGCAGGGTTAGGACTAGACGACGCAAACTAAATATCCTAGACGACACATACCTGGATTTGTTTGAGCCGGCCACCGGGCACCAGTATTTACGTAAGCGCGGCATTGATGACGGTACGGCGCAGTACTTGGGTCTCTGCGTAGACCCGGAGGACTACCACGGCGCGGAGCGCATTGTTTTTCCGGTGTATACCGCCGATCATGGGCTTGTAGGCTTCACGGGGCGGGCGGTGCACGATGATGTAGAGCCCCGAGTTAGGGATTACTATGGTCTGCCAAAAGACTCGGTACTACTAGGGGCGCATCTAGTACAGCCTGATGATCCGTATGTAGTCGTGGTTGAGGGACCATTCGACTTAGCCAAAGTGGTCAAGGCAGGACTACCCGCCGTAGCTACAATGCACGCAGGTATGACCGCAGCACAGCAGCGCATTATGCGAAATCTGGGGCTACCTGTAACACTAATGCTTGATAACGACGCCGCGGGGCGTACAGGAGCGCAGATAATTGCCGAAGGCTTACTACCGTATCTTCCGGTGTCTATAGTACGGTACCCTAAGCGCGGTGTCTTGAGAGGTACACAATGGGTAAAGGTAAAAGACCCCGGAGCGCTAAGGGTAGTGGAGATACAGGAGCTAGTAAGGAAGGCCAAAGTACTCTGAGTTTGACAGGCAAGCGGTGTTTGCCTACTATAGCTACCGGCCATGAGCCAAAAGTAGATGCAGCAGCTACGCTGTTGCGCCCGTTGCGGACTAAAGGGGCAGTGACTCTACGAGTTGTGGACCCGCGATTACCTAAGAAAAAGCGAATAGCTAGTCCTATTCTGACCATTACAACCTCAGAGTTGTTAGGGCTTGGTTCTGGGTTTTTGTTAGTAAGCATGCCGGGGTATGGTTGCGAAGTGCTAGACACTTCTAAAAGAATAACGCCGATACACCTGTACAGGGTGGGCGTTTCGATGAAATTGGCTACAGCGCTAGCCTTAGTGTTAAATCAAATGTACGGAGTACAAAATGGCACGTAAAGCTGCTTTTTATCGCGGGTCTGAGGGGCGCGAACGCGCGGATCGAGAGCGTGAGCAAGCTGCGGCGCGCAACGAGGCGCGCAAGAACCAGCAAGACGCCCCTTTTCGCTTCTACTGCAAAGTAGGAGAGACCAAGCAGTTCATCATCTGCGACGATGCTCCCGACTTCTTCCGGTATGAGCACAACCTGAAAAACCCGCAGACAGGCAAGTGGGACACCTTTACAGGGTGCGTCAAGGAGTTTGACCACTGCGCAGCTTGCGAGGTCTCCGGGAAAGAGTCCTACTACGCGATGTACTTCACGATTATCGATCTTACCCCGTACGAAACGCGGGACGGTAAGACGGTAGATTTCAGCCGTAAGTTGCTCGTGGTAAAGCCAGCCCAGCAGAAGAAGTTCCAACGCATGTACGACAAGGCGGAAGCTAAAGGTAACACGCTTCGCGGGGCACTTATCGAGGTCACCAGGGATAGTGATAAAGACGCGTCCATCGGTAACGAGATCGAGCTTCTTGAGTACATCGAAGAAGACGATATGGAAGCGTACACGCGTACGTGGAAAGACCGCGATGGAAAGAAACATACCGAAGTGTGCCACGAGGTCCTAGACTACGAGGACATTTTTGGTGAACCGGACGCAGAGCAGATTCGCGCGCTTGTTGGCGGTGAGCCGGTACCCGGTAGCCGTGCGCATGAGCGGTCGGCGTTGGGCCGGGCTGCCGTATCGCGCAAAAGCGCGGGGCGTAAGGCTAACGATGACGACGATGACGACGATGACTGGGCCGCCCCTGACCGTTCGGCAACGATGAAGGCTAAAAAGCCTAGTCGGGGACGCGACGATGACGATGACGATGACGACGACAGCGAGGACGACGACGCCCCGGCTCCACGCAAAGCAGCCGTGGGTAGGGGTGGCGTAAAGGCTAAGCCCGCACCCACCAAACGCCGTCGAGCTAGCGCCGAGGAAGACGAGAGTGAAGATGACGACGCGGATGGTGAAGACGACGCGCCGGCACCGCGTAGACGCGCCGGTAGCTCAACGTCCGGGCGTCCTAGCGTTGGGGCGACGAAACCCGCAAGAAAATCCGCTGTTAAGGATGGCGACGAGGAAGAAGACGAAGAAGACGACGCCGAAGTCACCAACCGCAGAAATCCTCGTAGGCTGAAAGCAAACCGTAGGTAACCGGAGGGGGCGTATGCCCCCATTTACTATGGAATACGTCGCGGAGCGGGTGTATATCCGCAAACAACACTTCACGAAGTGCAAGGTAGCCGACGCGCTTACGGTAAAGTATCGCGGCCTTGGCGAAAAAGAATACCGTGTGGTTGAGCCTTGGGAAGATTGTGGGGACTACGTAGGGGTACCTAGGGCCTATGGATTGCAATTGATTGCAACGCTAGGCGTGACCGCGGAGGATAGGATGTCCTATGGGTACAAGCGTAAGTACCCTAAAGCCGTGGAGCACACAGGACAGTACGCTTACCAGCAGCCTTTTGTGGAAAGAATGCTGTCTCTAGCGCGTAGTAAAACAGATTTTCTGATAAGCGCAGCTACCGGCAAAGGCAAAACGGTACTCTCGCTATCGCTAATACAGAAGTTAGGGGTGAACGCAGTTATCGTTGTAGACCAGAATAACCTTTTGGAGCAGTGGATAGACCGGGCGCAAACCGCGCTAGGTCTTGCGCGCGAACAGATAGGTGTAGTGCAAGGCAATCGGTGCGACTACAAGAAAAAGCATATTGTAGTTGCTATGGTTCAGAGCCTAGTACGCCGCGACTATCCAGAAGAGTTTTACAGGTATTTTGGTGTAGCCGTATTCGACGAGGTGCATACCACCGGGGCTCCTACGTTTTCGCGTGTACTTTCGGCGTTTAGCGCCGCAGTACGGTTCGGGGTTTCTGCAACAGTAGATAGGCGCGACCCTCTCCAAAAGCTACTACACCTCAATCTTGGGGAAGTCGATGCTGAACTTACAGATAAACACGATACTTCGTACGTGTATTACTTGGAGTCAGATACCGTCTACTCGTGGTATGCGAATATCTCGCCAAAAACGGGGCGTATTCTTTCCGAGGTTGCAGAGGATACAAACCGAAACTGTCTAATAGTCGAAGCCGTAAAATGGTTGTATGACTCCGGAAGGGATGTGCTAGTACTGAGCGACCGGATAGAGCAGCTTGAGGCTTTGCTATGTTTAACGGAAGCCGCGGGCGTTACTTCACAGGACTTAGGGCTGTATTGCGGGTACCGCAATGTATGGGGGTTCCAGAAGGATGCTACGCCGAAACGCCGCCCTATAGGCTGGGAAAAGCACACGGAGTACACCCCGGTCAAGTATGGGGTCACGGCAAAGAAAATACCAAAAAAGGAGAAAGACCGCGTACTGGCAGAGTCGAGGGTGATTTTTGCGACTTACGGTATGTTTGCTAAAGGATTAGATGTTCCTAGGCTGTCGGGGGGTATCGACTGTACTCCGCGGTCTAGGGCAGAGCAGGTGCACGGTAGAATCCTGCGGGTAAAAGACGGTAAGCCGGTACCTATATGGGTGACCATTAGGGATATCAACTCTTACCGTATCGACCATCAATTCGCCAACCGTATTACAGAGTACGCGGCGAGTTCTGCGGAGATATACCTGTGGCGACCCGACAAAGGGATACGGAAGCAAAACGTAACAGAATTGGTCCGCTTAGCGCGGAAGAACGTAAACGAGTTAAAGCGGCTCAACATAGAAATGCAGCAAGACGGAAACTATATGCTGACGACCCCGAGTACGCCGCGCGAATAAAGCAGCGGGAGCGAGCAGCATACTGGAGTGACAAACAAAAACCTGAATCGGTTCGCGCGGAAGGTTTGCAAGTACCCGCAGTGCGTAGAGAAGTACGCCGCGGAGAGCAAGACGATATCCACTACGTAGATTGCTATACGATACCTGAGTGCGCAGAAGCGTTCGGTATGTCGTGGCTAGGGTTTCGTAGATGGGTAAAGCAGGGGCTAATACCGCCACCTATTCTGACGGACACTGTGCGGGGTTTTAGCCTGTATAGTCGCGGGGAGTTGGAGACTATTAGAATAGAAATAGTCAGACACGAGCGCGATTTTTTATACCTGAGCGTAAAGCATACCGCGACCATAGAGCGTATATGGCGCGCGGTGCAGCGTTTTAGGTCTAACCACATATAGGTGATATATGGCTACGGATAGAGTACGGAGGTCCCCCAGGGCGGACACTACGCGCAGCGAGGAGAGCAAGGTCTTTGTGACTATAGCTGATAAGCGAGGCAGCAAAACCAAGGACTCTGTTATCGAAGTCCATAAATTTATTACAGAGCCAGCGTTTATCCGCGTATCCGCGGGCGTCACTAAGTCAACAGGCAACTACGAGTCCTTGCGCGTGGATGTAGCAGTAACTCGCCCCTGCTACGTAGAGACCATAGACAAGGTGTACGAAGAGGTTGCAGAGTACGTAGCCGAAAAGCTGGATGCAGAAATCAGAGCGTATTTAGGTGATGAGGCCGAGTGACTATGACTAAGGGTAGAATCCAGCGGGCACCGAGAAATACCGGCTCTAGCGAAAGAGAGATAGACAGGACTATCGCGGAAATGCGCAAGCAGTATGGTGACGCAAGTGTTATCGAGGGAGGAGCGGTAACACAACCGGATCGGGTCAGTACTGGCATCTTTATCTTTGACTTCCTCACGCTCGGCGGTATTCCCATGAGTCGGGCATCAATGGTAGTCGGTGAGCGCCATGCGGGTAAGAGCGTTTTTGCGTGTCTCACCGCCGCAGGCGCACAGCGTGCGTACCCGGACAAGCAGGTCGCGTATATTGACGTTGAGGGCACGTTTGACCCTGTATGGGCGGGCAAGCTAGGGGTCAATACCGATCAGCTTGTGCTATTTCAGCCAGAGACGGGGGAGTCTGCGGCAGACGTTACCGACGCGCTTATAGGTACTAAAGAGGTCTCTATGGTGATTATGGACTCCGTGGCGGCGCTAGTACCTATGAAGGAGATCGACAGCAGCGCGGAGGATGCGCTAGTAGGGGTGCAAGCCCGCCTCGTCGGGGGTATGGTGCGGAAGGCTACCGCTAGTATGATTCGTGAGAGAAAACGCAAACACGACGTGTCCCTATTATTCGTCAATCAGTTCCGTTCAAAAATTGGAGGCTTTGCCGGGTTTGGCGAGCCGCGCAGCATACCGGGTGGCAGGGCGTTAGAATTCTGCACGAGTATGCAACTGATTATGAAAAACAAGGAGAACACCGGCAAGGACGGGTACGGTAACGACACCATGACCGTGAACGAGCACAGTTTTACGATCACGAAGAACAAACTTAACGGGGGCGGTCGCGCGGGGGAGTTCCGGTTACTGAGACAGGACAACCCCGACCTAGGACTCCGCGAGGGTGAGATAGACGATGCTTCTACTATGATTGCCTACGCGAAGAAGTTTGGTGCGTATGGTGGCGGCGGTAGCTCTTGGAAGCTTGAGTTTTGGGATTACGATCTAAAGTTTCGGGGGCTGGGGGAGGCGGTAACTTACCTGTACGAGAACCGGGAGGTATATTGGGCGCTACGCAATTACCTTATAGCCAGCCAAGCGAATGCGCTAGGTATGCCTGACTACTTCGTTGAGAGGTTCCTACCATGACACTAGACTCTTTCCTGAATCGGGACAAACGGAAGGGTAACCCGTCATACCGTAGGTCTAGGGTGCAGGAGAAGTCGCTTGCCGTAAGGCTGCGCGGAGACACTACCGTAGCTTCTGGGAGCAAGAGCGAGAAAGGTGACGTACGCGTCAGGGGGCTCTTACGCGTAGAGGCCAAAACGACTAAACACCGTAGTTTTTCTGTTACTATAGACATGGTTGAGCAGATCGAGGCGGCGGCGCTGGCTACCGGGGAGCTACCCGCCATCCTTATAGAGTTTAACGACGGCGCAGGTAAGCCCATCAAGGAAGTTGCGGTAGTCCCCAGCTACGTACTGCAAGAGCTTGCCGGCGTCGATTGAAATCAATTTCAAATATGGGCTATTCGGAAAATCGTGTGGAATTTGAGGGATGCACCGCAACAAGGAGAGAACATGAATCACAAACTTGATACCGACCAGCAGGTGTTTTTCTACGAGCAGGATTTCTACGTCCTGTCGAACTTCAGCGCCTTCCGCGTCAAATGGCAGGGCATTGATTTTGACACCAGCGAACACGCATACCATTGGGAAAAGTTCCGTGACCATCCTGACGCTTGGAGCGCTGCCGGCTCAATTGCGGAGCAGGTGCGTCGCGCTCCTTCCGCTCATGCTGCTTTCAAACTCGCCGAACGATGCAAGCCCCGTCGCCGTCCCGATTGGGATGACGTGAAGGTGGAAATCATGCGTGGCATCCTCAAGGCCAAGGTTGACCAGCATGAATACGTCAGGCGCAAGCTGCTGGAGACTGGCACACGGGAACTGGTGGAAGACTCGTGGCGGGATGACTTTTGGGGATGGGGGCCGAACAAGGACGGGAAGAACATGCTTGGTCGCCTCTGGATGGAAATCCGTGAGGAATTGAGGGCGGCCAATCAGTGCGGCACTGCAGCATGACGGCGAGCTTTCCACACGAAAATCCGAATAGCCCAAATATGTCTATAAGAAAGCGTATAGTTCGGGGGGCTACGAAAACCCCGCGGGGTAGTATAGTTCGTCTATTCACAAAAGATGACTTGCCGGTATCCGAAATGCTACAGGCGGCGAGGCCCCCCGCAAGTCCGTTCAGGCGGGGGGAGTACCTGCATGTATCGGACTTAGTAGGTAAGTGCATTCGCAAGATTGCGCTAGCAGAACATAGCGGGCACGCAATGCCTGCGGAAAGCATATCGCACTCTATGGGTCTGACGTTTGCTCAAGGCACTGCGATACACGATTACATAAAAGACGCGTTTATCCGCGCGCATCGCAGCAAACTATACGGGAGGTGGGCATGTCGTTGCGGGGCTACCTGCACGGAGCACGCAATGCTATACCGCGCAGTATTCGGGGATACTTGCCACGTGTGTGAGGGTCCGCTGGACTTGTACGAGGAAGCTATATTACGCAGCGATAGCTTAGGTGTTCGCGGGGCACCGGACGTAGTGCTACACCTAGAGGGCGGGGCGTTGCATATAGTAGAGATTAAGTCTAAGGCACACGAGCAATGGAAAGAACTAGTCCGCCCGGACCCGGACCATGTAGTACAGGTTTTGCTCTACTGGTACATAGCGCGCGAGCTAGGCTGGAACCTCTCCGCGCAGGTATCTATACTGTATGCCACCAAAGGGTTTATGTTCTCGGGGTCACCGTTCCGTGAGTTTGTCCTAGACGCGGAGGCTTCACTCCCTCTACTAGCTGACTACATCGAGGACGCGCAAGCGCTTGTAGCGTTCAAGAACACGGGCGCACTACCCCGCAGAGTTCGATGCGCAAACATAAAATGTAGCGATGCCAAAAAGTGCCATGTAGCTATGGAGTGCTTCGAATGCGAGTAATGGGTATGGACCCTAGCGTGCGCAGTTTTGGAGTGGCTTTCCGCATGGCTAACGGGAAACTATGGACAGCGTGCATATCGCCGCCGGAGAACATGCGCGGGGTAGAGCGGCTGGTCTTTATAGAGAATGCCCTTGTGGGGTATATATCTAAGTACAAACCGGATATAGTTGCGTATGAAAACTACGCCTTCAGTAAGGCGCGGGCGGGTAGTCGAGCTATTACAGGGCTAGCCGAACTAGGAGGCGTGGTTAAGCGGTTGCTTTACATGCAAGGTATCGGTATATTGTCGGTCCCACCTACGAGTTTGAAACTCTTTGCTACGGGTAAAGGGAGGGCAGAAAAAGACGAAGTGGCGCTTTACATTCAGCGGGAAGAAGGCATAATGTTCGCCACATCAGACCAAAATGATGCGGCGGTACTTCTGAAAGTCGGAGAGGCTAAAGTAAATGCTAGACTCTTACCTCGCAACAGGGCGCACTATCAAAGGAAAGCGGTAGCCGGTTGCGATTGGGAGTTTGCAATCGGTTTCAACAAGTAGCGCAGTGTGGTTTTGTTTTTCAGTGAGTAGTAGTAACATACGTCTATGCGCACCGCGCATGGTACGGTAACTAACCTAAAGGTGATGGAAATGGCTAAAGCCAAAGCAAAATTCAACGTCGGCGGCACCGTGAAGTTCCTCGGCTACCAGGACGATGTTCCTGCGGATGAGCAGGTTCTGGAAGAGGGGAAGGTGTACACTGTTGTTGAGGTGAACCCCGAAGACAAGTCGCTGGTTCTGGAAACCGAGAACCCCGACTTCAACCCCAAAAAGAAAGAGTCTGAAAGCAACCCGCAGACTCTGATGGTCGATGTTTTCGAGGATGAAGTCGAAGAGGTCGAGGACGAGTCCGAGGAAGAGGCCGACGAGACTGAAGAGGTCGAGGAAGCGCCGAAGGCAAAAGCTGCGCCGGCCAAAGCAAAAGCGAAGGCGAAAACCGCGCCTGTGAAAGAGAAAGAAGACGAAGAAGAGGAAGAGGAAGAGGCACCGAAAGCCAAGGCGAAGGCGAAGCCCGCGGCGAAGGCTAAAGTCGCTGCGAAGCCCGCGGCGAAGGCTAAAGTCGCTGCGAAGAAGGCTGCCCCGTCCAGTA
>ERZ761601.162-NODE-162-length-16589-cov-7.378735_pt1 | contig 16589 bp, 16 predicted proteins | sample MGYA00433092_ERZ761601 | MGnify/ENA primary metagenome ERZ761601 (study PRJEB28899, sample SAMN03785571) | bioreactor sludge metagenome | biome: EBPR Sludge; feature: EBPR Bioreactor; material: 0.22µm filtered reactor supernatant | place: Saint Lucia: Queensland...
ATTTATTCAGTTATTATTAAAAATAAAGCTCGGTTAGACTAAGCTTTATGCTCTAATATAAACATATTTTTTTGTAAATGTCAAGATTTTGGCTATTTATCGTGATTTTTGTAAATAAAAGAGCGCCTGCTGACGCTCTTTGGTGAAATTGAATTAATGATTAATTATTGATAGGAGCAGTAGCTTGGTATTGGATAGTCCATCATCGTCTTTTAGATACAGGCCAGTATCTTCTTCTAATCTCATATGAGCTAGCTCTCTCTCAGCTGTAGGGGCTAATCTGCGACGCAGAGCTTCTTTTTCAGGTCCAGCGGTCATAGACTGGAACTTAATCAGATAACTTTTGAACTCGGACCCTGAAATAGCATCAGCATACTCGTCGTTTGAGTACTTTTGCATAGTTTCTTTGACTAATTGCTCAGTCTGACTTAATGAATCAGCCATTAATAACTCCTTGTTTAGATAATAAAAAGAACTTAATTATGATTATATTATATCATATTCATCCTTAAAAGTCAAGGTTAAGGGACTTTTATTGGCTGTAGTTAGCCCATTTATACTGACTAGCCATTTACAGCTGGTAAAGATAAGGCTAAAATAAGCGATTATGAGTATTTTACTTCAGGCAAGCAACTTAAGCAAAAGCTACGGTCGTCAGCAGATTTTTACTGATTTTAATTTTAGCATTCACGACAAACAAAAAATTGGCGTGATTGGTCGTAATGGCGCTGGCAAGTCAACACTCTTTCGGATCTTAACTGATGAGGAGCAGGCCGATGATGGTCAAGTAATCATTAGCCCAGAAACTAGACTAGGCACGATCAAACAAGAAAACGACTGGCTGGAAGCTGAGCAGGCACTCGCCTATCTACTACGCAAAAGCAAGCAGCCCGAATGGACAGCTAAAAAGCTAGCAGCTGCTTTTGAAATCTCTGAGGAGCGACTAGGTCTAGAAGTCTCGCAACTATCTGGCGGTTGGCGGATGCGACTAAAAATCGTGGCCATGTTACTAACGGAACCGAATCTGTTTTTGCTCGATGAGCCGACTAACTACCTCGACTTAAATACTTTGTTGCTACTTGAAAATTATCTCAAGAGTTACAAGGGGTCACTAGTGATCATTTCCCATGATCGTGAATTTATCAAAAAAACTTGCAATGAAACCCTAGAGATTTATCAAGGTGGCTACTATCATTATGCCGGCCCGATCGAAGAGTATCTAGCCTTCAAAGAACAAAAACAAAGCACCCTAGTTAAGCAAAATGAAGGACTAGCTCGCCAGCAAGAACACTTGCAGAGCTTTGTCGATCGTTTTCGCTACAAATCATCAAAGGCCAAGCAAGCCCAAGCCGCCATTAGAAAGATCAATAAGCTCGAAGAAAAAAGAATTACTATTGAGCATGCCGCTGGTATCACTCGGATCGTCTTGCCACCGGTACCGAAGCGTAAAAATCTAGCTCTGCGAGTAAAAAATCTGGAGATTGGTTATAATGAGCAATCACTGCTAGCTAAAATTAATTTTGAAATGAACTTTGGCGAGCGACTGTTGATACTAGGACAAAATGGTCAAGGTAAAACCACACTGTTAAAAACCTTAGCTAGTGTACAACTACCAATGTCTGGATCTTTTCACTGGTACAGCGCAGCGACACTAGCCTATCACGCTCAAGACAGTCTGGAGGTACTCGACCGCAGTGAACAAGTCTGGGCCTATCTCAGGCGCATGGCCGCGGCAGAGATCAAAACTGAAGCGGTACTCAAAATGGCGAGTGACTTCCTCTTTGATGAAGAAGCCCAAAAGAAACCAATCGGAGTATTGTCCGGTGGTGAGAAGTCACGTTTGCAACTAGCTGCTATACTACTTGCGAAGCCCGACATACTAGTCATGGACGAACCGACTAGTCATTTGGACTTTGAAACAGTGGAGGCGCTGGGTCAGGCCCTCGCCAAGTTCAATGGCGCTATAATCTTTACTAGTCACGATCGGACCTTTGCCAATCTACTGGCTACCGGACTAGTCGAAATCAAAGACGGTTCAGCTAGCAGAAAGTTCCAAGATTATGAAGACTATATCGAGGCTCTAGAAAAGCAAATTAGCAACAATGTTGTTAAGACGCCTGACAAAAATCCTGAACAAGGCAAACAAGAAGCTTACGCTGAGCGTAAAGCCTTGCAGAGGGAGCTCGCTAGTATTGAAAAGCGCCTGGCTAAGTTACGCTTACAAAGAACGGAGATTGTTGAATATTTCTCCAAAAACCCGACCAATTATGACGCGGAGCGGATGATGATCCTGAGCGACTTGGACAAAAATATTATAGAGGCAGAGAATGAGTGGTTGATGAAGGCGAATTAAGCTCTAAACAAACTCTGACAAACTCGACAAAGAGTGGATGCGGGTCGAGTGGTCGGGAAATGTATTCAGGATGGAACTGTGTACCGATAAAGAAAGGATGATCAGTAATTTCAATGGCCTCAACAATCGAGCCATCAGGACTGGTGCCGGCAATAGTTAGACCAGCTTTGATAAGCTGTTCACGATAGGCGTTGTTAAACTCATAACGATGACGATGACGTTCATCAATGATAGTTTGAGAACCAAATTTGTGAGCATAAGCCCGAGCTAGATGAGTGCCAGCAGCTATTTGACAAGGCCAAGCACCGAGACGAATGGTGCCACCGTATTGTTTCTTGGCAATCAGCTCAGCCTGATCAGGCATGATATGGATGACATGATTGTAGCTACTAGGATCAGCCTCAGCACTATGAGCATCGGTCAGGCCAAGTACATTGCGGGCAAATTCGATGACGGCCATTTGCATACCATAACAAAGGCCGAAATAAGGAATCTTGTTTTCACGACAATAGCGAATAGCTTTGATCTTGCCCTCGCTACCACGACTCCCCCAACCCTGAGGAATGATGAGGCCAGCAAAAGCAGAGAGTGACTCAGTGCCTTTGGTTTCTAAATCTTCGGCGGAGAGCCAAGTCAACTCAGCTCGACAGTTGTTGGATGCTGCAGCATGCTTGATGGCTTCGATAACACTGATATAAGAATCAGACAGAGAGAAATTGCCGGTAGCAAAGTATTTGCCGACAATGCCGATTTTGACAGTTCGTTTAGCCTCTTTGAAACGCTCGACCATTGCTCGCCAATCAGACAAGTCACTAGGTCTAGCTGGTAGATTAAACTTTTTTAAAATCCGATCACCGAGGGCTTCTTTTTCAAAATTAAGTGGCACGTCATAGATAGTTTCGATGTCGGGCGCACTAACTACATCAGAGCTAGTGACATTGCAATGAACGGCAATTTTTTTGCGACGCGGCTCGTCAATATCTACTTCAGCCCGAGCAATAATGAAATCTGGTTGGATGCCGGCGCTATTGAGAGCGCGGACAGCGTGCTGAGTTGGCTTGGTCTTCATCTCGCCGAGCTTGGACGGGATCGGTAAATAAGTAACCATGACAAAGAGGACATTGTCAGGATGATCGAGGTGCATATAACGAGCAGCTTCGAGGAAGAGCAAGTTTTCGTATTCACCAACAGTGCCACCGATCTCAATAATCATAATCTCAGCGCCAGTTTGTTCGACAGCTTGAGCAATACGAGACCTGACTTCATTGGGAATGTGGGGAATAACTTGAACACACTCGCCTTTGTACTCGAGATTGCGCTCTTTTTGAATGACCGACTGATAGACACGACCGGTAGTCATGTAATTCACGCGAGAAATGTTTTGACCGAGGAAGCGTTCGTAATTACCGATATCCTGATCGGTTTCATCGCCATCATCAGTCACAAAGACTTCGCCGTGCTCGACAGGATTCATAGTGCCAGCATCAACATTGATGTAAGGATCGATTTTGATGGCACTGACTTTAAAACCTTTGCTAGACATGATCTTGGCAATAGAAGCAGCGCTAACACCCTTGCCAACACCGGACATCACACCACCGACGACAAAGATATATTTGGTTGCTGATTCAGTTCTTTCTAAAAGCTCATCCATATGATTTTACAAAATTAGATTTTGATACCAAGTGATAATGGCCTCACCATAAAAAAGAGCAATGAGAGCGCCGAGAGCCAGAAAGGGTCCAAACGGAATAATAGCTTGCTCGGTCGGCTCACCCGGTTCCCAGAGATGTTTGAAGCTAAAGCTTTGCTTCTGACGCACAGCGATCAGGTAGATCGAAGCGAGTGACCCGATAAAGTAAGCTAGAGCGAGCCCGACCAGAATACCTGGCCAACCGAGACTAGCGCCCATCAGTGCGCCAATCCGGATATCCCCTGCTCCCACCCAGCGACCGCCGGAGAAATAGTACTGTAAAGAAAAAAAGCCAGCCCCGACTAGAGTAGCGAGGATTAGATTGGACCAGCTAAAAGCAGCGGCCAAGTCCGGCCAGAGCCAGCCTAATACGAGGCTAAAGATAAAGACGGAAATAATACCTGGTAGGCTGATTTCATCAGCCACGACATACCACTGATAATCCATGATAAAGATAGCCGAGAAAAAAGCGATGATCAGCCAGTCGCGCAGCAAGCTCAAACTGTGAATATTCCAAGAGCTAATTTGCTCAATCAGTATAAAGTCACTTAGTCCTTGGAAGCGATACCAAAAGGCAAAGGCAAAGAGTAGAGCAAGAGCTAGCTCGGTAGCAAAATACTGCCAGTGGATGCGGACTTGGCAATGGCGACAACGAGCGCGCAAGACAAGGAAGCTAAACAAAGGAATATTGTCATACCAAGCGATCTGATGCTGACACTTGGGACAATGAGATCTAGTCCAGAGACTTTCATCGTGATAGAGACGCCAGACTAGGCAATTGAGAAAGGAGCCCATCATAGAGCCAAAGAGAAAAGCAAAACTGAGCCAAAAGATAAACATAATTATTTAAGGAGATTGAATTTAAAAATATACCAGAGTGCTGCTACACCATCACGCCAATTGATTTTTTTACCTTCGGCATAAGTGCGACCATCGTAACTGATGCCGACCTCATAGATACGCCAGCTACCTTGAGCGAAGCGGGCGGTCAACTCTGGCTCGATGCCAAAGCGATTAGCAGTTAACTGAGGCAAGACTGCTTGCAAAACCTCTCTAGTCATAACTTTATAGCAAGTCTCCATGTCGGTCAAATTGAGATTAGTGAACATATTAGAAAGAGTGGTCAATATTTTATTACCCAGAGAATGCCAATAAAAGAGCACGCGCTTAGCCTCACTACCGACGAAGCGAGAACCGTAGACCACATCAGCCTGACCAGAGAGAATAGGCGCTAGTAAGCGAGGATAGTCACTGGGACTGTATTCTAAGTCAGCGTCTTGAATCAAGATTATGTCACCGGTTGCCTGTGCTAGACCAGCTCGGACAGCGGCGCCTTTACCTTGGTTACTGAGCTGATTGATAAGGATGAGATCATCAGATGGCGGGAGAGCGTGCAAGATCTCTCTAGTGCCATCCGTAGATAGATCATCAATGATAATAATCTCCTTGGTGACAGAAAGTTCGACCGCTCGGACCTTGGCGATAATAGCTTCGATAGTAGAGGCTTCGTTATAAGCTGGAATGACAATGCTTAATTTGGACATAGACTAGGATTTATTAAACCAGCTGGATAAAGCATCACTGAGTAGACTGGCGCTAAGCGGTAAAAACAAAAGCAAATTACGAGAAAAAGCGGTATCATCAAGAGCATAGAGATAGGTCTCGGTGAAGCAGTAGAGAATCAGGAAACAACCAAAAGATAAAATAAACCACGTGGCGCTAAAAATAAATAGTTTATCATTGATCAAATTACGCCAAGTTAAGACTAACATAACCAGCACTAGATACCACCAGAGCTGCCAAGATTGAGCTACAAAAAAGGCATCTCTGATTTTTGACAAGACTTCCGGATGCCAGCCAAGGCCAGCAGCGACGTTACTGACGCCAAGATGCTGCAGAGCCAACCAAATCAGCCACAATAGACCAGGTCCAAGTAGCGCTAAGGACCGAGCTTGAGCTTTGAGCAAAGACTGTTTCCAGAGCCAAAGCAGAGTCAGAGCTACAAAAGGACCGACGAAGAAAATGGCTTCAGATTTGACTGTTAAAGCGAAGCCAGCGAGCGCAGCAGCTAAACACAGATCAGCCTTATTTAAATTAACTAACCAACGACGCCAGACTAGTAAGCTAGCGCCGAGATAAAAAGCAAGTGGTAAATCAGCGTAGAAACTATAACTATGCTGAAAAACTAATGGCATAGTCGCGATGAGCAGAGCTAGAAAGAGCGACCAAGAACGACTGAGCTTTTCTTTGACTAGAGCATAGACAGTACTGATGAGCCCGAGATAATAACACCAAGGTAAAAAATTAATCAAACTAATGCTGAATTGACCAGTGACTTGGGTTTGCAACCAAGCAAGTAGCGATAGATGCCAAGGATAATTAGGCTTAGCGAGCATGGACCAAAAAACAGAACTAGCTGAATTAAATAAATCACTTTGATGATAATAAAGAATCTGAACACGGCGAGACCAAACTCCCAAGGCGTCATAGTCAATCAGCGGACGAGCAAAAACTCGGAGCAAAGATAATCCGCCAGCCAAAAATAAAGCTCCGGTCAGGATAGAATCCAAAAGATTATTGGGCCGAGACCAAAAAGCCGGCCAAACTAAAGAGCGGCGATAAAAATGCCAGACAAACAAAGCAATTGCTTCAGCGATAATAAGATAGAGGGACCAGTAGCCTAGATTGAGATGGAGATAAAAGCGTGCGACAAAGAGCTGAAAAGTAATAAGTCCGCCACCCAAAGCAAAGGACAGAGCAAGTGCTGGTTGACGACTAGAGACGGGCAAGAACAACAAAACACCGTAACCCAGTATTATAATTAATAGTGCAAAGAGTAGTAAGCAGATAATCATAAACGTTCTAAAATTAGAATCTGAGGATGGTAAGTAGCGACTTGCTTCCAACGACCATAATCTTGCATCCGACCATCTTGATCAAGAGAAAAATTTCCTGATTCAGACAGTGACCAGTTGCGTCGTGGAGAAAAAATCACTAGATACTTAGCTTGATTAATATCATTAACCAAATTTAGTCGGCCGTACAGATAGTGGTTAGAGTAGTTACTGAGACTAGGATCAAACAAAAGCTTAGTTGGCGCATCAGCAGGGACGAGATCGGTGACTTCAATCAAAAAATGCCCCATCGCACAATAAATACCACCTAGATTTTGAGTTTTATCCATTTGACAAAAGGAGTCACGCAGATTTTCGTCGGTTGGTGCAGAGCTAGCCTTGAGATCAGCGGGCAGCGTAGAGCTAAGCTGAAAGAAAAAAGCCCACAAGAAAGGGGCGCTCACCATCATAAAAATTGTCAGTAAAGTATTTTTGTGCTTGAGATCCAAACCGATGAAGTAGGTAGCTACGATCAGAGAGACAAAAAGCAGAGCTAGCACGACAGTAGCCGGATAAGTACCAAACAAGTACTCAGGCGTAAAGATATTAATGTTGAAGAAAGTCCGCTGGGCCAATTGACTCAACATATCGGGAGACTTTTAAGATGGATTAACTAGTGATTTTAGCCTAGCACAAAGGCTAGAGGCTGCCAATAGAATTATGACACCAGATATTGATGATAGATAATGATAAGTTTTAGCTATTTAGCTTGTGCAAATAATCTTCTCTGACAGCGACAATATTACAAAAAGCAAAAATCTCTGACTTAACCGGAGAATACTTGATAGGCTCGAGACCATCTGACAAAAGCATAAAAAATCTATAGCCAACAAGCAGATCAATAAAATCCTTCAAGAACACTTTGCTAGCAACATTCATTTCATTAAACTCAAACTGAATAACTTTGACACGGCCATTTTGGAGGAGCTGAGTTGCTCCACGCAGCACAGCGTATTCATGACCTTCGGTATCAATTTTTAATAGGTCTATGTTGTGAATATTTTGATTGGCGCAAAAATTATCAATAGTATCCAAATCTACTGTATAAGCCACTGATTCTTGCTGATGGATCTTAGAAAAAACTTGCGCATGGAGGCTAGCTAGCTCAGAATTAACACCGTCTTTTAAGTCATGTAGTTGAGCTTGGCCTAGCTGATCACTAAAACCCAAATGATAGGCTTGAAAATTATGCGCAGCAGAACAATCCTTTAAAGCTTGATAGCTAATTGGGTGTGGCTCAAAAGCATACAAAGAAACATTAGGATTTAGCTTCTTGACTAAAGCTGAGTAAGCGCCGGTATTAGCGCCGACATCAAAGACGGTTTTATTACTAGTATCACGAAAAAAAATATTCAGCAGCCATAATTCACCACTAATTTTAAAATCCTGACTATTGAGATAGCCTAAGCCGTGAAGTGATAGCAGGTACAAAAAACGATTAAGCGGATAGAAAAACCTACGACAAAAAATTAATTGAAATAACTTAAGCAAGATCCGACTCATATATTTAAATGATTGGTAAGAGTTTTTTTAGCCTAACACAAAGACAAGTACTTGCCCATAGACTCAACTTACTTTTGTTTACTAGTCAAAATACTCTGATAGAGCTCCAAATAAGCACTGGTCATAGCGGTCAATGAAAAACTCTTAGTAATCAGCTTTTGATTACTAAGCAAAATATCATCTAGTTGATGTTGATTAAAGGCAAGAACTTGATCTAGGCCGGCGATTAAGTCGCTAGACTCATAAGACTTAGCTAGATAACCATTGTGACGATGAGTGATCAATTCTGGAGCAGCTCCCACAGAGAAGCTGACGACTGGTAAACCAGCAAACATAGCCTCTAACAAAACTAGAGCAAAACTCTCAGCGGTAGAGCTGAGTAAAAAAACATCAGCACAAGCATAGTACTCGGCCAAGGCAGATTGATCTAAATAACTTACAAAACGCAAGTTAGCAGGAGGATTATCCATAGGAGCACCACCAATACATAAGAACAAAAGATCAGAGCGGCTAGAGAGCTGACGAATGACCTCTTCAGTATAAGGCCAGCCCTTCCAAATATTATCTTTACCGCCACTAGCCACAAAGAGGATGATCTTTTTGTCAGCTGGTAGACTGAGCTTTGATCTAAGTGACTGAGACTGCCTGCGATCAGGCCGATTGGTCAGATCAATGCCGTTGTGAATTAAATGACTAGAGTGATGACTCAAACAACTGTTTGCTAATTTAGACTTCAACCAAAGCGAAGGAGCGACAAGTGTAATACTCCCCAGTTCGCCGTACAACTTGGCTTTGCGAGATTGTAAATACTTAGCTCGGTGACACTTCATCCATGATCGAGAAGCATTAGCTGGACAAGTATAAAAGCCATCAGCATCAGGCTCAGCAAAAGAATGAGAACAATAAGGAGTAAGAGCCCAGAGATCATGGAGGGTCCAGACCACTGGCTTGAGTCGGGACATTTTGACGAGCGTCTCGAGATTGAAATAGTGACCGTGGAGATTATGACAATGGATAATGTCAGCTGCTTTGAACTCAGGTGTATCAATGATGCGGTCAGTTAAAAATAAATCGATATCTGTGCCGAGCAGATGAGAGAGATAAAAAAGAGCTCGTGGCTGAGCAATGTGCTTAACAAAACTACTGTCACCGACTTTAGTATCAACAAAAAAATCAACATGATGACCAAGTGTAATTAATTGTTGATCGAGAGCATAGGCTAGTTCAGCCGCCCCACCAACACGATCAGCTTTGTTGATACTGAGAATCTTCATAGCTATTTGGAGTTTAGATTAAAGCGGTGATAGAGTTTTTTAACTAGATCAAAGAGACCAAGTCTTCTCAGTAAATGTTTTAAGAAAAAATTATGCCAAGTGACGCCAAAGTTGTTACGCATAATAAACTCATCAGCCTGCTTGTCGGCTATAATCAGGCGCGGATGACGGATAGGCAGACTGATTGATTGAGTTGGCAAATTAGCATGAGGACTAGTAGCTTGCGAAGCGTGAGCAGCGCCAGCGCCAAAGCCGATATTGGAAATTAGATTGGTGTTGGGATTGATAGCGAGAGCTTGGTGACGCATCAGAGCATAACTCCATTGAAAATCCCAACCATTATCCAAGCCAAGATAATTTTTGTGAAAAACATCTAACCAAAAAAGTCTTGATAAATAAGTAGGAAACAATTGATTTAGAATTTGACTAGAGGCAAAGCTAGGAAAGTCTGGCATGGCGATATCATAATGTCGCCAAGCTCGACGCCAAGTCGCCCAACCCCAGATGTGTGGGATTTGGGAAAAATAATAAGTAGCCGAGCCGATCTGGTGGTGATGAAAATGATCACCGCTGATATGCCAGACACGTTCATCGTGACGATAGTGTTTTAATAACTCAGCGCAATAAGCAAAAAATGATAAATCAGGTAAACAGTCATCTTCAAGAATAATCCCCTCTTCTACTTGATCAAAAAACCAGTTGATAGCTGTTGGACCAGCCTGCTTAACGCCAAGATTCTGTTCTTGCACGAGATAGTGAAGATCGCAAACCCAATCAACTGCTTGGATAATTTTTTGAACCTCAGCACAAAGCACTTGATCAGCTTGATTTCTAGCCCCGTCGAGAGCGATAAATAGCTGATCTGGTTGCAATTTTTTAATGACAGCAAAAACTTGCGCAGTAGTGACCGGGCGATTAAAAGCGATGAGTAAGATGGGAGTAGAGAAGCTCATAAGAAATAATATTAGACCAACTCGAGCTGTTGCGATAATTTTAAACTATTTGCTAACCAAGCCTCTGGATCAGGTGCTTTAAATTTGGCAGAGATGACAACCGCAGATGGATTGAATTGAAAAATAGTTTTTTGTCTCACCCGCTTAGACCATTCGATATCCTCGCCCTCACCCCAGCGTCGATAGTCATCCAGAGGGTTAGCCAAATAAAAGTCACGCTTCACTACAAAGTAGCTACCGCTAAGGTATTGATAATCGTTAGCATGTTTGGAATATGGCAGGAGCGCAAAACCCAAATCTGGATAATCACAAACAGTCCAATCTAATAAGCGAGTACCGTCTTGCCGGAGGACTTGATTACTAGCAACATCAAAGTCATCACCAAAATTATCCCAAGCAGCTTTCCAACCAGCTTGAAAAAGCAAATAATCATGACAGAGCACCACTTTGTCATACTGAGCCAATCTTACACCCAAATTCTTTTTATGCGTAATAAGTGGTGGCAAGAAGCTGATGTCACGATAAGGACAATGTTTAATTGGTAAGACAAATTTTTTACTTAGCCGTAGACTAGCTGGAGCAATTAAAATAATTTCTGCACTTGTATTAGCTAGTTCTTGATCAATAGAACTAAGAACTTTTTCAAGCATTATCAGATCATCAGCACCACTAATAATGACAACAGACCAGCCCTTGGATGCGGGTCGAACTAAATCATGAGCAATGGAATTAATTAATCTTTCATAGGGATTAATTAATAATCTAGGCAAACGATTTGCCAAGAGATAGGTCAATTTGTAGTAAATCTTTGCTAGCATAGTTCGATTAATGATTGTAACTCTTGAGGATGATCGGTGCAGAGAGCATCGGGCTGCAATGTGATTATTTCTGTTAAGCGAGCAAATAATTTTTCTGATGAGGCTTCAGGATGAGCTTCGCCACCGAGTAGTCCCGGTGAAGTGCCATGCAACTCTGGCGTGACTAAAGCAATCTTGAGACCAGCTGTTTTAAAAATATTAAATACTTCAGCAGTATAAAACTTTTTCTGAGATCCGTCTTGATCAGTCAAATCCCACTCATCCAACCAGACCCAAGTAAAGAGCTCTTTGTTAGCTAGAACTTCTTCAATACTGAGCAAAGTGCCACCAACGCAGTCGTTGTAACGTTTGATGTCATGGCTATGTGCAACTGAGGGAGTGAGGTTAAGAGCTGGCAAATGACTTTTGAGATACTTGGCAGTTTTCACCGTGACATCAAAAATTATCAGCCGGTCCAGCAGAGAGCGGTGACGATTTAAACAGGCAATGAGAATATCTAAATACTTATTGTCAACTTGAAATCGGCCTTTGAGGTGGAGTGCGCTCATAGGAGCAGAGCTTTTTTCAATAGTATCCAAGAGCTCATCTAGGAAATACAAACTGTCGTTATCGCCCAAACGAATAGTTTCTACTTCTGATCGAGTTAGATCAGAAAATTTAGCTAGATTATCACCCCTTGTGATACGGTTGAGATCAGTATCGTGAAAGACAAAAATTTGATTGTCTTTGGTAAGATTGAAATCAAACTCCAGACCAAAACCCTGCTTGAGTTGACTGTCAAAAGCCTGACGAGAACTCTCAGCAGGAAAGTTAGCAATGCTTGGCTGTAAGCCTCGATGAGTAATGATATTCATAAGACTATTAAACAGCCTATTTTGGCCTTAAACTTTATTCTCTGATGATAAGCTGAGGTATTTATTTAAATCCTCCGGAGTGCCGAGGCCGTGCATTTGCTCTGGCTTAATATTCCAGATTTTAATGGTTTTACCATCAATGATTAACTCATTATAGGTCGGACAGACGTAGAATTCATTATTTACCCTGATGTCTTTGGCCATCATCTTGCCAGCAGCTTGGATAAAATCCCTCCCCTCTTTGAAATAATAAATACCGACTGTCGCCTGATTAGAAATAACTTTTTTCTCAGCTACTTCAGAGACACTTTGACTCGCGTCCAGTCGAGCGTAACTCCACTTGGGGTGACTGGATTCAAAGGTCATAATCGTGCCATCGGCGCCCGACTGGCGAGAATAATTAATATAGTCATCAATCTTGATATCAATGAGCTGATCAGAGTTAGCGATGATAATATCATCATCGCCATTGATATAATCAATGGCAGTTAGGACTGTGCAAGCAGCTCCTTGAGTAGTGGCGGTAAGCTGAACGCAGTCATAATTTTCACGACCAACTAAATTATTAAATATTTCGTTGAGTGAATATTTTTCGTAATGTTCTTTTTGACAGATGAAAACAAATTTGTGAGGACAAGTTGGTTTAAGATTTTTGATAACTAACTCGATCATTGGCTTGCCACTGACTTCAATGAGTGGCTTAGGGAAGGAGTAGCCAGCTTCTTGGAAACGCATGCCCAGACCAGCCATCGGCACAACGATTTTGAGAACTTTTTTAGGGGCAGTAATTTCAGAGGCGAGATATTTATCACCCATCACTGACGGAGATTTGATGACTAAAGTTTCACCACTGTGCAGGCACTCAAACTCAACCATTTCATTGGGTTCGACTTGGATAATGTCGTTTTTGCCAATAATCTGATCATTCATCCGAAAGACACCATTAATGACGATGGTGTATTCGGTGGCAAGGCGATGTTCGTGAGCAAGTTCTTTGGCGCCTTGTTCATAGCGCTTGAGTGCTACTTCGATGTCCTTGCTACCAAAAAGATTAGGTTCGAAATCTCCGACTAGCCAGCCCTTGGTATAGTTTTGTAAATTAAACTTTTTCATAGACTTAGAGCAGATTTAAATTATAAAACAATGACAAATTAACATCTTCGTAACCTCTGACAGCGATAACTTGAGCGCCACTAGCCTTAGCCGCCTCAATCCCATGAGGAGCGTCTTCAACGATTACCGCCTCGTCTGGGCTGATTGAGAGCCTGGCAAAAGCCCCCAAATAAATCTCTGGACTAGGCTTGGGCAACCAACCTTCGTCATTGCCGATAATCTCATCAAAAAAATGGTCGATCTGAGCGCTGGTTAACATCTGTAGCACAGAATGTTTTTGAGCATTACTACAACAAGCGAGTCGATAACCATTAGCCCTGAGATGAGTGAGCATTAATTGCTTGGCATGACTAGGGCGACAAAGCTGGTTAACGATCTCATTAGTATATTTTCTTTTTAAATCTTTGATGATTGGATGAAGGCCGAGTGGTAGCCCTTGTCGCTCTGAAAGAAGTTTTAATTTTTCATTAGTAGGTAGGCCATTATAAATCTTGAAGTGATCTTCGCGACTAATTTTGTAGCCAAAAATAGACAAAGCTCTATCCAGAGCTTCATAGTGCCAGTCAGTGGCGTCGATCAGAACGCCATCCAAATCAAATAGAATTGCTTTAATCATAGATTAATTGCCATCAATTATAATTTATCAGGGCCTTTTGTCAAACCACTCAAGTGAGACCACAGATTGATACTTTTGACAAGAGTTTTGTCAGTATAATGATAAGGAAAGACTAGGAAATCTTCATCAGCCAACTCTAAATTGATAAGATTTGAGTAGTTGCTAGCTAGTTCTCTGAGCGCTCGACGCTGACACTCAACTCTGTCCTTGAACTCCGGACGCTCGTCATAGCGAGCCGAATAATGAACGACAATAATTGGTCGATCGGGATAGCTAGCATTAAACCAAGCAAATAATTTATCGTAGAAAAATTTAAAACTTTCTTTTGGTAATAAGCCGTCGCTAGAGAAAACTTGATCAAAGTCGCCACTATGATCAATGTCGCTGTAGTGACAAGCAAAAGACCAGCCCTCCTTACGATGAGTAAATTTTTGATCAGTTAACTCAGAATACAGATCAAGAAATAGATACTTGGGAGCCGGATAATTAAACCATTTTAACCTTTCTTGTTGCTTGATGAGACCAAAAAGGTCATGCCTCAAGATATAAGGTTTGATAATACTAGGCTTGGGATAAGCCTTACCACTGAGCCAATCAAAAAATAAGTCTAACCTCCCCTTTTGTAGATTGATAAAGCGAATATTTTCACCAGTTTTTTGTAAGCGCAACTTTAAGATATCTTGACCGACGCAAGCTGAGCGACCATAGACCACATCAATAAAGGGGTTACGTTTATGAAGCATGTCTTTGAAACCTGGCCAACTGGTCATATTATTTAGAATTAAAGATTTTCTCTAAAGCGAGATTATTATCAGCCCAAACTAACATTGGACCTTTGAATTTAGCGCACCGGACTACCGCTTGATCATTAAACTTAAAAGTTGTTTTGGCGCGAATGCGTTTTGACCACTCAATATCCTCAGCCTCGCCCCAGCGTCGATAGTCATCCAGAGGATTGGCTAAATAAAAATCACGCTTCACTACAAAATAAGTACCGCTGATATATTGATAGGCAGTAGCTTCAGCGTGATAAGGCAAAAAACCAGCCCCGACACCAGGATAATCCAAAACTAACCAATCACGAAAACGAGAGTCATCTTGATCTTTGATACAATTGACAGCAAGATCAAACTGGTCACCATAGCGTTGCCAAGCATCATGCCAACCAGCCTGAAAAATGAGATAATCATGCATAACAACTACTTTGTCATAGATTGCCAAGCGAACGCCTAGATTTTTCTTTCTAGTAATCAAGGGCATAAGGAATGGCAAATCTCGATAAGCAATGATTCGAATAGGAATTTGCAAAGAGTAATCAAGTTGAAAATTTGGAGGAGCGATCAAAATTATCTCTGCCCTTTGACCAGATAACTCTTGATCGATAGACTCAAGCACCGATCTGAGCATCGGCAAATCCTCGCCACCAGTAATAATAACTATCGAGTAACCAGACTGAGCAGACGTTGATAGGGTTGGTGGATAAGGATTAAACCTAGACTCCAAATAGTCAAAAAAAGTATGCGGGAAGTGATTAGTTATTAACAACTTGAGCCTTTTGCTAATTTTCTTACTTAACTTAGACATAGATACAGGTTTAGGCCATGATGTGGAAGTATAAAATAGTCTCATAAAAGTTACAAACACTCTTTGACTGACAACTAGATCAAAGCCTCAGCCAAGTCGCTGGCAGCTCATCACTCTCAATTGATGCTTGGGCGGTTAACTGACGAGGGGCAATGATAATTTTATCAGGATTTGTATTGAGCCAAGCTGCCCAATGACTAAAAGCACTGTTAGCGGTAATTTGATGTTGACACTGACTAAGCAGTGTTAATTCTTGAGCATCGCTTAGCTGGTAATCGTTAGCGAATTGATAATCTTGCTTAAAGCTTAGATTGCCTTTGACCCAATCAGGGTCATCGGAAAAAATCAAGAGTTTAAAATCACCAAGACGAGTTTCTAAAAGAGCCAGAGCTTCTTGATAATAGTCAACTGAGCACACGCCATGGATTTTATTGACTGCTGGGTTATTAGCCTTATCACCACGACGACAATGCAAGCCAACGATTGATCCTGATTTTAAATAGTCTTGTAGTTTAGACGGAACAGGTAAAGCTTGTTTTAAAGCAAATTCAGCCAGCAACTCCGCTCTGACAGCAGACCAGTCTCGATAAGAACCACAACGAGTATCGATATAGAGATCAGATGTGACGGATCTATTAACCAAATCAGCGAGAGAGCCTGAACTGAGATGACTTGATTTACGGCAACCAAAGCGTAATGAATATCGATTAGTTTTTAAGTGATCAATCTGTTTTTTGGTTGCTAAAGCAGCGGTGATGTTAAAATTATTTAATCCAAAGCTACGAGTATCTGACTCTGCATAATTATCTTTACTGCTATAAAAACTGTTATCTAGTAGCAACTCAATATTATTAAGCTTGTTCAGGTAGCGACCAAGGGCGTAACGAGACATTTGATCGCCGAGCCCACCGGCAATATAAACAATGATCATAAG
>ERZ761601.164-NODE-164-length-16068-cov-5.894835_pt1 | contig 16068 bp, 13 predicted proteins | sample MGYA00433092_ERZ761601 | MGnify/ENA primary metagenome ERZ761601 (study PRJEB28899, sample SAMN03785571) | bioreactor sludge metagenome | biome: EBPR Sludge; feature: EBPR Bioreactor; material: 0.22µm filtered reactor supernatant | place: Saint Lucia: Queensland...
TTTGTTACTAGCTTTACTATTTATATTCAACTCGGCGCGATTCTCGCCGTTCTTGTTTTATATTTTAAAAAATTACTTTTAAATCGCCATAATTTTTTCAATGTTGTCATGGCCTTTATCCCGACGGCCATCATCGGCTTGGTTCTCTATCCTTTTATTAAAAAGATTTTACTTGAAAGTTTATTGACCGTTGCAGTTGCCTTAATCGTCGGCGGTTTAGCTCTAATCATTTTTGAATATTGGTTTAAAAAACAAGCCGATAAAAATAAACCTTTGTCTCTACGTCGCTCTTTTATTGTCGGCATCTGCCAGGCCTTGGCCGTTATTCCCGGAGTATCCCGTTCCGGCGCAACAATTATCGGCGGCCTCTTGCTCGGCATTAACCGCCAAACCATTGTGGAATTTTCTTTTCTCTTGGCCATTCCGACTATGGCGGCGGCGACCGGCCTTGATTTGATTAAAAGCGATTTTAATTTTTCTAATAATGAATGGCTGATGATTGCCGTTGGTTTTATGACGGCCTTTGGATCAGCCATCTTGGCCGTTAAATGGTTTATCGCCTTTGTATCTAAACGTAGCTTTGTCGGTTTCGGTTGGTACAGAATCGCCGCCGGCTTGCTTATTCTCCTATTTCTGCTATAGTAATGAATCACTATGGCGAATATAAGGAACATCGCAATTATCGCGCACGTCGACCACGGCAAAACCACCCTGGTCGACGCTTTGCTTAAACAAACCGCCACGCATCTTAATAAAGACGCGGGGACGGAGTTGATTATGGACTCGAACGAACTTGAAAAAGAGCGCGGTATTACAATTTTCTCCAAGAACGCTTCGGTCGTTTATAACGGAACCAAAATCAATATTATCGATACTCCGGGTCACGCCGATTTCGGCGGCGAAGTCGAGCGCGTTTTGAAAATGGCCGACGGCTGTTTGCTTTTGATCGATGCCAAAGAAGGTCCGATGCCCCAAACCCGCTTTGTTTTAAAAAAAGCCTTGGAACTTAATCTGCGTATTATCGTCGTCGTTAATAAAATAGATAAACCCGGCGCCCGTTGCGATTACGCTTTGAACAAAACCTTTGATCTTTTTGTCGAACTCGGCGCCTCCGATGAATTGATCGATTTTCCTATTATTTACGCTTCGGCGAAAAACGGTTTGGCGGGAGAAAGCGACAATTTGAATGAAATGAAAAATATCTCGCCGGTATTCGAAGCGATCTTAAAACATGTCCCCGAACCTTCCGGCGACGCCGCCGCGCCTTTGCAAATTCTCATTACTACTATTTCCGGCGATGCTTTCAAAGGGCGCATCGCGACCGGGCGCGTTTACAACGGAATCGTCAAGGCCGGACAGCAAATCGCCTTAATCAACCGCAAGGGCCAAATCTCTACGCACCGCCTCGTTTCGCTAATGACCTATCAAGGTTTGGAGCGCGTCGATGCCAAGGAAGCAAGCGTCGGAGACATTATCGCCATTTCGGGCATAGACGAAATCACCATCGGGGAAACCATCGCCGATCCGGCGACGCCGAAAGCTTTGCCGCTTTTGCATATTGAAGAACCGACCGTCAAAATGGTATTTATGGTCAATGATTCTCCCTTTGCCGGCAAAGAAGGCAAGTTTACAACCAGCCGGCAAATTCAAGAACGCTTGATGAAGGAATTGGAAAATGATATGGCGCTTAAAGTCGAGGATGCTCCTGCCGGCGGCTGGGTCGTTTCCGGCCGAGGCGAATTGCACCTCGCGATTTTAATCGAACGCTTGCGCCGTGAAGGATATGAATTGCAAGTCTCGCGTCCGCAAGTTATTACACATGAAGAAAACGGCAAAACCTTGGTTCCCTATGAAGAAGTATTTATTGAAGTGCCTGATGAATATTCCGGAACGGTAATTCAAAAACTCGGCACTCGTCACGCCGAGATGAAAGACATGCGCAAAGACAACAATATTACCTATCTTGATTTTATTATGCCGACGCGCGGACTCTTCGGCTACCGCTCTGAATTCTTAAGCGATACGCGCGGACTCGGTTTGATCAATACAAGCTTTCTTGATTATCGCGAAGATTCCGCCGCTTGGCCGGAAAGGGATCGCGGTTCGCTCATCGCCTTTGAAACCGGCACGACCAATTTGTACGGTTTATTAAACGTACAAGATCGCGGTATTCTCTTTTTCGGTCCGGGCATTCCGGTTTACAAAGGCCAAATCGTCGGCCAAAATGCCCGTTCGGAAGACTTAGAGGTCAATGTCTGTAAAGCCAAACAATTATCCAATATGCGTTCGAAAGGCGACGGCGTGGCCGAACATTTCAAGGCGCCGAAGACAATGGATCTTGAAGAATCTTTGGAATATATTTCCGACGACGAACTTGTCGAGGTTACTCCGCTCAATATCCGTCTGCGCAAAGTAACGCTTGATAAAATACAGGCAAGGAAAAAAGAATTAGGAATTAAATAAAAAAAGAGTCGGGTTTAAAGCCCGACTCTTTTTTATTCTTTATCTTTCAAATGCTCTTGCAACCATTCCCATTGCTCAAGAATCTGATCTTCGATAAATTCATCATTATCATCATCGGTTAATAATCCGCGTTCACGGTAATATTCGATTGTCTCTTCGACAAGTTGTTTAAATGCATCGCGATCATAAGCGCCCTGTTCCTGCATTTTAATCTTAACTAATTCAAATATTTCTTGGGTAATCGGTTCCATATGCTTTTATCCTATACTATATAGAAACGCTGTCAATATTTACAAATTACAATCTCCGTGATAATATAAGTAAGGTTATTTATTTAAAGACATTATGCCTCAAATCAAATCAGCCAAGAAAGAACTGCGCAAAGGCGCTCGTCGCCAAGGCCGCAACGACGCGGTTCGCGACGAACTCTCTTTGACCCTTAAAAAGGTGAAGAAAGCGATTGCCGCCGGCGCGACCGATGCTGCGCGCGAAGCTTTGAAAGGCGCCTTGAAAGCCCTTGATAAAGCGACGCAAAAGGGCGTTCTTAAAAAGAACACCCGCGATCGCAAGAAATCACGTTTGCATAAAGCGGTTAACAAAATTGCCAAGAAATAAAAAAATCCCCTGCGGGGGATTTTTTTAAACTCGGGATAATAAAACCGGCAACAGTTCTTCGGCTGTTCCGCGGCCGGACTTATGACGATAATCGATATCGATTAAAGCGCTGATCATGTTCTTGAGATAATCAAAACTGAAACGCCGGACTTGATTGATATTTTTCTCCAATACATAAGGATGCAAACCGAGCGAAGAGGCCAGCTCGCGCTGCGTCGCTCCGCTATCCAGCGCCTGACGAATTGAGGCCAAAGTTTTATATTGCCATAAGAGCATGGAAATCAAATATTGGGAGTTGGCGCCGTCTTGAAATTGCTCGTTTAATAATTTCAAAGCGGTATCGGCGCGGCGCGCGGCTAAGGCATCGGTTAAGGCAAAAATAGTTTCCGTCACGGAGTCGTGCGTCACTCCTTTAATCTGCTCTTCCGTGATCGTCGCCGATTTATCTGTCGCGTTTGACAAGGCGGCAAGCTTGGCGGTTTCCGAAGAGAGGCGCCATAAATCAGCGCCGACCAAATTAACCAGCAGCTGCGCGGCACGCGGCGTTATTGAGGCGCTGTTTTCTTTAGCGAACTGAGTTACGGCCTTGATTGTTTGCGCGCTCGTCAAAGCAGGACAGGCCTGAGCATAAGCGTGTTTAAGAAGATAATCAAATAGGGCTTTTTCATCTTTCAATAAGGCGACGACCTTGCCGTCTTTATCAAGTCGACCGATGCCTTTTTTAGCGGCGGTGCTTTTCTCGGTTAACGACGATTCATAAATTACTAAAATATTCTCGTTCTTCTTTTCCTTTTTTAAAAACTCAAGCAATTCAATCGCCAGTTCTTTATTTTTTGAAGCCAGCGTATCAGTGATAACAATAAAACGACGCTTGGCAAACAATGATTGCGGACGATAGGCTTCCGCCAAAGTTTCAATTTTAAGCTTGGTGCCGTCAAGCTCTAGAAAGCTCGTACCGGTCGGATCAACTTCGGCAATAAATTTGTCCTTTAATTCTTTAATTTTTTGCCGGGCTTTAAAGCTTTCCGGACCGTAAAGGAAGATAATCATACGAAAGCAGTATAGCCTGTTTATCCTAGATTTTCAAACGCGGCGCTGATATACTAAAACTATTATGAAAACCGTTTTAGATCTCCATATCCACTCCAAATATTCCCGTGCCTGCAGTCCGCAATTGACCTTGCCCAATATTGATCGCGTCTGCCGCGAAAAAGGCATTCATATTATGGCGACCGGAGATTTTACTTATCCCGCCTGGATGAAATCGATTGAAGAAGAGCTCGAAGAAATCGGGACGAGCGGTTTATACAAATTAAAAAGCGCGCCGGACGCCAAAGCAAAATTCATCCTGTCCACCGAGCTCTCCTTAATCTATAAAGACAATGGCAAAGCGCGTCGAGTTCATATTATGGTGACGGCTCCCAATCTTGCCGCGGCCAAAGAACTGAATAAGCAACTGGACAAAGATTACAACATTCGCAGCGACGGTCGGCCGATTCTCGGGATGAGCTGTCCTGATTTGGTAAAAATGTGCCTGGCCATCCATCCTAAATTTTTGATTTATCCGGCGCATATTTGGACGCCCTGGTTTTCAATTTTCGGTTCCAAATCAGGTTTTAATACTTTTGAAGAATGTTTTCATGACCAAGTAAAACATATCTATGCTTATGAAACGGGTTTAAGCAGCGATCCGGCAATGAATTGGCGCTTATCGCAACTTGATAAGCTGACTCTGCTCTCCTCCTCGGACGCCCACTCTTTGCCGAACTTGGCGCGCGAAGCCAATGTCTTTGATTTATCGGAAACTCCAAGCTATGACGAAATTTATGAAATTATCAAAACCAACGATAAAAAAAGGGTTCTTCATACTATTGAATTTTGGCCTGAAGAGGGAATGTACCATATCGACGGCCATCGCGCCTGTAATTTTTCTTGTTCACCCGAAGAATCTAAAAAATTAAAAAATATTTGTCCTGTCTGCGGCAAAGAATTGGTTATCGGCGTTTTGAATCGTGTTACGGAATTAGCTGATCGTCCCGAAGGTTTTAAACCGAAGGACGCGACGCCTTACAAACAAGCCGTTGAACTTGATAAGATAATTTGCGAAGCCTTTGGTATCAAGAGCCGCAATTCAAAGGAAGTATTGGCCATGCATAGCAAACTGATTAAAGAACTTGGTCCGGAATTGGAAATTTTATTGGATATGCCTTTGGAAAAAATTAAGAATCATGCCCCTTCCGAAGTAGTCGAAGGCATCCGCCGGATGAGAGAAGGCGAATTATTCGTCGTCCCTGGTTTTGACGGACAATACGGCGTCGTTCAAATTTTTTCGCCCGAAGAGAAAAAGAATCGACAAAAAACTTTGTTCTAGTTATAATTATGGTGCTATGTTTTTATCTCTCAAAATCAAAAAAGAAAAAAATCTTTACCGCCTATCTTTGGAACTTTTGCCGCGGCAAATTTCTGATACCCTGAAGAAGGGCCTTTGGAGCAATGAAAAAAAATTGCGCGCCGTAAAAACAATTATTGTCAACGGCATGGGCGGCTCTAACCTCGGCGCAGAAATTATCGTTTCGCTTTTAAAAAAAGAATTGAAAATTCCGGTCTTAGTCGAAGCGGGCTACGAGGTTCCCGGCTATGTTGATAAGGAAACCGCCTATATTGTTTCGTCTTATTCCGGAACCACTGAGGAACCGCTCGTTGCTTATAAAAAAGCCAAAGCGCGCGGCGCCCTCATCATTGCCTTAACCGCGCAAGGCGGCAATAAGCTTTCCGATTTGGCGAAGAAAGACGGTTTTCCTGCTTTTGAATTTCCGACCTCCGCCAACCCTTCGAAGCAACCTCGACTCGGCTTGGGCGCCAGCATCGCCGCTTTCATTATTGTTTTCCAAAAACTCGGCGCTTTAAAAAATTCAATTTTACTTGAATTGAGCAAGGCGGCGAAAAAATATCGCGACGACAGCGCGGCTATTGCGCGCCGTCTTAAGAATCGAGAGATCATTCTTATCAGCGGCCCGCTTTTCGCCGGCAATCTTAAAGCCTTGCGCAACCAATTTAACGAAAGCGGAAAAAATTTCGCTTCTTATCTAACTATCTCCGACATGAATCATCATGCGCTGGAAGGCCTGTCATATCCGAAAAGCAATCGCAAACGCTTGCTTGCGCTATTTATTGATAGTCAGCTCGATAATAAAATCATCCAAAAAAGGGCTGATATTAGCAAAGAAATTTTTAAACAACAAAAAATTTCACTTGTCTCTTATCGACTTAAAGGCAAAAATATTTTGGAGCAGGGTCTTGAGCTCTTGCAATTTGGCAGCTGGTTATCGTATCATATAGCTATTCAAAACCATGTTGATCCAATGTCTATTCCCTTCGTCGACTGGTTTAAGAAAAAACTCTCCAACTAAATATTAAATTTTCAATATGCATCAAGGAGGGGTGCGGACTTTGGTCCGCGCGATGCTTATCGGCATCGCAACCGCAGGCTTTTTTGTCTGGGGTTTTTCTGTTAAGGCGCTTGCGCCGTCGGAAATAGTTATTTCCAAAGTCCAAATCAGCGGCGGTACGGGGCTCAGTTCGCAAGACTTTGTTACGATAATAAATAAAAGTTCGGCAACCATTGATCTTAAGGGCTTGCGGCTTGTTAAACGCACAAAAACCGGCACAGTCGACACAACGATTAAATCATGGACAAGTTCAACTCCGCTGGCGGCCGGCGCAAGTTATACTTGGGCTAATTCCGCAGACGGTTTTGCCGATTCAATCAACGCCGATACTTCATCAACACAAACGATCGCCAACGATAACGGAGTTGCTCTGCGCGAAGGCGCGGCGGATAGCGGAATAATTATCGACTCGCTCGCCTTTGGCGCCGCGGACAATGCCTTTGTCGAGGGTTTGGTTTTTCCGCAAAATCCGGCGGGCGGCCAATATTTATTGCACCTTAATAATCAAGACACAAACAACAATGCCAACGACTTTATTCTTTTCCCTCCGGCGACGCCCGAGGAAGAAGAAACTGAAACCAATAATCAAACAGACAGCTCAACACCGGCGCCGGCTTCTGACGATTTATTCATCAATGAACTCTTTGTTAACCCCAAGGGAGTTGATAGCTTGTCTTTGACTCAAGAATTTATTGAACTGCACAATCGCGGCAAAACTCCGCTGGCGCTTGATAATTGGCGAATTGAAATCGGCGACATTGTTTTTCCCTTGCCGGCAGGAACGATTATAGCGCCCGGCGGCTTTACAAGTCTGCGCGATCCGAAAAACATTGTTTTACCCAATAAAGGAGAAACCATTAAACTTTTTGCGCCTGAAAAAACCACCGCCCTGCAAAGCGTCAGTTATAAAGAAGCGCCGGACGGCATGAGCTATGCATACTTTTCAGGCACTTGGCGCTGGACCGCTTTGGCAACGCCCGACAAAGTCAATCAACTCGCTCAAGCGCCCAGGGCGGCCTTTGAAGTTATCGGGGTGTTGATGCCAAACGTTAAACTGCGCTTTGACAGCTCAGACAGTTTTACCAATGGCCAAGCGGCCGAATATTTATGGGATTTCGGCGCCGGTAAAACCAGTCTTGAACCCTTTCCTGAATTTTCTTTTGATAAGAACGGAACCTATCAAGTATCGCTAGCTGTTAAAACCGACTACGGGTTGTCTAAAGTGGAACAAAAAATTAAAATCGGAGAAAACAAAACAGTGGAGCTAGACCGAGAAAAGGAAGTTTCCGGCCAAACGGCGCCCGAACCGGTTGAAGCGATTGACGGCGCTGACTTTACCACCGCCGGAACCGTTGTCGTGAAGCCGGGCGTTTTCGGAGTTCAATATTTTTATCTTTTGCCCGAATACGGCGAACCCTTAATTGAAATTTATAATTCAAAAAAACTATTTCCCAAGTTAAAAATCGGCGATCAAGTAATCGTCAGTGGTGAATACACGGAACGCGAACAAGGTCCGCGCCTTAAAATCAAAGAAGCTAAAGACGTTAAGTTTATCGGCGAGGGAGAGCTGGAGATCCCTGTGCCGAGCAACAGTACAGAGATTACCAAACCGCCTTTTCCTAGGTTGGCGAGCGTTACCGGAGAAATAGTTTCCAAAAAATCGCCGCGCATTTACCTGGCCGATGAAACGGGGGAAATTGAAATATATCTATCTAAAAATACCGGGCTTAAAATCAGCGATTTTGAAGTTGGAAAAACAATTACCGTTAAGGGCGTGCTGACCCTTTCCAACGGAACAGTCCGGCTTCAGCCGCGTTATTCAGAAGATATTATAACCAGTGATGATATAGCGCCGGAGGCAGCGGATTTTACAGCAGCCGCTCTGCCGATTTCTTCTTCAGTCTTAGGCGAGGAAATAAACCAAAAGCCAAATTTATCAAACAAAAATATTACTGCCCTATATCTCGCGGGCGGCGCCGTCATATTAATAGGCGCTCTCTTATATTTCGGAAATAAAAAATCCAGAAGCTAAGCCTCTGGATAAAAAATTACTAAATCAATTGTTTGAAAATTTATAATCAGCCTTACCTTTATTAAAGGAGAATCTTGGCCGCAAAAAGTGCAATCCGAAATGTTCGCCTTCTTCTAAGCACATTCTTAGACCAAAACCCTCATCTTTATATTTTTCATAAAAGGCCTTAACCTTTTCTGAAGGAAAAAATTGAATTATCATGATTGTTTTACCGTCATTGTGGTAAACAACCAAGCTGTCATCCACCGGTTCAACAAAAGTTGTGCGGGGCTGATCCTGGAGTGATTGAATTTTTTCTTCATTGATTTTTTCAAGCGTAGCCGCTTTTAATATATCAATGCAAGGTCTTTCTAGACACTCGTTGGTTGGTTTTAAAAGAACAGTAGGTACAAGGTATATATTTTCCGGTAGTAAAACTGCGGTTACTACTTCCTTAATGAACTCGTTTTTCTTTACATCTGTTACTGAGTACAATTTTTCCTCCTGATTTAGTTATGTAAAAATTTTAATTTCCTTTATTAAATCACGAATAAATAAAAAAGTCAAGGTATCAAAAAAACGATGCTTAAAAGCATTGTCCTGGCGCTGGCCTACTTTCCCGGAGCTTGGACGGCTCGAGTATCATCGGCGCTGAAAGGCTTAACTTCTGTGTTCGGGATGAGAACAGGTGTGACCCTTTCGCTTGGAGCACCAAGACGATGCCTTTAAACATCGGCTTGATAAAGATTCATGTAAAAAACATTGTAAACAAAAATGTGGGAAAATCTAATGGTTTATTAGTACTCCTCGGCTTAACCCATTGCTGGGCTTACACCTAGAGCCTATCAAGGTCATATTCTCTGACCAACCTATGAAATCTAATCTTGAAGACAGCTTCACGCTTAGATGCTTTCAGCGTTTATCTTAACTGAAGGTAGCTACCCAGCAATGCCCCTGGTGGAACAACTGGCACACTAGAGCTTCATTCTTCCCGGTCCTCTCGTACTAGGGAAGAGCCTTCTCAAATTTCCGCGACCATAGTGGAGAGGAGACCGACCTGTCTTACGACGGTCTGAACCCAGCTCGCGTGCCGCTTTAATAGGCGAACAGCCTAACCCTTGGGAGCTTCTCCACCCCCAGGATGCGACGAGCCGACATCGAGGTGCCGAACCACGCCGTCGCTGTGGACGCTTGGGCGTGACTAGCCTGTTATCCCCGGAGTAGCTTTTATCCGATGAGCTTCCGCCGTTCTATTTCGTACGGTCGGATCACTAAGTTCTGCTTTCGCAACTGCGCGACTTGTGGGTCTTGCAGTAAAGCCGGCTTGTGCCTTTACACTATCTTCCGGATTTCCATCCCGGAATAGCCGACCTTTGTAAACGCCTCCGTTACCTTTTAGGAGGCATCCGCCCCAGACAAACTACCCACCAGATACTGTCCTCTCTCCCGATTCAGGGAGCGAAGTGAGAATTAAGAACATGTCAGGGTGGTATCTCACTGGCGCCCGAAGGCTCCCACCTATGCTGAACAGACATATCCCTAACTCAATATCAAGTTGTAGTAAAGCTTCACGGGGTCTTTTCGTCCAACTATGGTTAACCAGCATCTTTACTGGTCTTGTAATTTCGCCGAGTCCCTTGTTGAGACAGTTTTCAAGTTGTTATGCCATTCGTGCAGGTCGGAACTTACCCGACAAGGAATTTCGCTACCTTAGGACCGTTATAGTTACGGCCGGCGTTCATCCGCGCTTAAATTCAAAGCTGCCCCTAGTAAACTAGGATGACCTCTCCTCTTAACGTTCGGACACTGGCCAGGCATCACCCCCTATACATCATCTTGCGATTTAGCAGGGAGCTGTGTTTTTGATAAACAGTCACTTGAAATCTTTCGCTGCGGCCCGGATTGCTCCGGGCAGGTCTTATTGCTAACTTACGACCGCTGTTTTGCCGAGTTCCTTAACAAGGGTTCTCTCGTACACCTTAGGCTTCTCGCCTCGTCTACCTGTGTCGGTTTACGGTACGGATACTTCAGCCTTAACCCTAGAGGTTTTTCTTGGAAGCTCCTTTATTCAAATTGACGCCACCCGAGGGCTTTGTCTTCCGCCGACCGCTTGAAATATCGACCCGGATTTGCCTGGATCTATTCTTGCGGCTAGCGACGTTCATACCATAGAAACGCTTGAATCACGGAACTTCGTCCCCCCATCGGAAAACTGAAGTAGTGCTGGAATATTAACCAGCTCATCCATCGACTACGTCGCCACTACAGCGACCTCGCCTTAGGACCGACTAACCCTGGGTCGAGTTGCGTTGCCCAGGAACCCTTAGACTTTCGGTGGGCGGGGTTTTCACCCGCCTTTGTGCTACTTATGCCAACATTCTCTCTTCCAAATCCTCCACCGCAGCTCACACTACGGCTTCAGCGGGTTTGGAATGCTCCTCTACCACTCATCCATTCGCATGGAGAGTCCGCATCTTCGGTAATATACTTAGCCCCGATACATTTTCGGCGCGAGACGACTAGACTAGTGAGCTATTACGCTTTCTTTAAAGGATGGCTGCTTCTAAGCCAACCTCCTAGTTGTCGCAGTCACGACACCACCTTTAACACTTAGTATATATTTAGGGACCTTAGATTGCGATCTGGGCTGTTTCCCTTTTGACTAGTGGAGCTTAGCCCCCACAGTCTGACTCCTGAGCTTCACGCATAGGTATTCGGAGTTTGGTTAAAGACGGTAGCTTGCGCCCCGCCTCTATTCAGTGCTCTACCCCCTATGTTCAGCGCTCAAGGCTAGCCCTAAAGCTATTTCGAGGAGAACCAGCTATTGCCGAGTTCGATTGGAATTTCTCCGCTAACCACAGCTCATCCCAAAGTGTTGCACGACTTACGGGTTCGGTCCTCCCCTTGTATTTCTACAAGGTTCAACCTGGCCATGGCTAGATCACCCGGCTTCGGGTCTTGTACATGCGACACTCTTACATATTAGAAAGGCAACAAAAATTTCATTGCCATTTCTAATAAGTAAGATAACGGGCGATTAACCCTCGCTTTCACTGAGACTACTTCGCCTTCGGCGAATTAATCAAGCCGCATGCAACAAACTCGTTGGCTCATTCTTCAATAGGCACGCCGTCACCCGGTAAACCGGGCTCCGACTGCTTGTAAGTACATGGTTTCAGATACTATTTCATCTCCCTCACCGGGATGCTTTTCACCTTTCCCTCACGGTACTAGTTCACTATCGATCTCAAAAAGTATTTAGTCTTGGGTCATAGTCGACCCGGATTCTCACGGGATTTCACGAGTCCCGCGATACTTAAGAACTGGTATCACAGAGTAGAAATTATTTTCGCCTACCGGGCTATCACCGTCTTCGGCCGAACTTTCCAGTTCGCTTCGGCTAATCAAATCGTTCTCTGCCTGACCGCATTGAGTAGTCAGCACACCAGCCTTGCAACACCACATAGACATATGGACTCAATTCCTTCAGCATACTTCATCTCACCGAAGTGAAAAAAAACATGCGTGGTCTACAGTGGTTTGGACTGTTCCCCGTTCGCTCGCCACTACTAAGGGAATGACAATCTCTTATCAAGATTGACGAAGCACCGCCAACATTGATAAAAGATTAAATTCTTTTCTTTTCCTCCGGCTACTAAGATGTTTCAGTTCACCGGGTACTCTTCTCACCCGCCTATGTATTCAGCGAGCGGACATCCTGTCTTCAACAGGATAGGTTCCCCCATTCGGAAATCTTCGGGTCAAGGGTTGCTTGCCACCTCACCGAAGCTTATCGCAGGCTGCTGCGTCCTTCATCGTCTTTTTGAGTCAAGGCATCCACCATGTACTCTTACGAGATTTTCCCACATTTCTGTTTTCATTCTCGGACGTGAGAATGAACAAAAATGGGTTTACATTTTTTGTACTTATTTTTTTATCATGATCTATACACTGTATTTCATTTTTAACGTTCTTCTAGAAGAATTTTTTCAAACAAAAAAGTCGCCTTAGCGACCAAGCCAGACAACAAGAAAAGATGGGGCTTAGCCACTTATGTGATTAGTTGAATGATTAAGATTCTTCATAGATTGGTTCCTGTATTATACAGTATATATAAAAGCTGTCAAGAGAATTTCGCCCCGAGGGCTTAACGGGAGAAATAACGGCCAAAATCTTCGTCAGATTCGTCGTTTTTCTTTGATTTTTCATCATTTTCCTCCTCTGGCTCAGTTTCATTCTCAACCTCTTCCACAGGCTCCTCTTCAGGGGCTTCTTCTTCCTCTTCCGCCTCGGCTTCTTCCGAGGGCAAATATTCATCAGGCGCCACCGCACTTTCGCGGTCATGCAGCCGGGTTCCGGCAATGCCGCCGTCTTCCATCATGGCTTCATACTGTTCCTTGCTGACTAGAATTTCCCGAGGCTTGGCACCGTTGCTCGGTCCGATAACGCCGGACTCTTCGAGCAGGTCGAGCAGACGCGCCGCGCGCGCGTAACCGATTGATAAGCGCCGTTGCAAATAAGAGGCCGAGGCTTTGCCCGAGTTGATGATCAATTCCTTGGCCTCGCTTAAAAGTTCATCATCGTCATCGCTTGCTCCGTCAATACCGACGCCGGCGACGCCGCGAACTTTTTGGCGCTCAACGATTTCCGAATCGTAATTCGGTTCACCGGATTTTTCTTTTATGTAATTAACAATGCGTTTTATTTCCTGATCGGTAATCAAGGCGCCTTGAATTCTTTTCGGTTTGGAAAGCGTAACATTGGAATAGAGCATGTCGCCGCGTCCCAATAATTTTTCCGCACCCAATGAATCTAAAATTGTGCGGGAATCAATTCCCGAGGCAACCGAGAAGGCGATACGCGCCGGCATGTTGGCTTTGATTGTTCCCGTAATAACATTAACACTCGGACGCTGTGTTGCTAAAACAAGATGGATGCCGACCGCGCGGGCCATCTGCGCCAGGCGAACAATGCCGGCTTCCATATCTTTAGCGGCAACAACCATCAAGTCCGCCAATTCGTCTATGATAAATATAATGTAAGGCATTTTTTCCTTGGCCGATTGGTTATAGCTGTCAATATCGCGCTTGTGCGTCTGCGACAAGGTTTCAAAACGCCGATCCATTTCATTCAAACACCACTTCAAGGCATTAATGGTTTTTGAAACCTCGGTAATAACCGGCGTCAGTAAATGAGGCAGGCCGTTATAAATCGTCAATTCAACTCGCTTTGGATCGACCATGATGAATTTCAAATCATCAGGGTTATTCTGATAAAGCAAACTGACAATCATGGCGTTAAGCATAACCGACTTACCCGAGCCGGTTGCACCGGCAACCAAGAGATGGGGCATCTTGCCGATATTATCAAGCCACACCGCGCCGGAAACATCCTTGCCCAAAGCCGTCATTAAATTTTTCGGACGCTTTTTAAAAGCTTCGCTTTCCAATACTTCGCGCAAAGGCACGATAGCGACACTGCGGTTAGGCACTTCTATACCGACTAAGGCCTTGCCCGGAATCGGCGCTTCAATGCGCACGGGGTGGGCCGCCAAGGCCATGGACAAGTCATTATTTAAACCGGTAATACGCGAAAGCTTAATCCCTTCCTCGGGTTTAAGCGTATATTGGGTAACAGTCGGACCAACACTGACCTCTCCCATTTCTACGGGAATGCCGAACTTTTCAAGCGTCGACTGGATAATTTCCATGTTATTTTTAATATCTCCGGCCGAAGGCTTGCTGGTTTTACCGTTCAATAAATCTAGCGGCAAATCTATCTTGATGTTGCTTGGTTTCCAACCCTTCTTTTCTTCAACTACCGGCGCGGCTTTTTTACTTACTCCGTTAGCAATCGGGTGCGAAGAAAAGTTATCTTCAACCGGTTCTTCGCTCGAATCGGCAATCGCGGCGATTTCCTCTTCACTCGGCGTTTCGTCGGAATCATCATCATATTCCCGAGCCAAGCGGGCTTCTTTAACGCGGCGGAACAAAAATGCAAAGGGATGAAAGGCCAAGCGGACCGGCGCCGTTCCTTTGGCAAAGATTGCGGATAGCGTCGAATTGAACATCAGCATCAAGCCGATGAAAAGCAGTGCGAGTAAAACAAGTATGCCGGCCCAAAAACCGACTAACTTCATAACCATAACCGCCAATGACCAACCGAGATAACCGCCGCCCTTGCCCTGCTCAAGCGCCAACTCCCAATCAAGCGGATCAACAAAGAATTGCAACAAGGCGGAGACTGACCATAAAATAATAATGACGCCAATATAATGCAAAGCGCCAAGCGAAGACTTGTCTTTACCGATCATTAGAATTCCCATCGCGCACAGAATGAAAGGAATAATCCATTTGGCCCAGCCGGCGATTGCCGACATGGCCTTAGCAAGGTAAGGACCGATGTCTCCGGCAACATCCAATAAGCTTAAAAATAAGACGACGGAAATAACAAAAACCAGCACCACGCCGATGCTGCGTTTAACGTCCGGATTAAGGTTTAAATTCGGAAGCGAAATATAATCAAGAGGACTTTTCTGTTTTCGTCTGCCCATAAGTCTGGCTTCAGTATAACATAATAAAACCCAATAAAAAACCTGTCTCAAATATGAAACAGGTTCTAAACTTTAAAATATTCTTTCTATTCTTTAGCTTCTTGAGCGGCTTTGCATATATCTTCGGGATTAGTTGTCTCCATGCGACCTTTTGCAATATTTATGTCCCTGATATGGTAATGTTCGGCCATAATTTCAGCGGTCATCATAAGTCTAATATTATGATTATTGCTGAGTAGCTCACGAGCTTTTGAATCAGGCGGTTTTTGCAAAGAACCTTTCATGTGCCCTCCAAGTTTTGATTTTATGAAATTGTATTTCTCTAATATGCCATACATTAGCCAAAAAGTCAATGCTTATCTGGAAAAATAGAATTTCGTGTTATAATTATAGCCAGAAAGGTCGATTGTTTCTTGTTCCCCTTTATTAACGATCAACCTACTATGAAAGGTCTGCACAAATTGGCTCACATACTTCTGATTATTGGTGGCCTTAACTGGCTTTTAATCGGCCTCTTTAATTGGGGCGTCGCCGATCTCGTCGGAATGGATGTTGCCAAAATAATTTACATTATCGTCGGTTTGGCCGCCGTCTATGATATTTTCACCTGCCGCAATTGCGAACGCTGCATGAATGGTGCAAAAAATCAGATGCCTAGCGCTTAAAATCGATTTCAAAAACAGCTTCCGTCCCCCATGCTAGGAAGCTGTTTTTATTATTGACAAATTAATCATTATATAGTATCGTCAAAATAAATAAGAAATCAAAAATTAAAATAGGAGGTGAGTTTGCCAAAATATAACCCCAAATTTCAAGAACATTTCGATATTTTTAAAAATACCGACTATGAAAGTGTTGAGAGCGCTAAAGCCAGAGCCGGTATGACCAATACTGCAAAATCCCTAGAAGAGATTAAGGTGGCTAAAGAAGCTGCCAAACCTGGGGGTAAAAACGAAGAAATAGCTGACAGAATATTG
>ERZ761601.172-NODE-172-length-15454-cov-6.189168_pt1 | contig 15454 bp, 16 predicted proteins | sample MGYA00433092_ERZ761601 | MGnify/ENA primary metagenome ERZ761601 (study PRJEB28899, sample SAMN03785571) | bioreactor sludge metagenome | biome: EBPR Sludge; feature: EBPR Bioreactor; material: 0.22µm filtered reactor supernatant | place: Saint Lucia: Queensland...
CCTACAAATGGCTCACTTGCTCGGCATTTTTCAATACCGCTCGGGCCTTGGCGTCCAACGGGGGCAGTTCCCACCACGTATCCGCGGTCAGAATCGGGGCATATTCCTGACCCGAGGCCACGTAACCAAGACGATATAAGAGACGGAGGGCGAATTGGTCTTTTATTTTGGAGACGTCATCGACTGTCGATATCGCCGCCGCCAAAGCGGCCTTGACGTCATCGAACACTTCCGCGTGCGCCACTTCGCCGCGCACGAACTGCCGCAAGAGTTTGACCACACCGGTAACCGCCGCCCGGGAAGCCTGATCGAGCGCTCGTGTAAAGTAATTTATCTCGACCTCGGCGCTGCCCACCCGCCAGCCACTTTTGCCGCGCACCAAAGACACTTTGATCAAAGTGAAATCCTGCAAGGCATAGCGCTGACGCGAACGTTCTTCGCGCACGCTTTTCGCCGCCGCCCACAACATGCCCGCGTCGCGAGTAAACAGCAGATACGATTTGTCCGAAGTGTTATTGACCAACGACCCGCAGACTATCGCTTCGGTGGTGTAGGTTTTATAGGACATTTAGTTCGACCGTGAACGAGTGGTCGCCGGCGGTTATTTCTTCGCCTTCGGCGTTCGTGAAGTCGATGGAATCGGCGCCGACGACACGTTTGATCTCGGTCTCGAAGGCCTTCATCACCGCCTCTCCCCCATCGGAAGTTTGGATCTTGAGGCTGATTCTATCCTGCGGCGCGAGACCTTTTTGTTTGCGTAGCTCTTGGACCGCGCGGATAAAGTCGCGGGCGTCGCCCTCCATCTTTAATTCCGGAGTGATCTTCGTATCGACCGACACACCTTCTCCTACCACCATGTACGCTTTGGAGTTAACCTCGTCCAGAATAATCTTTTGCATTTCGCTACTGATTAACGGGCCATTCACGCTAGCGACCGGCTGGCGGACTTTGATACCGGCCTTCGTGCGAGCCTCCAGAGCTTTGGTAACAATCTCACGAGTGGCCGCCATATCGATAAGCAAATCCTCGGTCACTATTTCAGCTGACGGCCAGGCGGCCAGATGCACGCTCTCGGCGTCGTCTTCTTCTTTGACGCGACTCCATAAGTAATCGGAATAAAACGGCATCGACGGCGCCATCACCAAAGAGAGCTGGCGAAGCACGAAACGTAAGGTCGCGAGCGCGAGTTTCTTGTCAGCCTCGTCCTCGCCCTTTAGGCGATCGCGCGAGCGGCGCAAATACCACACCGACAGATCGTCGATGAAATCGGTGATCGGGCGCGTCGCTTTGTCGAGTTCATAGCTCTTAAAGCCGGCAGTGACTTCGGCGATAAGTTGATTCAAGCGAGCGATAATCCAGCGGTCCAGCACGTTATCGGAAGCAGAGTCGGCAGCCGTACCGTCAGCGAACATCTCATACATCGACAGCACGTTGTGCAAACGACCGATGTTTTTGCGCTGCAGTTCAGTGACTTCTTTCTCTGAGAAGTTTAAGTCCTCGGCTCTCATGATCGGAGCCGAAAGAAGGTAATAACGCACGGCGTCAGCACCGACACGATTAACCAGTTCTATCGGGTCCGGATAATTCTGAAGTTTTTTCGACATTTTCTTCCCATCCTCTGCGAGTACCAGACCGTTGACTATCACATTCTTATATGCCGAATAACCGAACAACGCGACACCAAGCACTATCGTCGAATAGAACCAGCCGCGGGTTTGATCAAGACCTTCGGCGATAAAGTCGGCAGGAAACAATTCCTTTTCGAATCTATCTTTGTTTTCGAATGGATAATGATGCTGACCGTACGGCATAGCCCCCGATTCGAACCAACAGTCGAAGACGTCTTTGACTCGCTCGAGCTTAGTACCATCTTCGTCAAATACCTCGTAGTCGTCGATGTATGGTCGGTGATAATCGAGTTCGTAATTATCGTTGTGCGGTACGGGAATAAAAGACAGTGAGCGTGTCTCTCCCGTATTAAATCTTTTACCAGCGTCATCATGATCGAAGTTGCTATCTAACTTTTTACCATCGGCGACCATCGACAGCATGCGCAAAGGACTGTTGTGGGCCACTATCAACACTCGCTCATTTTGATGTTTCGAGTCGAATTCGTAAATGAATTTCCCGACGCGATTTTTTACCTCGCTCCAGGACTCTCCCTCCTCGGGTTTACGCGACCACCAGTCCGGACCTTCACTAAGAAAGGCATGATAACCTTCCATGTTCACTCCATCCATTACGCCCAGTTGAATTTCGCCCAACCGCTCATCATATACAACTTTGTTCGCCGGAACTCCAAGCTCCTTGGCGAGTATCTCGACACTCTGCTTGGCTCGTTCAAAGGGTGACGCGATTATCATCGTAATCTTCTCCCCCGCCAAAGCTTCGGCCGCCGCCACTACTTCCTTAACACCCTTCTGCGTTAGGGGATTTTTTGCTTCAAGTTTGGTACTGGAAAAACCAGTGGTGTTACTCTCAGCTTCTCCGTGTCGCATCACGAAATACTTGTTGCCGCTTTTCTTGGCGAGCGCCGTTAGTTCGGACAAGGAGCCGAGTACCTTGTACTCCTTAGTCTCCGGATTGCGCCAGATTGGCAAAGGCGCGCCCCAGTAGCGCTGACGCGAGACCGCCCAATCGCGCGCGCCTTCGAGCCATTTACCGAAGCGATTAGAACCAACATGCTCGGGAACCCAACGTACTTTATTATTCTCTTCTACGAGCTTGTCTTTGATGTCGGTAACGCGCACGAACCAGGAGGTGGTGGCGTAATTCAGGAGCGGCGTGTCGCAACGCCAACAATGCGGATAGCTGTGGGTGACGTTTTCTTTCTTGAACAGTACGCCTTTCGCATTGAGCGCGCGTACGACTTCGATGTCGGCGTCGAGATGCGTGATGCCCGCGTCATCGTCGTCTTTCGGCTTCACTAAGCGACACTCGAAACCTTCGACGAAATCCATAAAGCGTCCGCTCTCGTCGACATGATGCGCGATCGGGATATTGTGTTCCTTGGCTAGATTCATGTCCTCCTCGCCGTAGGCCGGGGCGAGATGAACCGCGCCCGTGCCCTCCGCCCCGATCTCCACGTAATCGGCATGATAGATCTTCCAGGCATTCTCCTTCCCTACCACTTCTCGCTTCTGCCAAAAATCGAATGGCGGCAAATACGAGCCGCCGACTAATTTCGAACCCTTGAATTCCTCCAACACTTCAAAATGGAAACCCTCAGCCCCTAGTTTATCTAAGTTCTTTTTTGCGAGAATGACATTTTCCCGCAATGGTTTTACTTCGTAGGTAGAGGTTCCTGCGGACTGTATCTGTGCCTCATTGAGCATAGAAACTTTTACGTAGTCCGCATCTTTATGAACCGCCGCCGCGAAATTGCCCGGCAAAGTCCAGGGTGTCGTGGTCCAGACGAGAAGTGAGGTGCTCTCTTCGTCCACAAGCGGCAACTTCACGGTGACCGCGATATCCTTGATGTCTTTATATCCCTGATTGACCTCGAAGTTTGAAAGCGTGGTGCCGCAACGAGGGCACAAATGCATCGACTTGAAACCTTCGTAGACCAGGCCCTTCTTGTTCAGTTCGCTAAATACCCACCACACGCTTTCCGTGTAGGTCGCGTCCATGGTGCGATAATCGTTCTCCATATCGGCGAAACGACCGAGGCGCGGGATGATGCGCTTCCAGTCGTCGCGGTACTCAAGGACCGCCTCGCGCGCCGCTTCGTTGAAATTCTTCACGCCGTAATCTTCGATGTCACGCTTGGTGGCGAGACCGAGTTTTTTTTCGATCAGGTTCTCAAGTGGCAAGCCATGGCAGTCCCAACCCCATTTGCGAGCCACGCGGTAGCCGTTCATCGTCCAAAAACGCGGAATGGCGTCCTTGATGGTACCGGCTAGAATGTGGCCATAGTGCGGCAGACCGGTCGCGAACGGCGGACCGTCGTAAAAGACGTAATCGCCGTTCGGTGCGTCCTTCGTGATCGATTTATTGAAAATATCGCGTTCCTCCCAGAAGGCTTGTATCTCCTCCTCGCGGAGCGCTACTTCGCTTTTTGGCGGGACAGCCGCAGGCTGTCCCGCCTCATCGTTATGCAAATTCTTCTTTTTCATATTTTTGGCTATGCAGATCAGGCATATAAATTACACGCTTATCAGACGTGCGTTGTTAGCCTACCATAAATTCAAAAGAGGGGCATCGCACTGAATGCCCCTCCTAATACTTGATGTACGCCCCGACGTCACGACCGCCGGAAGACCGGGCGTGCCAAGGGTCGTAGAAAGACGCATCGGTTACGCCGGCACGGTCATGTGCCGTAGACATGGGGTCCACAACCTGGTCGTCCGTGCTCCGTACCGGCTTCGTAGGCAATTTCACCGGAGGCTTGCCGGGCATTTCGAAACGATTATCTCGGAAATTGGCCGCGTACCTGATCGCCTGTTCAAGCGACGATACCGACCAAATTTCGGGCTGCTCGCCCCCATTGTATAGATAGAGCAGACCGCCGGAATCTTCCGACTTCGTATTCTCGGCCATGTTTCCTCCCTGTACTGGCCCCTCATTAATACCCCCGAAACGTCCAAAAAGTTACTTCCTCTTCTCTCCCGCTAAAATTATCGCCTTACTCTTTCCCCGCAGGCCGTTATACCCGCCCAAACCGTTCTTGGCGACCACGCGATGGCACGGAATCCGCTTATCCTTGTTGGCCCGCATTAGAACGCCCACGGCGCGGGCCGCCTGCGGGCGGCCCGCCAACTTCGCCACCTCGCCATACGTCATCGTCTCCCCTTTCGGAATCGATTTCACAATTGCCAATACCTTGGCCTTGAATATATCTTGATTGACGCGGCAATTCTTATCATGCGGACTCTGTAGGTGCCCGACACTCTGCAAAAACTCTTTCATGATCTCGCCGCCGACGAATTTGAAACCCTGTTTCTTGAACAAGAGCGTCCAAGCTTTTTCGTCCTGTCCGTTCGCCTGATAAGTGAGCCAAGCCGCGAAGGAACCGTGAGATTTTTGTAAGCCGATTATGATATTGGCATTGTGAATCAGCGCTTCAATCTTTTTGCGATTGCGCACGATGCCGGCGTTTTTGAGCAAGCGCGCGATATCACGCCCTTTCATCCGCGCGACCATCTCCACGTCGAAATTATGAAAAGCTTCGTTGAAACCGGCGCGCTTTTTGAGCATCAAATCCCACGATAAACCGGCTTGATTGATCTCGAGCGCCAACCGCTCGAGAAGCACGTCGTCGTTCGAAACCGGAAACCCGTATTCCTTGTCGTGGTAGTGCTTATGGAGCGCGTTCGTTTGTGAAAACTTGCAGTAGGACATGACTACATTTTCTCCGGAGCTTTGATGGCTAAGAGCCACAGCCCGTTCTTAACGGTCTGCTTTACGGCGGCAGCAATAAGTGCCTTGTAAGGCGCGCGGGGGTCGGTCGCGTCGGCGATGCGCTCTTGGCCATAGAAAGTATTGAACGCTGCCGCCAGGTCGATCAAGAAAGTCGCGACACGATGCGGTTCGCGCTCCCCAAAAGCATCTAGGACTACTTCGGGAAAACGATATAACAACTTTTCGACGTCATATGCCCCCTCCGACAAAGCCGCCTCATCGAGCTTAGGAGTCACGCCTGCCATAGCAGCCTTCTCGAGGACCGAAGCGATACGGGCGTGTGTGTATTGCAGATAAGGGCCGGAAGCTCCTTCGAAAGAAAGCGCCTGCTCCTTATTAAAGATCGAGTCCTGATAGATACTGCCCTTGAGAGTCGCGTACTTGATGGCGCCGACGGCGATTTCGCGTGCCAGCGTCTCGTCGGCTACTCCTCGACCGGATTCTTCTATCTTGGCCGTCGCGGCATCAGTGATCTCCTCGATGAAATCGATGGCAGAGATGACGTCGCCGGTGCGCGAAGACATCTTGCCGGTCTCGAGCCTCACCATGCCATGGCCGACATGTTCGGTCTTAGCGGCCAGTTCGGGGTATACGAACGACATGGCCTTGAGAAGCACTTTGAAATATTCGTTAATCTCCTTGGCGGTCGACACGACCGAGTGATCATAATGGACGAATTCGTCCTTCAGTTTGGCGAGCGCCAACTCCTTGGCCTCGTAGGTCGGTAGCCCGAGCGAGTTGAGGAAGACGCGCGAATGTAGTCCGTACTCCTCACCTTTAAACACCCGTGCGCCGTCGCTTTCCGGAAACACTTCCGGATTGTTCAAGACCAATTCCTTGCCGATCGGAGCCGCTTCGCTTTCGAAGAAGTAGTGGTCGAACTTAGTGTCCACCATCGCGTAAATGGTCTCGAAGTAGTCGAGCGAGACCTGGCGGCCTTTGTCATAGAGCGCGTTCAATTCAGCGTCCGAACGCTCGTAAATCGCTTTGTTGATGCGCTTTATTTCTTCCGCCGCCGTTTCGTCCTCCTTATTGGCAGTAGCCCCTAAGGCATAGGCACGACCCAAATCTTTGGCCGTAAATTCCCCCGATGATGAAAGTCCGACCTTCATCATGCCATAGAGCGCGCAGGCGACATGCAGACCGACATCGCCTTGATAATTCACCCGCTTCACGTCGGCACCTTGATACATGAACAGGCGCGCGATCGACTCGCCGACGGCGTTAGTGAAAAGATGTCCGATATGAAACTCCTTGAACGGGTTAGGGTCGGTATACTCGACTACGACCGTCTTCCCTTCCCAATTATCGTTCTGGCCCCACCGATCGCCAGACTCGACGGTGCGCAGGATCTCCCGGGCGAAGAAATCGCGGGAGAGATGAAAATTAATGAAACCAGGCCCGGCCACTTCGATCCGGTCGACGTATTCGATCTGACCTTCGAGCGCCGCGCGAATTTGCTCCGCAAATTCGAGCGGCGCTTTCCCGGCTGCCTTCCCTGCCACCATCGCCACGTTGGTCGCGTAGTCGCCGTGAGAAAGATCGGATGGATGCTCCACGATAAAATCCGTCTCCGGCAAACCCAGCCTGCTTAAAATATCCCCTATCGCCGTCCTAATGACTTCTTGCATGGGAACACTATAACAAAAAAATCGGCGTCCGCTATCGAAGCGGGCGCCTAGGTGCCGAATCATTTCGGCCATACGATCAAGAATACCTTGCCATCCCTGGCCTGCCACTCGACCGCGTCACAGTCGAACGACCAGTCCAGTCGGCATTGAAAGAGGTACGCTTCGGGCACAAAGAGATCGTACCATCCGCATAACCCCTTGTTCTGAAGCGGCGCGAGGTAGAATACCTCGGCCATTAACGTCCCATACTGTTCCGCTGACCAGTACACCTGCGACGCCAGCTCCCTGGAAGAGCAGACCGGTAACCGAACTAAGGTCCAGTCCGACACGTCCTCGTCGGACCGACTGGCACTAGCTCCGACCACCGTCGCTAAGTACACGGTGGCGCACAAAAGCAACTTGAAATACATGGACGGGCCCTCCTATATCGCCGACACTCAGAATATACCTACTCCCAAAAATCGCAAATCAATCGACGCGCGTCACCAATTCATCGACTGGAACGGTCGAATCAATCTCGAATTTCTCGCGGGCCAATACTTGGCCTCTAGCCGTTTCCACGGTACATCGCCAGACACCGTCGTGGAAGTTGCCGATCTGAGAATAGCCACGGTAACCGTCGTTGCGGCCGCCGAAAATAGGATAGTGCACGCGAGCGTGCGTCACCCAACCTTTTTCCTGGTCATAATATTCGAAACGATGGTAGATCTCGGTGTTAAGGCGCGTCGGGGTAAACACGCGCGTGAAGCAAAATACGTTGTCGCCCGGTCCGGGATGAAAGACGTCGTCCGAGCGTTTCCAAAACTCCCACCAAGCGCCCTTTTCGTATTTCAACTGATAGTCACCGTTCTCGAATCGCACCACCGAGTGGTAGACGCCGATGTCTTTTATCGACAGCGGTATCGGTGGGATGATGTTGAGGAAATAGAGGAAGTTCAAGACGGCGAAGATGGTGCCGATGACGAACACCACCGCGCGCATCTGAAGTGCTATAAAATTCGGAATGACAATCGCCAAAGCGCGCAGGAAACCGTACATGATGAGAAGCGCCAAGAGACCACTACCTACGAACACCCAAGCACCCATATAGCCAGTGAAAGTCGGTATGACCAAAATGACATAGGAAAAAAGTCCGATGAAGAACATCGACAATGTCAGTACCAAGCGGCTGGAACGGTCGTGCACGGTCTCGTTTAGATAGATGATACCCGCGATGATAAGTAAGAACGGCCAACTATCGACGAACGAGGAGCTGCGGCCATAAAAAATGAGCATCCCGGACATCAAACCTCCGAGCGCGTACTGCATCACGACCGGCGAATAGGCTCGGAAATACGGAGTCAGTTTCTCTGAAAGACGTCCGGCGGCCCCGGCATAAAGCGCGATGATGCTCACCATCGCCAACAGCACGTAGAACAGCAAGACGAAGTTATCGAAAAGACTATCAACCTGATTCAGGAGCAAAAAGTCAGAGATGAAACCGCCCACGAAGGCCAGAGTGAGCCAATGGCGTTTCAGATGATGGACCGGTCGGGAGTTCGCCAGAGCCTTTAATCGTTCGTTCATACTGACATTGTAACACTCGGAAAATGGAAAAGGCCGCGATCCCTCGCGACCCTTCGGGTGTTAGCCGGCCAGTCATTTCTGGACGAGTGAGCCAGGCTCGAAGATCTCTGAGGTCTTCGCGAATCCTCTTCCGAGCGATTCGCGAAACAGTTGGCCCAGGTCGATTCGGGACCTGGTATCCAGCTTCCTTCGAGCATCCTCGTTGCCCGCGGTGGCCAGACGCTGGTGATGAGCGACAAACTCTTTGTCGCTCGCAAAAAGTCGATGAGTGTCCGACACTGACTTTCCTCCTATGTAGACTGCTAAGGAGAATAAACCAAATCCCGTAATTTTCCAAATCGCGACAAAGCCAATCGCGATTTCCGGCCCGTTTAAACAAACGTCTCGGGGACCGGGAACTTCTCGCACAAAACCTTCACCTCCGCGCGCAAAGTCTCTTTCTTCGCCGCATCGTCTTTATGACGCAAAGTCTCAATCATAATTTCCGCGAGGCGAGTCGCCTCCCCTTCCTTCATGCGGCGAGTGGTCATGGCCGGCGTGCCGAAACGAATGCCGGACGGGTCCATGGCAGTACGGGTTTCGTCGGCGATCATGTTTTTGTTGAGAGTGATACCTACTTCGTCGAGTACGGTCTCGGCTTCTTTTCCGGTCACACCGAGTGATCCAAAAACGTCAGCCAGAATGAGGTGGTTTGAAGTACCGCCACCAAGCATGCGCACGCCTTCGCGAGCGAAGACCGCTTCCATCGCCTTGGCGTTTTTAAGTATCTGCGCCGCGTATTCCTTGAAAGCGGGAGTGAGTGCTTCACCGAAAGCGACGGCTTTAGCCGCGACCGCGTTCATGTGCGGACCGCCCTGAAGTCCCGGAAACACGGCCTTGTTGATCTTGGTCGCGATCTCTTCGCTCTCGCGCGTGAGGACCATGCCGCCGCGAGGACCACGAAGCGTCTTGTGAGTCGTCGTCGTGATGACATCGAAGCCGTCATCGAAAGGATTGCGCGCCGCGCCGCCGGCGATGAGTCCGGCGATATGCGCCATGTCCGCCACGGTATAGGCTCCGATCTCGTCGGCGATCGCCTTCATCTTGGCGTAATTCAATTCGCGGGAATAGGCCGAGAAACCGGCGAGAATGATTTTGGGTCTATGCTCCCTGGCCACTTTCGCTAGTTCGTCATAGTCGATCTCGCCGGTATCCGGATCCTTCATTTTGTAACGGACGAAGTTGAAAACTTTGTTGATCGAGGTAGTAGGGTGACCATGAGTGAGGTGTCCACCATGCGAGAGGTCCATACCAAGGACCGTGTCGCCCGGTTCCATCAGGGCGAAATACATGGCGACATTGGCCGGCGCGCCCGAGAGCGGTTGGACATTAGCGAACTGACAGTTAAAAAGTTTTTTGGCGCGTTCAATCGCGAGCGTTTCCACCTGGTCGGTAAAAGTCTGGCCGCCATAGTAGCGCTTGCCTGGATAGCCTTCGGAATATTTATTGGTCATCACCGAGCCGTTCGCTTCGCGAACGGCTCTTGAGACATAGTTCTCGCTCGGAATCATCTCGACGCCGCTCTCCTCGCGCCTCTCCTCCCCCTCGAGCGCCTTAAACACTTCCTCGTCCTGTTTCTTAATGTAGTCGTACATGCCTAAAAATCTTTAGTTTCTGATAACCGCTAAGTTGTGACTACGTCAGATCATGGGAAAATTATACTCCAAATTAAGAATGTAGATTCTTGTTGTACCCCCCGGCCACGGTAAGCTCGGCCTTGATGGTGTCGTGAGACTGATAGTCGACAAGCTCGACATGTTCCGGTTTGAAAGTATCAAGCGATACGACCGCGTCGCTTATTTTCACCTTAGGAAAAGGTAGCGGCTCGCGTGAAAGCTGTTCCTTCGCCTGCTCGATGTGATTTTCGTAGATATGAACGTCGCCGAAGGTGTGGACGAATTCGCCCGCTTCGCGACCGAGAATCTTGGCGATGACGAAAGTCAGAAGCGCGTAACTGCCGATATTGAACGGCACGCCGAGGAAGATATCGGCCGAACGCTGATAGAGATGTAGACACACTTTGCCATGCTTGATGTTGACCTGATACATATTGTGACAGATCGGGAAACGCGCGGCAGTCCCCGGCGCCGCCATGGCATACATGTATTCGGGATTCCAACTGGTCACTAGCGTGTTGTGCGCGTCAGGGTCTTTCGTGAGTTCGCTAATGACCCAACCAAGCTGATCGACCTCCCTACCGTCCCGTGCCTGCCAGCGTCGCCAATGCTCGCCGTATATGTGGGGCAATTCGCCATGTGCCTTGGCGAAATCGGCATCGTCCGCGATCTTGGCGATGAACTCTTCTTTGGTGAGCGCGAGCTGTTCTCCCTTTTCTACTTTTTCATTGTAGATCTTGTATGGATAGTCGTCCCAGATATGGACGCCGTTGTCGACCAAATATTTGATGTTCGACTGGCCGGACATGAACCAATAAAGCTCCTGAAGCACACCCTTCCAATAGACCTTTTTGGTGGTCAAAAGCGGTAGACCTTCCGAGAGATCGAAACGCATCTGATCACCAAAAGAGCTATAGGTCACCACTCCGGTGCCTTTGTCGGTCTGCTTGTCCCCAGACTCGATCAACTTCTTCATCAAGTCGAGATATTGGTACTCAGGGTGTTTGTGCATAAGTTTTAGTTTTCAGCTTTTAGGTTCTAGTAATTTTATCAGGAAACTTTTGACCGACCGAAAACTTTCAAAATCGCTCCAAATCCGACGGGTTGCAGGAAGATTTGTGAGTGAGGCGTATATAGACATACGACGACGAGCAAATCTGCCGAAAACCTAGGATTTGCGTGATTTTGGACGTTTTCGCGCTAAAGGTCCCGTTTTCGGCGGCACATATGAAGCAAAGTTGTTCTGATGATAGCGCCCGGTCTCACGGTAGCTCTTCTTGGTATGCGAAGACAGCGTGGAGAAAGTGAGTTGAGCGATCTCCATGCCCGGGCGCAGCACGATCGGTACGTTATTAAGGTTACAAAGCTCAAGGGCGATATTGAGATAATGTCCTGGATTCACGATACTGGCGGAGTTGTGCACGATGAGGCCGATGCGCGCCAAACTCGATTTGCCGTTCACCTCGATGAGATATTGGTCGCTGCCGAATTTCTCCTTGGAGTAACCGAGAATTGAGACGCCAGGATGGAGCACGAATTCCTCTCCGTCTTTTATCTCCACTGTCTGCGTCTTCGGGAAAATGCCCTTCACCGGGTCGATGGCCTTGGTCGAATGCGCGTCGTTCACGATGAAAGTGTTGCCGAGGCGTATATCGTAGGAGGCCGGCTGGAGCTGTTTTGGATTAAAAGGATCGAGCACGATCTCCCCTTTCTTCATCGCCGCGTGGATGTCTGTATCGGATAGAAACATGATCAATAATTAGAAAATAGTAAGTAGAATCTAAATAAACTTGAGTTTATTTTCCGATATTTCGGCAGAGAGTTCGCTAAGGACTTCTGGCGCGTACAGACGCGCATCGATGCCGATACTCAATGCAGAATCTACATTTTTCTGGTCATTATCTATAAAAGCCATCTCTGTGGGAGTTGTGTCTAGTTCTCTGACTATATGCTCAAAAAACTCAGGATTTTCTTTGCGCACTTTCAAATGCGCGGAAAAGAAAACTCCGTCCAATAGGCTGTTTTTCATCAATAAATCTTCGATGACTTTCGCTCGATACTTTTCGTTATTTGAAGCAAGGTATACCTTCACTCCTTTTTCTCTAAAATCGGACACGACCGCCTCGATACCAGGATTTAAAACGACATCGGACTTGAACCAGTAATCCAGAAAATCATCTACACTTCCCTGCCAATTCCATTTTTCGAGATACGGAAGCAGTTCTTCTTTTAGGTCAGCCTCTCCTTTCTGACACGCAACAAAAGGGCCTTTAAAAAACTCCATGACACTTTCCAGTGGCACGTTATGGTCACGTGAAAAACGCTCACTAAAATATTCCCCCTTATTCAAAACGACTCCGTCGGCATCCAAGAGTAAGACTTTCATGTTTATTCAATTACAAACACCTTGTCCGTTCCGTAATAATCCGGCCAGTTTTGGTTGTAGTGCGCGAACATCCGTTCCAATCTGTCTTGCGGCAGTTCAGCCACGCTGAGTTCGCGCATGACGCTTTCTATTTCGGCGCGAGCACTAGCGATCGCCGAGTCATCTTCTCCCTCCAACACCTTTTCAAACTCGGCCAAGTAACCATAACCGGCGTTCTTGTCGAGACACACGTTCATACCTTTGTATTCATACTCTTCCCGCTCGCGCGACCACTTGGCTTGATATTTAAAACCAGATTCCAAAAGAATTTTGTCTAACTCTTCAAGCGTTAAATTGACCGGCTCCTCGAACTCCAACCGAGAAACGGTATTGGCGCTCGAGCCTTCGTCGACCGAAGCTTTGACCACCAAAAGAACTTGATCGTCTTTCTGTCGAGTCCGCACGGAAAAATTATTCCCGGCGGTGACAATATGTGAAAGTTTTTTCAGCTGTTCGTCGTTTAAATGAAGCGAGACGTTTTTGACGAGCTCGTCCATATCACCGCCGTCGAAATAATGATTGAGCTGTTTGTTGCTACCAGTCAGCCGACAGTTTGGATCAAGGGTGCACATCTGTCGTTTTAACTCCTCCGCCTTCGACGCTTCTCCCAGCAGGCTTTTGATCTCGATCTCGAAAGTGTTCATCCCGTTAGAGAGTACCGAGTCCTTCTCTGATTCATGGGTTATATTTTTCTGCATCATTTTGTCATTCTCTCTAACGGGATTCATTGATGCTATTATAGCCTAACCAGCTAAGGTAAAAGATTGACATGTCATATAAGGATATTCCAGTGGTCATTGTGGCCGGCATAGGCGAAAGAACCAGGGCTATCGGCAAGGGTAACCAGATACTTTTCCACGTTCCGGACGATCTAAAACGCTTCAAAGAGCTGTCCCTCGGCCATCCGGTCATCATGGGGCGTAAGACCTTCGAATCCATAGTGGCCATGATCGGCAAGCCCCTGCCCGGACGCGTCAATATCGTGGTGACCAGAGACCAGAACTACGCGTACGAAGGCGCGAAAGTGGCTCATTCTCTAGAGTCAGCTCTAGAATTAGCCCTTGAATCAAAACCGCAAGAGATCCATATCGGCGGCGGCGCGGAGATGTATAAAATGTCACTTCCCTACGTCGACAAACTGTATCTGACTTTGTTCGACGATGATCGCGAGGGGGACAGCTCCTTCCCGGAGTACGCGAGCGACTTCAAAGAGGCCGTCCGACACGGCACCCGCGACCACAACGGACTCAAATACGAGTGGGTCGACTTTGAACGTAAAAAATAATTGGTCTATTTAAGAAAGCGCTCGTAAAGGATCCTGAAAATGTCCTCTTCGGGCTTAACTATCAGATCCGCGCTACGATCTCCGTCGCCAAACACCACCTCCGGCACGCCTCGCGCGATGACCACCGGCTGACACTCGGCCACTTCGCCGGAAACCAGATTGGCAGCGGCCGCTACTGCGTCGGCCAGATTGGAACGCTCATACTTAATCTCCCGGCCGAACAGGTCTTTTTTGCCGACATGACTAGCGATCGGTGAGAAGCCCCAGCAAGCAATGGCCACGCCCATAGCGCCGAAACGAAAAGGTAACGAACGACTGTCGGTGATAATGACCCCTATATCCGTTATATTGTGACGTTTTTTGAAATAACCATGAAGCTCGGCCGCGGTCTCGAACACGCGCTCGGGTGGCAGTATGTAATAGCCGTTGCCGTTGCTTTCGTCGATGCCGGCCGCGCCGAGAAAAGTATTGAATTTAATCGTGAGGGGAAAGGGGTGGTAGTCGGCATGGATCAGGTGGTCTGCCTCTCTCTTTACTAGCTCGGCCTTATCCGCCTCACTAATTCGCACGGTGCGCCCTTGATGAATTGCCACGACTTTGGACGAAATGCAAACAATATCGCCGTTTTTTAACTCAGGCACCGACGCGTCCAGCACCGAATATAAGTCCTCTTGCGGCGGCTCCATTATCTTTGTTTTGACCGGGATGAATTTCATGACCCGGCCAGCATAGCACGTAATTTTAGATAAAATAAAACACCGCCAAGCGATGTTTGAAATGTTCGACCGGCGGGCGGATTCCCGCCGGTTTCGGACGAGGTAATCAAAGAACACCTAAACGACTTCTGCTTCTTCTATTTGCTTGAGAAGATCCGCAGTCGACCAGCCGATCAGTCCCCAAGCATGAGCAGCTGCAATATTCTGAAGCATGCGCATGTATTCGGGTACCCCACGGTGATTTATCAAGGCCCCGAGTTCAGACGGCTTGGTACAGAACCTGAATATAGTATCGTCGTGGGCGATGATATCCGGCAAATACTCGATCTGGAGACCGTAGGCGAGTTCGACTCGACGAACTCCCTCAATCAAATCGTCGCATATCGCGATGATGATAAATGCATTCTTGCTCTCAAACCTCCTTAACATATCCCCCGAAATATCCAGTCCTAACCTCTGCGAGAGCTCAGAGGCGACAACCTCATGAAGTACCTGGCCATCATATAACCCCCGCTGAAATAGAGACCACCTTCTATTTAGCTTTTCATGTTGTTGCGAATGGAGTAGTACGGAGTTCCCCCTCAGAAGAACGACCGAGACTGAAGCGGTGCACACAGCTTCAGATTGTGACCGTATCTGAACCTGGCCTGTTTCAGTATTTATGTACCGGGCAATGATATGAACCTCTTCTCGTCTCAACGAACCTCTCCTTCATTCACCGACCACAATTGGTCGGACCGTGGATTTTATATCACGCACTGACGCAAACGAAAAGC
>ERZ761601.173-NODE-173-length-15452-cov-4.449568_pt1 | contig 15452 bp, 19 predicted proteins | sample MGYA00433092_ERZ761601 | MGnify/ENA primary metagenome ERZ761601 (study PRJEB28899, sample SAMN03785571) | bioreactor sludge metagenome | biome: EBPR Sludge; feature: EBPR Bioreactor; material: 0.22µm filtered reactor supernatant | place: Saint Lucia: Queensland...
GTATATTGCAGGCCGCTAGGTAATCCTGGACCTCTGTCGATGGAGACTCTGCGTTTCCACAGACGATACGGCTTCCGAGATTCCGGTCGAGGATATTGCAAACCGCATAAACAATACCTTGGTAGTAAATGCGACGTTCCTTCTCGCTGATTTCCATTCACACACCTCCGTTCAGTGCGGCCACGATACGCTCGACTTCCTCGCGTTCCAGTCCTTCGATGTTCGCGGCACGTTCGCCTTTGTTGATTTCGTACCACTGCTCATTTTCGATGGTTCGGCTCTCATCTATCCGCCACACCTCTACGGCTGGCGGTTCGGGTGGTTCATTGCTCGGTTTCCGCGAGAACGAGTCCGGGTGCAGTGAGTCGATGTTCGGATTGAATGCCTTAGGTAAACCGAGAGCGTGCCAGTGAAATGAAGTTGGGCAGTCGTCTTTCATCCACTGTGTAAAGTCGCGAATCATTGCAGCAGCAGGATACTTGCCACGTTCTATCATGGCCTCTTTCTCGTCGTTCAAAATGTCGATGAGGCTCTTTGGTTCCGGTGTCGCCTTGGGTTTGTCGAGTGCGGCCACTATAGCGTCAGCGTGTTCGCGAACATCTTCCGCGAAAACCTCTTTGCTCTTGTAGTAGCCGTTGCGATCGTCGTCTTGCTTGGCCCACAGTGCTGGGGCTATCGCACACGCTGCCTCGAATCGGCGTTGCTCGCGGACGCTATCGGCGTTGAAGGTGGATGGCGAGTTTAGACGTTCCTCTAGTTCCGCCACCCTGGCCTTGAGTGCGGCGTTCTCGGCGCCTACCTTGCTTGCGCCATCAAGTAGGTTGCTGTTTTCTTGCGCCAGCGTGTCGCGAGTCCTGACAGCGTCGTCACGCTTTCGACGCCACCTTTCAATATCATCACTAAGGCGTTCGTTCTCGCTCCGTAGCCTCAGATTGTCCGAAACAAACTCAGTGTAATGCCGTTCCATGTCACGGTACCCAGCCTCAACGTCATCCTTGATCCGTTCGTTGTCGGCCTTGAGTGCATCCATCTCACCCCGCATCTCGTGGATGCGGTTGACGGCCTGAACCAGCAACGACTCAATGCCACGCCATCCGGTTTCATATAGTCTGATTTGAGTACCGCACGCATCTTGCAGTATCCCCTGCTTACGAATGATTGGCGATTTGAATTGCAGCAACCCATCCAGCATCATGTCGTCACCTATTTCTAGGTCTTCACCACGGGAACCACAACATACTGGTAGTCATCCTTGCGGAAGACGCATGGCTTGGAGTTCGGGTGAAGATCAAACCATACAGTGTCTGATCCGTCCATGGTCCGGAGCATGTCGAGCATCAACTGAGGATCGAACAAAACCTCGAAGTCTTCCGCGTCATAGACGATCGGCTCTTCGATCTCTGATTCGCCGATCTGCCCAGGCTCAAAGCTGGAGAGCTTGAGAAGACCTTCCGAGAAGTTGAACTGAACGCAATTCGTCTGCTCAGTGACAAAGACCTTGGATTGCCGAAGTGCCGAGCTGAACGAATCGACCGTCAAGCAGACCGAAGCCACTGGATTCTGCTTTGGAATCGCTGCTTGATACTGCGGATATCTTCCTTCGACCAGCCGAGACATCAGCGTCATGCGGTCCAGGCGAAACACGACCTTGTCTCCGTCCGTTCCGATCGAGACTTCGTCCTCTGGGACAATGAGCGACTTGCTCAGGATCGAAACGGCCTTTGGATTTAAGAGGAGCTGGATCTTCTCTTCTTTGTTGGTCCTGATCTTGCCAGGGCACAACGCGATTCTGCGACGGTCGGTTGTCACGAATACGCCAGACTCGCCTTCGACCTCGAAGCAAACCGACTGGACCGCATATACCGTTCCCTCGCTCGCGGTCGCGAAGCTGGTAAGCTTGATCATCCTAGACAGCTCGCCCGCTGAGATCCAAATGCTCGATTCAATCGTGTCGTCGAATCGCGGGAAGTCGTGAACGTCCAGGCATGAGAACGAGAACTTACTCTTCGCGGTCGCAATCTGAGCCTTCTGCCCGTCGTAAGTGATCCGGACTTCGTCGTCCTTTAGCTCACGCAAGACCGAGACGATCTCGGCGAACGGCAACAGGAATTGTCCTGGTTCCTCGCAATCGACACCGGAGATCTTGTAGCGAACGCTAATCTCCAGATTGGTTGCCTCCACGGTCGAGTCATCGCCGATGTCAAGCAAGCAATGTTTCAAGATCTGCTTCGGCGTTCGCACTGGAATAGCACCCGAGCATGCGCTCAGCGCGTTCAAAAGTCCCGTTCGGCTGAAGATGGCTTTCATTGGTCGGTCCTTCGAATTTAAAAGCGTGCCCGGAGCGGGTCATTGCTCGCACTTTTCTATTGCGCACTCGCTCCGGGCAACGCCAACCCTTGTTGCACATGCCACAAGCCTGTGCTTCCCTGGAAATCCCTAGTATTCTTCTGGAAGAATCACGCGCGTCGTCTGGCGATCCTCTTCAGTCAGCACCCAGAACTTGATGTCCTGGTATCGCCAGACCGACAAGATCCGGTCATTACCGTTCGCAAGTGCGTCGTCGTTGGCTTCTTTGCTTGCAGGGCAACACAGCCCCCATTTACCGCGCGCATGATTGACGACCGCATTCGACACGACGTTGGCGGGAATCTTCGACGTTACTCCTGTCGAGATCCTGACGTGGCCCATCGGGACAACAATCTGCGGGGCTTCCATGATTTCTGGCATCGAGTTTATCGCTCCTGGTATGGTGGTTGGTTGCTACATTCATACTAGCATAATTGCCGACATTTACAAGATTGTTTTCCTGGCAAATTTCAAATAATCGCAGATGTCGTCGCGGACATCCTCTTGGAGCCAGTTCTGGAGCATGCACCATTCCAGGTATGCGGATGGAATCTCTTCGAGTCGCTTGCCCTGGTACTTGCCCCACGGCATGATCTTTGACCCGGCGACCTTGCGTTCAGTGTAGTGGTCGCTCATGCGGCAAGCTCCGCACGAAAGCATTCTGCGATCATGAGCGCGTCTGCGTGATTGTCGTCTTCCGGAGAGATCCCGAAGCGACTTCTGGCCGCTGCTATCATGGCTTCCTTGGAGGCTGCGCCGTTGCCGGTGGCATGCTTCTTAACCGTGCCGACTGGAATGCCACGGTAGGGGATTCTGTGCTCCTCGCCGAACTCGCCGATCTTGGCAATGATGCCGCCGTAGATATGCGCGGCGTCCACGCCCATATGCCGGCGCACTTCCTCGTAGGCGATGGCTTTGATCGGTGTCGACCGGCGAATCCCTTCGAGGTATCCGCGAAGACGGAGGAAACGCATCCCTCCACCTTCATGCCTCTTGGGCTTGAGATCCCAGACACCGCTCGCAATGTGCTTGCCGTCTGAGTCGAGGACCGCCCAGCCGCATTTGGTTCCTGGGTCAATGCCGAGAATGTACATGTCGCCTCCCTGCTTAGGCTGCTTCTTCCGCGAAGAGTAGCGATTGCTGCCTTTCAATCTTGACTGCCTTGCTGCAATTCCGAATTGCAACCTCGTGGTATTCCGGCTTCAACTCGATCCCGTAGAACTTCCGATCAAGGCCAATGGCCACATATCCTTCAGATCCAATCCCAGCGAACGGACTAAAGACCGTCTCTCCTGGATTCGAGTAAAGCTTGATGATTCGACGAATGACGCCGAGCTGGAGAGGACAGATATGCTTGACATCGGTTTCGGACTTCGCCTCTTTTGTGTTGAGAGTGTCCGTCTCTTTGATGTCACTCCAGAACCCTTCGGCCCATTGAATCCAGTCATTTCGAGAGACTTCGCCTTTCGAATTGACCGGGACTGCGTTCTCTCCCGGAACACGAAACTTGATGAGGTAATCGCATAGGGCGCCGCGAGATCGTGCCCGGTCGTCTTCGAGCCCCGCGAACTGAAGCTCTCTCGATTTCGTCCGGATGGCTTGCGACTGAGGATTCTTGGAGACCAGCCAATCGTACTCGTAGATCAGTCCAGCTCTCTCGCCAATGCGAATATTCATTCCACGAAAGTCATGAAGACCGACTTCGCCAGACCTCTTGGTCCTCGGTATCTGCTGGACCTGGACAACGATGACTCGTCCCGGCTTAACGACCCGAGCCAAGGCCCGATAAAAGAAGCTCAGGTGAACCTTGCCGTCGCCGCGAAGGTTCTCGCTGTTTCCGATATCGCTGTCAGAGCTGCTATAAGCGTACACCGAATTGAACGGAGGACTAAAGACGGCGAGGTCCATCGACTGCGGCTCCATGTCGTTGAACATGTGAGGAATACAGTCGCCATGGTGAATGTGGAAATCGTCATTGGTCATTGGTTGGTTGCCTTTCTCGAAACTATCCTAGTAACTGCATCTCGCGAAACAAAGCTTCCTGCTCTTCCGTGTCGGCTTGCACTCGCTTAGCCTTCCGGAGAACGTTATCGAGCATCTCTTGCTCGATCTCCGTGACGGGAATATGAACCCCAAGAGGCTTCCGAGATCCATAGCGGTTTGCACGTTTAATGCATTGCCAATACTCCTCGTAACTGTCCGTGACGCTGGAAAAGATCATCTTGGTCGCGATCTGAAGGTTCATCCCAAATCCAAGGATCTCTCCCTTGCTGATCAAGACCTTGCGACGGCCTTTCTTGAAGTCGTCAATCAGTTCGTCTCGCTTTGATTGCTTGGTTGCGCCCGAGATCGATGCAGCATCCGGAAAGATCTTTTCGAGGTCCGACTGTTCTTCATTATAGACGCACCAAATGATCGTTGATTCTTCAGGCCACGAGTCCACAAGCCGCTTAATGAATGCAGGCTTGTTGGTCGTGAGCTTGAGCTTCCCGAGTTTTCCCTTAGCGATCTGCGAAAGCTTTGACCGATTGACGATCCCGCCAGCGTTGCCAGCGATAATTTGCCCTGTTAGACCCTGGAAAGCTGTCCTTTGATCGTCTGTCAACGGTACGTCATGAATGTGAATGTCGATCGGAGGCAATGGATCTGTGTTGTCCACCCATCCGTAGGTCGCTGGATTCTGAAGGAAGATGCACCAGTGAGACAAAGACCGGAAGAACGGCTTGATCGCGTGCGGCCGCATCTCCCATCGGTTCTGTGTCTGTCCTCGGTTGACAAAGAACTTCGCGTAAAAGCTGTTCAATGTGGGGAAAACATCCAGGAACACCGCGTGATTTCCGTACTCGATCCGATCATTTGGCGCCGGAGTCCCGGTCAGTGCCAGCTTATAGTCAATCCCCTTGCCGAGACGAATCATGATTTGAGCCCATTTACCATAAGCCGACTTAAAGAGCGATGATTCATCGGCTATCAAGGCCCCAAGATTGCCTTGTTGGATGTCGTCCGTCAAAGCTTCCCAATTCGTAATAGCAAAACCTTTGCCGTTCTTGGTCCAGTCCGCTAAGTCTCTCGCCTTGATTACCTGATAAGGCAATGATGATCCATAAAATCTTTCGATCTCTTCTGTCATCTGCCTGACAACTTGCAGCGGAGTCACAAGCAAGATGCCTTTTCCCGGTATCTCTTTGAGAAGATGCTTCGCAAACTCGAACTCGATCAGGCTCTTCCCGAGTCCGCATTCCGCAAATACCGCAAACTTCTTCTTTCTGAGAGCCAAAGCAGTGATGTCTCGCTGGTAATCAAAGAGGCAATCGAGAGGTTCGTAGTCTAATCCGCTCGATTCAACAGTCTTTGACCCAACAATAAAGCTTGCGTACTCGTCTGGAAAGGTCGCCAAGTGCCCATGGATCTGATATCGAGGCAACGACTTGATCTTCAGGAACGTCTGATAGCTCTCAATCGACGATGGGTTCAGTACGATCTGCATTAGAATCCGTCCCCCGGTGCTGAAACTGCTGCGTATGGGTTTGGGTTGCTCTCGAATGGACTTTCTTCCATGCGGTCACGGAAGCGCAGGAACGCCTTCTCCCACAAGAGGACGCACTTGCCAGTTGGACCGCCACGGTTCTTGGCAATTTCGAAGTCGACCTCTCCTGGACGTTCAGTCTTGTCGTAGTAATCAGGACGACACATGAGAAGCACGATGTCTGCGTCCTGCTCAATAGCACCCGAGTCCCGTAGATCCGAAAGCATGGGCATCTTGTTTGATCGACCTTCGACGCCACGGTTGAGCTGAGACAGGACGATCACCGGAATCTTCAATTCCCTGGCGAGCAACTTGAGCTTCCGGCTGATCTCTGAGACTTTCTCGTTCAAGCTCACAGACTTCGCCAGTGTCGATTCGATGAGCTGCAAGTAATCGATCACCAGAAGCTTGATATCGTGCTTGGACTTCATCTGCCGAGCGATCGTTGAAATCTCGCTGATGTTCGCGCCTGCAAGATCCGCGAGACGAAAGCGACACTTATGAAGCTTGTTCGCCGCATTTCCAAGGCTAATAAAGTCATCGTCCGATATTTTTCCGTTTTGCATGATCCATGCCGGAACACTCGCGGCGCCACTCAAGAGCCGTTCAACTACTTCGCTGTTATCCATTTCCAATGAGATGAACAGAACGTCTGAATTAACCGAGACATTCTTTGCAATATCTGCCGCGAACGCAGACTTGCCCATCCCCGGAGGAGCCGCGACAACGATCATTCGTCCTTCTCGAAGCGGGCAAACAAAATCCAGTGTCTCGTATCCGTAACTGACTGACGATTTGCATTGTCCAGAGCTACGATTCGAGATACTTTCAATTACAGCAGGGATAATCTCTGCAATATGAACACATGAAGACTTTGCAGATACACACGAATGATGTCGTTCGTGGCATGTTCGGCACAAAACAGTAACATCGGAAGGTTCTTCGTTTCCAAGTCGCTCGTATGTCCTGTGATGGACTTCAAGTTGATCTTCAGAATTGCATACTTGGCACCGGCGTTTCGCATAAACCAGTGCTCGCTCACGAACACATTTCCAATGATCCGTTGAGAGATACTCGTGATAAGGCATTAACTTGAGTGCGTCTTCGATCATCAGAAGCCTTCTCCGTTAGTTGTCCACTTCGTTTGCGGGTTAGAAAATCGCACCAGATCCTTGTTCCACATCAACAAGCAATCACATACTGGACCGTCGCGATGCTTTGCAATTTCAACGTCAACCTCTCCTGGACGTTCATCGTCCTTGTAGTAGTCGGGACGATAAATCAACATGATGATATCCGCGTCCTGCTCGATAGAACCTGATCCCCTGAGGTCGTCCATTCTCGGTTTCTTGTCGTCGCGTTTCTCAACTGCTCTGCTCAATTGCGACAGACACAAAATTGGAATTTTGAGACTCCTGGCGAGATGCTTCAGTGACTTGCTTATCTCGGTCAGCTTTTCATATTCACTTAAAGACTTTGCAAGGTCTGACGTTATCAGTTGAAGATAGTCGATGACCAGCAGTCCTATATCGTGCTTCGCTTTTGCATGACGTGCCATAGACGCAATGGTTGCCATCGTCGCGCCAGGACAATCAGCGATGATCAACTTCAGTCCTGCAAGTTCATTGGACGCATTGGCAATCTTTGCAAACTGTTCATCCTTGAGTTGTCCGTTTTTCATGTGCCACGCAGAAACCCCGGATCGACCGCTGAGGATTCGTTTCGATATTTCGGTGTCTTCCATTTCCAATGAAATGAAAAGAACGTGATGGCTCTCAGCGACATGCTCTGCAATGTTCGAAGCAAATGAAGACTTACCCATACCTGGACGACCAGCAGCGATGATAAGCTTTCCAGGTTCCATTCCTCCTATCGCAGCATCGATCTCGTAGAACCCGGTGGGGATGCCTGCCGACTTCTTATGTATTGCTCGATCTGAAAGGTCGCTGATAACTTTCGTGATCGAGTCCCGAAGGAATATCTCCGGACGAACATTCCCTGTGATGGAAATTCCAGATATGGACTTTTCCGCTAACGCGAGAATTTCTCCAGGGTCAGAAGATTGGCTGTATGCTGTGTTCAGTATCTCTGTTGACGTGCTGATGAGGTTTCGGAGAACCCACTTATCCTTTACGATCTTCGCATAGTAAAACGCATTCCCAGCGTGAATAGTTTCGTGGAACATATCGACGAGCGCATCAACGCCCCCAATATCATCAAGCCATCCTTTAGCTTTGAGGCTATCACCAATGGTGACAGGATCGACGGGGGTTCCAGATGCATTCAGCTCCGAAATGACCTTGTAAATCTTCTGATGCTTGTCGCTGTAGAAGCATTCAACCCGAAGAATAGCGATAACGTCATGCACCCTGTCTGGCGCCCTAAGGATCGAACCGATTACGGATCGCTCGGCCTGTAGATCGTGCGGAGGTACGCAATTCGAAATCAATGACGTTGCTGATTTCACCCGCACCTCATCTTCAAACCTTGATCTGCATACAACTGCGTGATCCTCTTATTCTTCTTCGCATGACCGACATTCCTTCCAGGCCAACCGTCATCTGAGTTTGCAATCTCTGCGTACTCAATGAATTTTCCTGGGGACATGATCGTGTTGAATTTGAAATTGTTTTCTCGAAGCCAAGCCGCCCTATCGTGATCGCTTTGCATGAACCACCGCCACACCTCGATGACAATGTGTCGTGGTTCTTTCCCCGTGAATGAAGCAAGAGAACGAGACGCTTCCAGTGCTTCGACGATTTCTCGACCGCGATTACTGTTCATGCTCATTGGCGGAGCGTTCGGCTTCACGGACCTGACGATTTCGTTGATCTCTTCGAGGATCGAAATGCAATCAGGATCAAACTCAGGGTAAAGCTTTGCGTCCCGACCAAGAGACGAACCATCACCTCCGAGAACCTTTCCATTTGATGGGTACAATTGCTGAGGGCTACAGATGCTGAGGGCCTCAGATTCTGGAGGGCTCACTTGTTCTTCTTTACTGTTAAAAAGAGAATACTGTTCTTGGGGCGCAGAATCTGGACCCCTGAGGGGTCCAGATTCTGAGGGCCTGGGGTTCATGATCTGAGGGCTACAGATGCTGAGGGCCTCAGATTCTGGAGGGCTCACTTGTTTGTAATGTGAAATTTTGAGCCAATGAATCAAATATCGGTTGGTGGTTTGGCGACCGGAATCGCCAGATTTTCTTTGGTCTCGCGATACAGTGATCACACCAAAACCCTCAAGGCGCTTCAGTGATCCCCGGACTGTTGACTCACCAAGAGAGAGTTCATTGGCGACGGTTGATATCTTCGGATTGCATAGGCCAGTGTCCCAGTTCTCATGGAATCTGAGAACTTGCAGGACCGACTTGTCGGTGCATGAAAACGGGAGACGATAAATCATCCTCTCCTTATCAAAGGAGCGTAATTCATTGGAAGCCATCCGTGACCCCGTAACGCAAATTCAATTGCATGAAATAGAAGACCCCGAGCCGGGTCTGACCGGACTTTTGATGAGCAGTAGCTCTCATTCGGCTCGGGGCCATGGATCAAGTTGTCTTGTGGATTAGCCGGTCAAACCAAGCCACGACAACCAATCTAACGATTGCCGTCTACATTGTCAAGATTGCTTTCATGGTTTTCCTGGACATGATGGCGCATTCTGTCTTCGAGGTCTCCGATCCGGTCGCCTAAAGACTCGATCTCTTCAGCAATGCGTGCCATTGCGGCATGAATGGACTCAAGAGTCTTGAGAAGCATTTCTTCGTTCAATGGCATTCCTGGCCTCCAGGTCTCACCGGATAACCAAAGGCGTCAAGCCGGTGAATAGTTGTGATCCCTGATTGATCCAAGATCTGCAAACGAAGTACCGGATCACGGCATCCCTCTGGAAGCATGACAGTCCAGTGGTGCTGAGTTCCGAAAACGAAGTATTCCACCCACGGAACTTTCCCTTCGACGTGAATATCCAATATCGACTGACCGCTTTGCACGTCGATGGACTTCTGGCTTCGCTGCACGATCCTAACACCGATATCGTTCTCGCGAATGGCGACTGGCGACAAAGCAGCCATCGCAATAATGGACGCGATCCATTGCACGGCATTGACCCCTTCCATGGAGCTTGCGGCTCGACTGCTGGTTATTGGTTGGTTGCCGGCAGGCCCAAAGGCCCGCCGATTGAAGACTGCTTTGAATCGACGCCCTAAGAGGACTAGAACGGGATTTCGTCATCGCCGACGACACCGGAAGCGTAGTCATCGCCACCGCCATAGCCAGCTTGAGCCGGTGCAGCCTGCCGCGTGCTTGGTTGCGACTTGCGCTTGGTCGCACGAAGCCTGAGATCGGAACCGAAGAGAGCGTCGAGCTTCCGGACATCGTTTTGCGTTGCCGGGATGATCTCGCGGCCACCGCCGCCCGTGTTCAGGTGCCAACGTTCGTAGGTATTCTCGCCGTTGACCTCATGCGTGCAGTACATCTCAATTTCCATGCCGGTCATGTTGAAGCACTGCGGATGGTCAAGGTTGATCTGGCCGAACGAGTTTCCTTCAAAGCCGAGGAAGTCCAGGTCGCCGAGCGCGTACTCTTTGGTGTTCTCGGTCAGGAAGCGGTCATAGTTCCGCTTGTAGCCAGACTCACACAAGGATTCGCTTCCATCCGGACGAATCTTCGCGACCGGAAGGAACTCGATGAAGAAGTAGTCTGTCTTCTTCTCCCTGGACTTCCCGAGTCCTTGGCTAGTGATCCGGCATCGATAGTTGCCACGTTCGTAATGCGGGGTTTTGCCCATCTTGAAATCTCCTGTTCTGTTGGTTTGAAAACTTCACGAAACGGTTTTAGCTTGCCGTGCCCTCCTTGGACTTCTGCCGTGCAATTGCTTCTTTCTTGGCTTGCGTCATGGCCGAGACCAAGTTCTTCCACGCTTCCTCCGAAGAGTTGCCCATCGAGATCGGGTCACTCATGCCATGCCGGTTCTTGGCGTCCCAAGCGGCCGTTGTCTCGACTTCGATGAGCCGCTCGATGCCGCCCTTGCCCTTGGCTTTGGATGTCCCACGTTCCTTCTCCGCAGCAACGTACCGATGAAGGAACAGGACGATATCGAATTGCCCGCTCAGGTACTTCCATGCTCGATCGTGCATGTCCGGAACATAGCGGTCATAGTCCGGGCCTTCCGGATTCTTGAACAGGCTCACGCCCGTATGACAAAGACCCACAACGGTCATGCGGCGACGATCGCGAAGGTTCCCGAGGAGCTGAATGAATTGCGTCCACTCCGGCAGGGTGACTTTGTAGCCAGCACCGTAGGAGTCGAATCCCTTCTTCTCTTCGATCCCCCAATTGCCGCCGAAGTGTTTCTCGCAGACATACTCCTGGCATAGCTTCTCGAATCCGTTCATCACGTCGAAGACGACCGTCTTGTAATCGTGGTCCTGTGTCGTCAAAGCATCCACAGCCGACAAGGCTTCTTCCCAGATCGAGCACGAGTGAGTGACCCCGCCATTGCCGTCGTCAAACTGAAAATGAGGAATGCTTGGATCGACAAGACCGTTGTCCTGCAAGGTCAAGAGTCCAGTCTCTCCGGGGCTAAGGACGAAGATCGGATTCTTGAAGTGACTGGCCAGCGAAGTCTTGCCCATGCCACCGGCCCCATGAATGATGATCCGGGGAGGAAGATCTCCGGTCGACTTCGCAATCGACCCATTGAGGTCAATTCGTCGTGGCGGCATAGCACCGCCCACGCGGCGGGCCCGGCTCAATTGGCCGTTGGTTAAAGTTGTCATTTTGAGACGCTCCTTTCGGTTACTGGTTGGTTGATACCCAAGCACACGAAGATAATCGCTCCCAAGTGAACGATGAATCTCTTCAAACTCCAAATCATCGGCATGATCACCCATCATGAACCTCCAGGCGCATGAGCTTTGCGTTCCAGTAGGCTTCCAGGCCCGCATGGATCAGCGACCCGAGATGCAAAGCCTCTTCGTCTTTGCCGACTTTCTCAATGCCGATTTCGTGACGATAAAAGAACTTCCTCTGGCATTGCCGGAAGTCGCTCATCGAGCTGTTGGTCAAGATCGGAAGGTGCTCCGAAGTGTCGATCCCGAGTTCCCGATGCGACTGGCGAGCTTTCCAGTTCGAGCTTTCCGGGATGTCCTCGCGGGTACACAGGTCCAAAAACTCGCAAGGCCGGTTGTACGTGAAGCACGCATGCGGCGCGCCCGTCTTCGGCCATGGCTTATTGCCGTACTTCGTCTGGCACCGCCGAGCTTCTTCCGCAATATTCCACTGCTCCTGGACGTGCTCCAGGATCGCAGAGTCATCGCGGGCAACAATGTCCCGTTTGAACCATGATTCCGGTTGCGTGATTGCTTCATGGTAGACGCGCAGACCGTAAAGCTCTGCGTTCTCGTTTTGCAAGACGCCGTTTGCCACGTCCAGGAATGTCGATCGGCTGACCGCATGCCCGAGATAGGTCTGCTTGCCGACAATCTCCGAGACGACATCCTTGGCAAGCTTCTTCGGCTTGATACCGGGCTTGCGGATCACGTCCCAGACCACGCCGGCAGCTTTGGTTCCCTGGAGCCACAGCGACCAAAGGTAGGTGGTCGGTTGCGTGTCCAGCTTGAGACGTTGCCAGAACGAGCAAGACGGGTCCGTGAAGTCTTCAGAGCTGGTCTTGTGATCCATCAGGTACAGAAGATCCGGACGGTCTTCGCGGTAGATCAAAACGTCCCGCTTGCCCGCGAGCGAGAACGACCGGGACTGACTCCGCTTCCGGGAATCCGGATTCAGGATCGGCAGCACAAAGGTGCTCTCGACCTCGTGCGCCCGCCAGTCTGAGTCGTGCTCGGAGTAGTATTCTGCGTAGGCCCGCAAGAGACCACGCACGGTCCCTTCGACCTTTGGGTCACTTTGGCCATTGGCAAACATTGCGTCCACGGTCGCTTCGACCGCAAGGACGGCAATGTCCCGCGTTTCCGCCTGGACAATCACGGCAGGACTCCTGACTCGGTTATCGGTTGGTTGCTTCGGATCAGATTCCGATATCAGGATTTGATATCAGGATCTAATCTTCACTCATGTAATTTAGACGATATCGACCAGGAAGACAATAGAAGTTCAGAAGTTTTTTTGGAATGGCTCTGGAAAACCGCGAACGAAGGCGTTACATTGCCTTCGTTGCGGATCATTGCACGCCACAGGTCAATGATGACCATGTAAGCAAGTCGGAGACTCTGGCAGGATGACTCGACTACTTCGAGACCAGTTGATCGTACAGGCTGCTGACGAGGCTTTCGACGGCCGGCGCGAGCTTCGGGTTCTGCATCACCTTCTCAAGCTTCGCGTAGAAGTCGCCCGAGAAGATGGCTATTGGCTTGCGTGCCCGGACTTCCCCTTCAAGGCTGTGAATGTGCTGTCTGAACTCTTCGAGCTTGCCGTAGAGTTCGTGCAGCTCGTCTTTACTGATAGCGTTTTCAGCGGGAACCGGAACGCCTGCGGCATGAACCACGAACCCTTGGCTTGGGATCGCAAACCCGCGAAACACTTCATGGACGGGATGTGCGGTGAGAGCCTCAAATTTCGGGTCAAAGAGATCCTCTTGGCCAATACCAAGGATCTCGCAAAGCCTGCGATAGTATTCGATCTTCCCTTTGCGGCTCGACCCCAGGTTGAGCCAGCGGCGAACGTACCGGAGCGGGATTCCGGCGACCTGTGCAATCCTGTCCGCGTCGAGGTGGTGAGCCTTCAGGATCGCGTTGAAGTTCCGCTTGGCTATATTTGCGGCCTCAATGTGCTCTGGCTTCAGTTCCTCCGAATACTTCTTCGGCTTTCGTGCGTTGCTGCTCTTACGGCGACTTTTAGCCACAACGTTCTCCGATCCGCGATGTTGACCGTTACTTTTAGCACACATTGCCCAAATTTACCTTTCGTATGCTGCGGTAGCAATAACAAAAAGTGTCATGCTGCTGTCTCACTCTAACTGTAGGAGCGAAACAATCGGCGCCTTCAGAACTTTCGAAAAAGCATGCCCTGTGCGTTCGCCTAGCGTTCGCCAGTCTTGGGCGAGAGAAAGGAATTTCTGCCAGATATGCGGCATCTCTGGCGGATTGGCCGCGATGCACCGCTGGCCTGGATTAGAGACTCACCATCTAATCAAGACCGGTCGGTCAGATGAAGGGACAAACTTCCTGCGGCTTTGCTCGCGAGATCACAGGCTAGCTGAAGGCCATCAGATCCGCGAGAACGGTATTGTATTGCCAAAGCTCACGCTCGGAAACTGTTTATGGGCAAAATCGCTCAGAGATCCTAAAGAGTTCGATCCAGTGAGACTGGAAAAGCTGTACCATCGGCCACTCCCGGACCTTGAGGTGATCCCGGAGTTTTTTCTGCTCGAATGGCAAAGACACCAGGGATTTGCGTTCGATCAATCGTTTGCGGCTTGAACAACCAACCATCACCACGCAGGCCAGTCAATGGCGAGGAGAATTGAAGTGACCAATGAAATCAACGAAGACCAGAAGAGCCGCGAAGAACGAGACGTGCAAATGAAGCTAGTCGAGGCGGACATTGAAGCCCGCGACCAGTTCATTCGCGACCAGAAAGCCAAGATCAAGGAACTCAAAGAGATCGTCAAGGACGAGGTCTGCATGCGGGAAGCCGACGTGGACAAGCTTCGGCGCATGGTTCGCGGTGAAGACCTTGAGACAATGAGCTTTCCCGGTCCGAGCGGAGATCAGGACGTGGACAACTCTTGGCGGTCCATGCGTCTTGAGTCCTTACGGATCAAGCCTCGCTATCTGAAGGCTCTGGAGAAGGCCGGCATCGAGACAGTCGGACATCTCGCAGACTTCACGAGCACCAAGGACTTGTCGTTCATTAACGGCATGGGCAAGGCCGGCGCCGATCATATCGCAGATGTCATGGAGCAATTCCATGCGTCCCGCCAGTCATCCATGGAAGGACAGACGCCGCAAGAGGCGGCATAGCACTTGTAGTCCTGAGCAGCCTTTACCATCAACCAACCAATACCGCAGGAGACAGCATGAATCTGCCTTCGGACCGTTCGGAATTTCAACGCTGGGTCGACGAGTTCATGGTCAAAGCCGGTCAGGAACTCCCGCCGTGCCCGGTCGTTCCTAGCGATGAGTCTTTGGCTCTGCGCGTCGGACTGATTGAAGAGGAGCTTGACGAGCTGAAACAAGCCGTCCGCGACCGGGATATCGTCAAGATCGCAGATGGACTGATCGATATTCTCGTGGTCACGCTCGGTGGCCTGTCCGCGTGCGGGATGTCGGACCATGCCTTGATGAATGAAGTCATGCGAAACAACATGGCCAAGTTCGGCCCCGGAGGATACCGCCGCGAAGACGGCAAGTGGTGCAAGCCCCCCGGACACCAGCCCCCGGACATCGAAGGCATTCTGACCCGTCAGGGATACCGGTCTCAGTGCGAGGACCGCAGAGCATGACCCAGAAGGCCCAGATTTGCGTTTTGACGCTAACGGATCTCTGCCGAAGGTGGAGAGTGGCCCGGCGCACTGTGCTCGATATGGTCGATTCTGGCAAGCTTCAGGGGTTTCG
>ERZ761601.174-NODE-174-length-15304-cov-6.186766_pt1 | contig 15304 bp, 14 predicted proteins | sample MGYA00433092_ERZ761601 | MGnify/ENA primary metagenome ERZ761601 (study PRJEB28899, sample SAMN03785571) | bioreactor sludge metagenome | biome: EBPR Sludge; feature: EBPR Bioreactor; material: 0.22µm filtered reactor supernatant | place: Saint Lucia: Queensland...
CTCCTAATTGCTCGTGACGGATGTAGGCGTAGATGATTCCGAACACCAACAAAGCCGAGGCTACCCAGGAGAACGCGACCAGGACGCTCCATAGATTCGAGACCCAGGCGATCACGGCCGAAGGCTCGAAACCAGCGATCGATCCACTTTGGACACCGCCGGTACCTGAGCCGCCACCGAACACGGCCCGAAAAAGCATGTCGATGAATCCGAAAAAATCCAGTGAGTACTGGTTGAACAGTATGTCGTTTTCGTCAGGCACGAATTAAAAAAATTAAAGATTAGAAAGTAGAAAGTATAAATGACTGGCGCGTGCAGTCACTACCTTCTATTTTAGAAATTCTATCACATATATAAAAGCCAGAACGTCCACACAACAATTGTCCAGGCCCTAAAAAAAGCGGCGACTTTTAAAGGTCGTCTATGGTGCTACCAGAGCTAAAGTGAGGACATGCTTTATACCTTTTCCAAACTACGTCTGACGGAACTTTTGCCACGAACGAAGCAGACGCAACATTTTGCCTCTCATGTCTAAATATCTTTTCATCATATCTTCCAGAAACACCGAATCAGCGTTAGATGCTAACCCTGAAGCTTGCTCCAGATAGACAATCATTTTGTTGCATCCCTGCATGGCTGTCTCCAGGGTCGCAGTGGCCTTAGCAAAGTCTGAAAAACGTTGGCCGTGGGCTTCCGCCACTCTCAGCGGAATAGACAGAGCGCAATCTCGTATACCCTCAACTAACGGAAATTTGTCCTTGGTTAAAATAGGAATCAGCTCGGCCACAATGAGGATTGAGCACTCCATCGGTCGCTGATAAACCTCTAAATCGCGGAAAGATCGCACGACTTTCTTTGGACTGAACTTGGCCGGAGCTTTGGCGTAGCTCGGAGTATAAGTTACGCGGCCGGAATTATCGGTACTGTCTCGATCCGTCCGCTTCCACTTACTATCCTTAGCTTTCATACTTCAATAACAAGCGTGACATGTAAGGTCACCTAATAATGTGTAGTTCGTTCGCGCGGGGAATACTAGCCACCTTTCCATCCCGATATCGCACTTTCTTGACGCGTTTTCTATCCATTTTCTTCACCACGTGCAAAGGATAAAACTCGAAGTAATTATTTTCATCAAACCACGCGCACTTAAACTCAAACAGCCTCAGTCCGGTTAAACGCGACAAGGCGAGTGCGTACCAGGTAAGCTGTTCAATCGGTTTCTCCTTATCAGCATTAGGCTTATAATCAAGAATATGAACAATGCCATTTCTAACCTGAACTATATCGATGTGGCCTGTAAGTAATGACGGAAATGGCACGGGGCGTTTATGACCCTTAATAGACACTAGACCAATATCCTTATCAGTCTCGGTGTTTGGAGCGTCGACATTAGGATGTCCAGTCACTCTAAATTTCAAGACCTGCTCCATATGGGTGACGTCTTCCCTTCGAATAAATACGGGCACCTCGGTAGCCACAGTCACACTATCATTGGCTATTAAAAATCGCTGAAGAACTTCGTGACGGTCTTTATTATGTGGAACACCTTGTAAAATAAATTTAGTAAACTGATTTGCAAAATTGGTCTTACCCCTGATTATCATGTCTGTTTTATCAAACTTGCTTTTTATCTCACTCATCCTCGCTCCGTCTTGAAAGTACTGATGAGGCGTTTCCGTAGAAATAGCGTCCAGGTATTCCATCAGCCGGCCAAAATTTCGGTTTTTATACTCTTCGAGTGCCAACACCAACTTTGGTCGATGATAACGAAAACGATAGAGTTGTCGATGAGCCAAGGTGATGGTCTCGACCATATCAAACTTATCAGCAATGCCATTTGGGCTTCCTTTCGCCCGCTTGGCCGCGTGGCTGCGCCAAGCGGCCAATATCTTCATGGCATATGGCCGCAATCTTTCAAAACGACAAAGCGGTTTATATTGCTCATACCAAGAAGCGACAGTCTCCACCGATGGTGAAAAACCGAGTTTAGTTTCAAGAATCTGAGACACTTGCGGGAAAGTATAGCCAAGGTTGTGATAGCTAATAGCATCAAGTACCACTGGCCACGGAAACTGCTTGCCTTTTATGGTACGCGAGGTGAAGGTACGACCACATGAAAGGTGACGACAAATATAAAGTTGCACTTCCTGATGTTTATTTTTTCTGACCCCTCTCCGGACAAAATCCCTTGATTCACAATAAGGACAAAACTCCGCCGCTCGCTCTAATTGATCACTGACAGACTTTTCCGTATCACGATGTTTGCCGCTTGAAATATCACTACTTTGTGTCTTTTTGGGCTTTTTAATGACTATTCGTGATACGGGCATGTGAAGGATTTTATTACTCGGCGGTGATTTCCGGAGTGGTTTCCACCACCTCATAATCACAACTGCCATCATCTTCGAGCGCGGCGATGTCATAGTTTAGCGCCTCTTCATCGGTACAGCCGAGGATAGGAACTGGAGTGACGTCGACTGGTTCCGCGTCTTCGTCAGTTGGTTCGCCTTCCAAACATTCCCCACTTTCTTCATTGATCACAAAGCCTGTTGGTAGTTCAGTTTGGTCACCGTCCAAGTTTAGACAAAGGTCGATAGGAGCGTTGACGCCGGAATTATCGACGTCAGGTTCTTCCTCCTCCTCTTCGAGAGGACTACTGATTCCCTGTCTAGCTTCAAGTTCTCTGATGCGTGATTCAAGGGCCTCAATCGAAGCTTCCTGTTCCTCGTTATTCTGCTCCTGAGCCTTAAATTGGCTCAAAACAAAGGTATATAGATCCTGTATGGCTTTCACAATCACAGCCGCCATGTTGCCGTATGAAATGCCTTTCTTGCCCTCCTCGCCAGAGACTAATTCTGGAAGCACCAACTCTACTTCTTGAGCGATAAAACCAATACGTTCTTGATTTGTACCGCGCATGACGTATGACCGAGGCTGAAGCAACATCACGGCATCAAGTCCATAAGAAAGATCCTCGATTCTTTCCTTGTATGCGCGATCGGAAGCATTGGTCCATTCACCGGCGGCGTTCAAGGTAGCGGTATTTAGAGTACCCGCCGAGTCACCGCCATAGAAAGAAAATACTCCCGCACTATCCATGTACATTGCCCTAAAATCGGCGTTGTCCGATGTGGCAATACGGAAACCACCGGCAGCGGTCTGCGCGGATTGAGTTATTGAAAGTTTTGAAGTAGGACTCGTCGTCCCGATGCCGACGTTGCCGGTTGTTGCATCTATCCACATCTTGTCGAAAGACCCATTTGCGCCAAAAGATAGCGACTTACCACTTGCAGCAGATACAATCGCTTTACCAGTGTCCCAAGACAACACCCCATAGTCAGCAGCAGCACCCCAGCGCATCGCCCCATCACCCATAAACTTGAACCGCCCATTCAATTGCAATGTTGTCTCTCCCGACGTACCGCCATCAACAATGTGCAATTTACCACTTGGACTCGTCGTCCCGATGCCGACGTTGCCAGAAGGCGTAATGCGCATTGCTTCAGCAATAGTTCCCACTGTATTCGTAACTATGAAGTTCCAGCCTTGCCCGAGAGAACCGTCGCGTTGTACTTGTAGTTTAGCGCCATAGTCTCGATAACTATCGCTGATGTTGTTGGCGATGAGCACGTCAGTGGCAACATTGACCGACGCCGCCGAATCGGAGCGGATAGTACCGCTCGTTCCATATACATGCAGACGTGCACTCGGCGATGTAGTACCGATGCCGACGTTGCCGGTGCTGTTTATGACCAGACGATGACCATTTCCTGTATTGTCAAAGATAGAAAACTTCCCTCCTCCAGCTGCAGAACCATCAGCCGTCGAAAATAGTGAATAACGTCTACCTCCTGTTGCAGACGAATCTACAGTAAGACCCGCCCCGTCAACATTTGACCCTGTAACAAACAGGTCACCTCCGGTAGTGGCACTAAAAGCTGAGCCAGACACCACCAGTTTATTTCCTGGCGTTGTCGTCCCGATGCCGACGTTGCCGGAGGTGTCCATAGTCCAGTACTCGCGCGTCCCGTCGAATACCGTATTTCTCGCGATCTTGAACTTATCCGAATCGGAGTTATCGGTTCCCATGACCCACGTGTTCGCAGTGGTGGGTATGATGAATCTCAATAAGGAGTCATTCGTTCCCGACGTGTTTTGTTCGATCGACAAAATCGCGTCTGTGATTCCTCCTTGCACGATGTGCAGATTCGCCTGCGGCGTCGTCGTGCCGATACCTATCTTACCATTATCGAGAACGCTGAATCGCAGCGTATCTGCACTGTCGGCCACTGCGAACGCAAGGCCGGTGCCGGTGCCGCTTCCCTTGATCGAGAGCTTGCCCCACGGCGTGGTCGTCCCGATACCGACGTTGCCGCTCGATAATATCGTCACCCTGGCCGTGCCGCTCGTCTCAAACGCAAGATCGTTGGCATCATTGGTACCCAAAGTCGCGGTGGTGCCGAAGGAATTGCCTCCCTGCTCAAAGAAGGAAGCTCCGAGACCGAGCGAAGAGGTGGCGGTCCAAGTAGGGGCGCTGGAGCCGTTGGAGAGCAGTATCTGTCCGGTGGTACCGGCGTTGCCATTGAAGCGGAGAGCGCCGGTTTGGTTGGTGTCTCCGGCGACGGTGAAGAGGTGCGAGGGCGAGCTGGTGCCGATGCCGACGTTGCCGGTTGGTCGCCAAGCGTGCGTGCCGTCGGAAGTCCAGCTACCCACCAAGGTGCCGACTACGGGGTTTCCGGACCAGTAGAGATTGTCGTTATAGTTGTAGAGACGGTTGGTCGTAGTCGTGGGTGCAGATAATGGGGCGAGATAAGCCATGCCATCGAGAGTGAAGACATCATAAGCCGAGGTAGTACCGACGGACAGGATAGAGAGTGAGCCGGATCCAGAGACAGTCAGTGCATCTGTGGTGAAAGACGTGGCTAACGAGTCAGATAGCTCGCTGAGGGCATTGCTGGCGCCCGACGAACTTCCTTCGACGGAAGTGAGGAGGGCGTTTACCTGAGCATCGTAATCGGACCTGGTAATGAAGTGGCTAGTATCTATGTTGTTATCTCTGATAACTACTTCGCGTAATATTTCGCGCTCAAGCGGACGAGTGACATATTCGTTGGTGACATAGGTGGGCTCAGTTTTATTGACGTGCACAGGTGACTCACTAAATGCATTAGTGGTGGTCGCAGAAGTTACTGGTGGTGTTGGCGCTCTAGGTGGCGCTGGGGTCACGGTATCAACCATGCTGTCTTCGCAAGGCCAAGATAGCCAGTCGCGAAAATCGCACCATAGAGAATTAGCAGAGTTAAAGACAGCGGCTGTTTGGTCCCCGAAAGAAAACTTTGATGATTCCCGGTCCATTACCAAAATGTCTTCACAAGGCCAAGAGAACAGCGCTCTAACCTCGCACCACCAAGGAGCGGTCTCAGCCGCAGTAGCACTTTGTGTACCACCGGAAGAGAGAGGGGGGGTTCTCTCACTTTCAAGTTTATATAAAAGGCCTAATCCGCAGATAAATACCAGCACGCACACCATTGACGAAGCCTTCAGAAAAAAGGAATAGGACTTATAATCCATCTGCTAATTTTAGCATTTCAAATCAGGATATTTTAAGGGTGTGTGGATAGTAAATATGGGGTAATTTTAGCCCGCATCATGCACACGCTTGCCGATATCGAAGAGTCGCCGCTCGCCGGCGTGAGGAGCGATGAACTGGATGCCGACTGGGAGCATCGATCCTTCCCGATCGACCTTGCCCATAGGGATGGAAATGGCCGGCACGCCCGTTAGGTTCACGGGCACGGTGAAAATATCCTGGCGATACATAGACAGAGGCTCTTCTTTCTCTCCAATTTTAAACGCTGGTGTGGGCGCGGTCGGAGTCACGACCAGGTCAACGTTCTTAAAGACTTCCCCGAGTTCTGCGCGCATTTTGGCGCGGACGGCTTCGGCCTTGCCGTAGTAGGCGTCGAAATATCCGGACGACAATACATAAGTGCCGAGCAATATACGTCTTTTGGCTTCCCGACCGAAGCCGTCCGCGCGAGAATTAAGATACGTCTCGAGTAAATCTCGGCCTTCTTGGCGCACTCCATAACGAATACCATCGTAACGTGCCAGGTTCGAAGAGACCTCCGCTGGCATGACGATATAGTAGGACGCTAGTCCAGCCTCGAAAAGTGGTAGTTCGATGTCGACGATCTCGTGACCAGCCGCGCGCAATTCAGTCAATTTCTCTTCAAAAACCTGCATCACGTCTTCATCGATGCCCGACTTTAGGAAATCCCGCGGCACACCTATCTTATAGGTTTCTTTGACGCTGACCTCAGGATACGTGTCCGGACCGATGGTCGTCATATCACGAGGATCGCGGCCGGCCATGACACCGAAAAGTACCTCCGCATCGGCCACGCTGTTCGTTAAGGTCCCGGCCTGATCCAAGCTCGAACCCATGGCCATGAGTCCGTAACGGGAAATAGCTCCATAAGTCGGCTTCATACCGACCAGGCCGCAATAACTGGCAGGCTGGCGGATGGAACCGCCGGTGTCGGTGCCGATGGCGGCCGGTACCGAGCACATAGCGACGGCGGCGGCCGATCCGCCGGAAGAGCCTCCGGGTACGCGAGTGAGGTCCAATGGATTCTTGGTAGGACCGAACGCTGAATTCTCGGTCGAGGAACCCATAGCGAACTCATCCAGATTGGTACTACCTACGATCAGGGCCCCGGCGGCTTCGAGTCTCTCTATGATCGTAGCGTCATAGGAAGCCATATAATTCTCCAGGATCTTGGAACCGCCGGTGACTTTCTTACCCTTGATCAAGATATTGTTTTTGATAGCGATCGGAACTCCCAACAAAGGTTTATCAACGAAGTCGCCCCTTTCGTAGGCCTTCGTGGCATCTGTGGCAGCGGTGACGGCATCGTCGTAAACCTCAAGATATGCATGAACCTCCGCATCCTTTTCGGAGATCACCCGTCTTGCGGCTTCATAGGCTTCGATCGGAGTGGACGTACCCGATATGAATTTGTCGCGTAATTCTTTGATGGTCATGATGTGGAGTCGGGATTTAATATCTTCTTGACCTTTAGAAAATCTCCGTGTTTTTCGGGAAAAGCCCGCACGATGTCACGGGTGTACGAACCCGGATCGTTCGTGACCGCATCCTCACGAAACACATTGAACACCGGACCTGGTGCCTTGGATAGATCGCCTTTGTCGACCAGTGCGTCGACCGCGCTCACATAAGCTAGGATCGAATCGATCTCGGACTTGAACGCTTCGGCTTCCGCGTCTGTCATTTTGATCCGAGATAGGTCTCCTAAACGTAGCGTTTCTTCTTTGGTCATAAATCTAGGGTATAGGGATTAGGTTTTAGGTTATAGAGCGGCGCGGCTATGCCGCGCCACCACTCACGCCTTCTTTACCCGCTGATGTTATCACTTCCCGAGCAATTTGAGAAACTCGTCCTCGGTCAATGTTCTGACCCCAAGCTCTAGCGCTTTCTCCGCCTTGGAACCTGCTTCCTCGCCTAAGACCACGAAATCAGTATGCTTGGATACGCTCCCAGCTACCTTGGCCCCGGCCGCACGGGCCAGGTCTTTGGCTTCGTCACGGGATAATGTAGGCAAACTGCCGGTGAAAACCACGGTCTTGCCGGCTAATACCGTCTTGTTGGTCGAAACTTCGGGATTTTTGACCTTCAAGTGATGAAGTAGGGCTTCTAAGTGCCGAATATTGTCTTTACCCTGAAACCAGGAGGCGACCGATTCGGCCACTACCTGCCCGACCCCATGGATATCGGCTAGTTCCACGACGCTTGCCCGCATCACCTTATCCATTGCACCGAATTCGGAAGCGATCAGGCGCGCGGTCTCCTCGCCCACATTGGGTATCGACAGACCCACCAACAGACGATACAGCTCCGGTCGACGCGCTTTTTCTATCGCTTCGATAACGTTATCGGCCGCTTTTTTTTGAAACCCCGGTAATCCTTCCAGGTCGCCGACCTTGAGCGTGAAGAGGTCTGCCGGTTCGTTTATCAAGCCTTCGTCGAGCAAAAGATCGACGATCCTCGGACCGACACCATCAATATTAAGTGCGGTTTTACCCACGAAGTGATAAAGACGGCGACGGTATATGAGATCCGAATCCAGAGTGACGCAACGGTACGCCGCTTCGCCCGGTATTCTCTCGATCGAGCCATCGCCGCCACAGCCTTCGACTTTTTTAGGGAAGCGATAAGGTTTAGTGCTGGCAGGACGAAGAGGTAACACTACGGACACTATCTCCGGAATCACATCACCGGCTTTTTGCAAAATGACCGTATCGCCGATCCGGACATCCAGGCGTTTGATCTGATCTTCGTTGTGCAAAGTAGCGCGTGACACGACCGATCCGGCGATACGAGTCGGCGACAAGTGGGCCACCGGCGTTACGACACCGGTCCTTCCGACCTGAAGGACGATGTCTTGCACCACAGTCGTCGCCTGCACCGCCGGGAATTTGAAAGCGACGGCGAAGCGTGGCGCCTTGGCAGTGAAACCGAGACGACGTTGGGTAGCGATATCGTCGACCTTGATCACAATGCCGTCGACACCATACGGCAAGGTCTCTTTTTTAGATTTCCATTCTTCGTAGTATGCGATCACCCCGTCAAGATCGTGTTTTAATGCCCCATGATTTCCCGTGGGAAAGCCCAATTCGGAAAGCAAGCGCAGTTCTGCCTGTTGCGTTTTGGGCATTGACGCCCCCGCCGCCGGCTCCAAGTGATCGAGGTCGTACACGATGATGGATAGCTTGCGACTCCGGGTGATCTCGGGATCCAATTGCCTGAGAGAACCGGCGGCGGCATTGCGGGGATTGGCGAACAACGGCAAGTCGTTATTTTTTCTTTCCTCGTTGATACGCAAGAATTCGGACTCCTTGAGCCACACCTCTCCCACGCAAGTGAGCGAAAGCGGCCGAGGCAATTCTTTAGGAATATCTTCGATAGTGATGGCGGTGTGAGTCACATCTTCGCCCACCACTCCATCGCCACGCGTGGCGGCTCGACGTAATCGGCCTTGTTCGTAAGTCAACACGATCTTGAGTCCATCTAATTTATGACCGACGTCATAAGCCAGCTTAGCGTCGCCTATGCCCTCGGACTCCAGTTTTCTTTTAATCTGCGATTCCCATTCCCGAAGCTCTTCGACGTCAAAAACGTTGTTAAGAGACCATTGTCTGACTTTGTGGATGACTTTGGCGAAAGCTTCGTTCGGCGCACCGCCGACCGCATTGGCGACAGAGATTCCATGCTCGCCCACGCCCTCAAGCTCGCGCAATTCCCTCACTAACGAGTCATAGGCTTCGTCGGTTATTTCCGGAGCGTCCTGCTCATGATAAAGACGCTGGTGGTAAGCGACCAGTTCGCGCAGTCTCTCGATCCGTTCGGCGTTTTTAGCGTTTATCTTGGCCATATCGAGGGCGATTCTAGAATCCTACTATAACCTGAATCGACCCATGGACACAACGCGCCGGATCAGAATTGGATGGTGATCTCGCGTTGAATAGCGTAAATGGAGTCAAGCTGATCACACGGACGATTGTATCCTCGTGAAAATATCGCCGTACAGACAGTGCCCGCGGCGCAATCGATGGTGTCCAGTCCCTCGTTGGAGATGTTCAGTTCCACCACATCATCACTCCCGGTGTACTCGCGCAGGTCGGCGATATAGATGGTCGGCTCCACGCAACGATCACCAGCGAGATCGAAACTGTAAGCGTATCGATAGAGCCAATGCCCGTCGCTGAAAGGTGTGCCACTGCTTTCCATTGGAGTACCGCTCACGTCGCCACACTCGATGGGATCGGGCGTCCCTGAAGAATCTCGCAGAAATTGCGCGATCGTTTCGGGCTGACCGCGCCAGTAACGCAAACACTCCAGCCCGATCTGTCCGGCCTGAAAAGCTTCTTCTGACTCGTTGGCCATCACCGCCAACACATACTGTCTGGTCGTGACGAACAAAAGCGACAAACCTATCGCCAACACCACGCTCACCACGACCAGGGTGATCAGGAGCGCGAAGCCATTGTAGGATCGCTTTTCAATGGGATTCAAAGGAGTCTGTTTTTTCATAGATCAATACGTAAGACATGTGATACTTCTGACAAAGTTATTTCCTGCCGTGCCCGCGTTTTGAGAGGACCAAACACTACCATTCCAGGAATATATATAATTGTCATGCGGCGTCTCATAACTTCCTGTAGTATAACTACTGACCGATGAGCCTGCACCGAACATGGCGATACACAACTGGACACGGGTGCTGGCGTTATTATTTGGTGACCCATCTTGTCCGGTCATGCCGCAGTTTCCACAACTAGCTTCCATAGCATCTCGTAGGGTTCCTCTAGGACCAGTCTCGTTTCGTAAGTATGGTCCTATTAGCCTATCAACAGTTACTGGAGTAGTGGCCACACTGCTGGACATATATTCGTCGGTGTAGATGTTATAGAAATAGCTCTGCAAGGAAACACCCTGACCCGGAAGACTTCCCCAAGTCACGGTCGCGGTCACCGCGACGCGTGCGTCATCGATATCCATAGTGAGGCGACGTTCATAGGGGGTGGTCTCGCCCGAGACTGTCCCCTGCCTATATGGTACCCGCTCCGTACTCGAATAACGCATGCCGCAGTTGGTGGAGTTGCAGGTGTAGAAGCTAGAGCTCGTGATCGCCCCGTCTTCCCCGATGTTGACTCCACAAGGATTGGAAGCCGTACACCTGCTACCTATGGTCTCGACGTCGCCCCAAGTATTCTCGACCAAGCTGAAATCCGGGTAAGCCGCGATGGCGTTGTCTTCTCTCAGTTTGGCCACGGCCTCGAGACCTTCCTGGGCCAAGAACACGGCCATGGTCTGTTCTCTGGATGTATAAGCTCGCTTCAGTCCCGAATGCGCGATAGTGAGCGGACCCACTAGGGCTATCAGCAATACGGTGATGGCGACCAAAACCTCGACGAGCGAGTAACCGGCGTTAGTTTTTAGTTTATAGTTTTTAGTTCGTAGTGACGACGTGTGCCGGGACACCGAAAATCGCGGAGCGATTTTCGGTGTCCTATCAACTAAAAACTGAAAACTATAAACCGATTTCATAAGTCTAATACGCGTTGAGTGACCGTGGTCTGGAGGGTGAAATCCGCCGACGTGTTAGAGACGCCGGCGACGGTGCCGCTTATGAAAATGGTCACGTTAGGCTGATAATCGTTGTCTACCAGTAATTTCCGACCGGCGTTGTGGACATTGAAATGCATAGCGTCGATGGATACATTCGGACTTGTCAGCCGGACCCACCCGGACCCGCCGCAACTTCCACCACTCGTTCCGAGTTTGCGCCAGATGGCGTTTCCGGCAAAGCAGTAGGCGATGCGATGATCCGGATTATCGCCGGTCAGACTCTTTCCTCCCTCGACGATGGAAAGATAGCCGCCGCGATCGCACGATGCTACGTCTTCGGAACCGTCCGGCGGATTCACCGGTACCGCGCTGGAACAGTAATAGGAATACCCGGTGCGGATCTCTCGCGCCATACTGTCGAGGGCGAACTGCACGTTGCTGACGGACTCTTGGATGTTTTGCGCTTTGAGATTCGAACTTATAAGCACCAAAAGCGCGCCGATGCCGACCGTCAAAACCACGATAAACAACCCCATGGACACCAGGAGCTCGATCAAGGAAAAACCACCGCTAGTTTTTAGCTTAAAGTTTTTAGTGCCTAGAGGTACGGAAAAATGCTCCGCATTTTTCCGTACCGGACTGAAACCTGAAACCTGAGACCTAAAACCTGATTTCATATCATTGCACCGTTATCTGCCCGGCGGCGTTCACTTCGACCCGACGAGTACTGCTACTATTCGAAAGCGTCACGATCTCGATCGCCGCGTTAGCGACCGTGCCAGCATTGATTATCGCATCGAAGTTTGGTCTCTGAAACATCACCGACAAGGTGGACAAAGAACAGTTTGAAGCATTGCATAGCCGACTGATTCTAAAGCGAGAGTCGAGACTCCTGATCTCAAGCTCCTCGCCGGCATTGTAGTATCCATACCCGCTGTCACCAGGGTCGTCCATATCGATGAATAAGCGGTAGCGTCCCGGATCGGAAGTGGCGAAATAAAGTCCGTAAGGACGACGGAAGTCTTCGCTTCGTCCTACCGCTGAGATCGACCGAGACTGCATTTCCCTTAGTTCCAGCGCGATCTGATACGCCTGGTTCTTTAATAAGATCAAATTATTGAACGACCCATACTTCAATGTCACCATGGCGGTGATGATGCCTATGATAGCGGCGGTTATCAATACTTCCAGCACGGAAAAACCGCGTTTAGTCCGTAAAAGCGATTCCGGTGCGGAAAATCGCTCCGCGATTTTCCGCACCCCATGTCCCTCGAACCTAAAGGTAGACGATTTCATATAAAGCCTCGATGAACACCAGCACGTCAACGTGAAAAAAATGGACCAGAACGAACGCCGCGATCAAAAACGGGGCGAATGGAACCTCGCTCTTTATGGTAACACGACCGCTCATCGCACCGATCCCGCCGATGTTGAGAACGGTTCGTTGCCACAGGATCAAAAAGACGCTAACGAGCGCTCCTATCCAGAACGAAAGTACAATCAGTGAAAAAACACCGCTCGTCCCGGCAAGCATTCCTAAAGACACGGCGAGTTTAGCATCGCCGAATCCGAATGCCCTCCCTTTCGAAAAGTACCATAACGAGGCATAGACTAAGAAAGCGACGGCGGTTCCGATCAAGGCACTCGCGAGTCCGCTCAGGTCGCCGGTCGTCAGAAAATCCCACAGCACGATGGCGATCGCTAGAGAAGCCGCGCCATAAGAGACTTCGTCGGGGATGATCATATGATAGAAGTCGTATGCTAGCCCTACGATCAGCACCGATAGCAGACTCGCCGACAGTAGAAAATGTATGACATCGACGGTCTGTAGGTACGAGACCACGAAAGCCATGGCGGTCAGGATCTCGACCAAGGCGTAACGATAAGGGATGAACGAGCGACAAGTGCGACAGCGGCCGCGCAACGCTAAGTAAGAAACGACCGGAAAAAGTTCGTACCACTCCAGCTGTCGTCCGCACGATAGACAATGCGAACGGTCGTTCAAAGAACGTCCGGTATGCAAACGGTAAATGACCACGTTCAAAAAACTACCGATGATCAGACCGAACACTACGACCACCATCAACCAGAAATATGCCGGTAGCATAGCCCAAGTATAACAAAACACCCCGCTTTCGCGGGGTGTTTTGTTATAAGAAAATTACGGACAAACAGTGTCTGCAGTATCACTGTACGTGCCGGTAATGGTCTTAGCGGCACCGGTGGAGTCGACGCAGTAGTACTGGCCGGTATTCGACACTAGACGAGCCTTAAGAGCCCAAGCGGTGGCGGTGCTACCACAAGCAGCGTAACCGACACCTCCAGCTGAGTTGGCGGCCCCATCATGCATAGCGGCTACACCTCCAGCGGCGGTACAGACGTTAGTATAGCTGTTCGGGGACTGGCTATCGTAGAAGATCTCCGCTTGAGCGCGGGCATTGTTGATGTTCGACTTGATGGCCGCGTCGGCGCCCTTACTGCGAGCGCTATTGAGGCTCGCCAACACCACCGAGGCCAAGATGCCGATGATGGCGATGACCACGAGGAGTTCGATAAGGGTGAAGCCGCGCTGTGATGAATATTTATACATAAAATTAATTTAATGATCCATCACGATTATAACGCCGAACATCATCCGAGAATCAGGCGGATGATGTGGATAAGTTTACAATCTACAAGACTTGTTTGGTGATTTTACGGACAGACCGTAGAAGCCGCGTCGCTATACGTGCCCGTAATGGTCTTAGCGGCACCGGTGGAGTCGACGCAGTAGTACTGGCCGGTGTTCGATACCAAGCGAGCCTTAAGGGCCCAGGCGGTGGCGGTAGAACCACACTGCGAGTAACCCACGCCGCCGGCCGCATTAGCGGCGGCGGCATCCATGGCGGCGATACCCCCAGCGGCGGTACAGACGCTAGTGTAGCTGTTCGGAGACTGACTATCGTAGAAGATCTCTGCTTGAGCGCGGGCGTTGTTGATGTTCGACTTGATGGCCGCGTCGGCTCCTTTGCTGCGAGCCGAGTTTAGGGAAGCCAACACCACCGAGGCCAAGATGCCGATGATGGCGATGACCACGAGGAGTTCGATGAGGGTGAAGCCGCGAACGCCTGCCCGCCCTCCGATTTTTTTAACATTCTCGATCATAGGATAAATTTATTAATTCTATCCCATCTTTTTACCATGGATATTCCTCGAATAATTGAAAAGATGTGTATAAGAAAAGCGGGCCAAAGGCCCGCTTTTCGAAATGTCCAGCGTGTTATTCGCAGGTGGTCTCGGCCGACAGATCGGCTGCGGTGGTTACAGCGTTTCCTTCGGAGTCGACGCAGTATGCGGAACTGCTAGCGCTCACCAAAGAAGCGTAAGCGATCCAGTGATCGGCATCGTCTCGACAACTACCCCCAGCCGGGATCATATCGGCGATGGTACCGTCACCAGCATCGCAGACACCGTCGTAATCGCCGTTGTCATCGTAGAAGAGAGCGGCTTGACCTCGAGCGTTGTTAAGGTTCGATTTGATGGCGGCGTCCTCACCCTTGTCACGCGCGCTGTTAAGCGAAGCCAACACCACCGAGGCCAAGATGCCGATGATGGCGATGACCACGAGGAGTTCGATGAGGGTGAAGCCTTTGTGCAGTTTTTGTTTCAACATATTATTTATTATTTTTAATGACACAGTCTCCAGACATCAGCTGCGTGTCTCGAACCTGGTTACAACTAATTCTATAGCCAATGCTTCGATGAAATGTGATTTGATGTGGATAAAACTAGGTTTCAGTTTTTAGTTGTTAGTGTTTAGAATACAAATTTTAGAATACACAGAATTTATAGGAGATAATTTGACGCAAGATTTTTCTTTTAGAGCACCTACGCGGACTGAAACAAAAACATGAGCCGTATTATTGACATACGGTGAATGTTTTTGCGAGGAAACGACATGGTTTTAGAAAAAATGTGTGTCAGGATCTTTAAACTCTCAGAATCGAGGCGATTTCAAGGCGCGCAAGGAAAATAACGCGAGGCGTATATGGACATACGACGAGTGTTATTTTGCCGCCGCGCAACGCAGAAATCGTCCGATTCTGAGAGTTTAAATGGCGGCGGTCATGTTGTAAATCGGCATCAGCACGGACGCCAATAAGGTACCGACAC
>ERZ761601.177-NODE-177-length-15123-cov-5.799774_pt1 | contig 15123 bp, 14 predicted proteins | sample MGYA00433092_ERZ761601 | MGnify/ENA primary metagenome ERZ761601 (study PRJEB28899, sample SAMN03785571) | bioreactor sludge metagenome | biome: EBPR Sludge; feature: EBPR Bioreactor; material: 0.22µm filtered reactor supernatant | place: Saint Lucia: Queensland...
ACTTACTTCGCTACCGAGAACGCGACCAATCGGCAAAATAGATAAAGCAGTATACAAGATTAGCGGCATCACCAAAGTGAAAAACATCCCTGTTGGGTTGCGGTAAATTAATCGCAAATTCATTTTCAGTAGTTGTAGGAAGGATAGATTCATAAAATTAATCTTCGTAAACTTTACCTGTTAAGTCTAAATACACATCTTCCAAGCTAGCTGTTTTTATAGTGAAGCTACTAAAAGAAATTTTCTTCTCTTGCAAAGTTTTAACCACATCACCAATAATATCCAAAGACTTAATTTCGATAACTACTTTTGGATAGTTGTTATATAGTTTTTCGATGTCAGAAATACTGGAAAATATTTTTGGATCAACTTCTTTTTCGGTGAGAAAAGATATTTGAGTGGTATGAGATAAATCCTCAATAAGTTTTTTAGGATTGTTAATTGCTAAAATATTCCCCGAGTCCATAATTGCTACGCGCTGACAAAGATACTCCGCTTCCTCCATATAATGAGTTGTGAGTACAATAGTAATCCCTTGCTCGTTAACTTTGCGAACTAAATCCCAGACGTCGCGTCTTGCACGTGGATCAAGTCCTGTTGTTGGTTCGTCTAAAAATAAAATCTTTGGATCATTCACTAAAGCAGAGGCTAAAGAAAATCTTTGCTTTTGGCCACCAGACAAATCTTTCACTTGAGAATGACGTTTGTTTTCTAGATTCACAAAGCCAAGCAATTTTTCAATATCAGCCGTCTTGCCATATAGCCCTGCGAACAAGTGAAGTAACTCCTCAAGGCTCATTGATGGAAGATAGTCGCTAGATTGAAGCTGAACACCGATTTGTTGTTTAATTTTAGAAGAGTCTTTGATGTTATCCAGACCTAAGACCGAAACTGTACCAGAAGTTTGTACTGTGAGCCCTTCAATAATTTCTAAGGTAGTTGTCTTTCCAGCACCGTTTGGCCCTAAGATTCCAAAAATCTCTCCCTGCTCTACAGAAAAATTAGTGCCTTTCACAGCATCAAAAGAAGTCTCGCCATTTTTGCGATTCTTTCTTGGGAGAGGATAGGTTTTTTTAAGGTTTTTTACAATTATTACCTCGGACATAGGAAAATTATACCATCCACACCTTTACAAGTGAAGTACTATCAGTTATGATATTTTTCTGTTTTGCTAATTTTTCTGAGGAGGAAATCTATGTATCACGATCCGAAAACCGACCCCAGACCAAAGAACAAAGACGGAAAGAATGGGCAGCACGCCGTAGCACCTATACCACCAGTATCGACTGGAAGTTTCGCAGCCCTGCAACCGCCTCCTGAAAATCTACCGGCCAGACAATTCGAAGTTGGTCCTGAAGTCCTAGCAGTCTTTCTGATTGCACTGTATCTGTGCTTCGCCCTTCTCCCAAACCGCTCCGGCGGTTTTTTCTTAACCTTGACTACAACGACAACTTGAGTTATTATTCCGAGTTCTACTAATACAATATTTTGGAGGAAATATGAACACTAATTTACAGTCGTCCTATCGAGGTGAGATGCTTGCAAATGATCGGTGGCACAAAAGTGTGGCACTGTTGATTTCTCTTATCTGTGTTGGGCTTTCCATTGCCCACAGCATTACCCAGCTTCCCGCATTCCTTTTCTGGATTCCCTTTTTCATCATTGCAAAGTTAGGTACAATTGTTCGGCTCGAAACTCTGGTGCACCGCATGGGAGCTTTCTTGAGGAGAGAGGGTGATATCTGGGAAAGTTTCCGGAGAGGTTTCCAGTATGACAAAATTTACTTGTCCATTGCGGACATACTAATGATGTTTCCATCAGGAACCGCGTTGGCCTATTACTACTATTATTCAGAGAGCTATATAGCCGATGCTGTTCTGGCCGTGATTATACTCGCCGGGATTGCTCTTTGGGTAACGTCCCCAGCAAATGTTAGTAAACACAGCTCAGACAGCAAAAAAGCTTAGGGCGCAACTTAGCCTCAAACCGCTCCGGCGGTTTTTTCTTTTGCCCGTGTTCTATATAATAGAGAGGTGTTCGTGAATTAAGAATATATATATAGTGAAGTTTAAATTAGAAACTAAGTATCAACCGGCTGGCGACCAACCCCAAGCTATCGGTAAACTGATAAGCTCTCTTGAAGCTGGCTACAAACATCAAACTCTTCTTGGTGTAACTGGCTCTGGAAAAACTTTCACCATGGCTAATGTTGTGAACAAAATTCAGAAGCCAACTTTGGTGATGTGCCACAACAAAACTTTAGCCGCTCAACTCGCCAGTGAATTTCAAGAGTTTTTTCCAGATAATGCGATTCACTATTTTGTTTCTTACTACGATTACTATCAACCGGAAGCGTACATTCCCCGCTCCGATACTTACATTGAAAAGGATACTCAGATTAATGAAGAAATTGATCGCTTAAGAAACGCTGCAACGACTTCATTGATGTCGCGCTCTGATGTTTTAATTGTGGCATCAGTTTCTTGTATTTACGGTTTGGGAAATCCGGCTGATTATTTAGATTTATCACTCGAGCTTCATACCAAGAAAAGTTACAAGCGAGATAAACTTCTTCGCCGTTTAACCGATTTGCAATACAGCCGAAACGATTACGATTTAAAACGCGGAACTTATCGCGCGCAGGGAGATACTTTAGAAATCGTTTTAGCCTCTGAAGACACTGTAATCACATTACGCTTCTTCGGTGACGAGCTAGAACAAATTCAGCGTCGCCATATGATTTCTGGTGAGACACTAGAAGAGATGTCTAAAGTAAAAATCTTCCCAGCAAAACATTTCGTGACTACCGAAGAGAAAATGCAGATTGCCTTGGATAAAATTCGTGACGAATTAAAGGAACAGCTAAAAAAACTGAAAAAAGAAGGGAAGGTTTTGGAAGCTGCTCGATTAGAACAACGCACTAACTTTGACTTAGAGATGATGTCGAACACAGGTTTTGTTGCGGGTATTGAAAACTATTCCAGACACATGGATGGACGTTCTGCGGACGAACCCCCTTCTACATTGATTGATTATTTCCCCGATGATTTTTTACTGTTTATCGACGAATCACACCAAACTATTCCTCAAATCGGCGCGATGTATAAGGGCGATCGCAGTCGTAAAGAGACTTTAGTTAATTACGGTTTCCGCCTTCCAAGCGCTCTAGACAACCGTCCGCTGAAGTTTGACGAGTTCGAACAAAAAATTACTCAAGCAGTTTATGTTTCGGCGACTCCAGGTCCTTACGAACTTCAAAAAAGTTTGGTTGAAAATGAGTTTATAACCAAAACCAAGAAAGCGATGCCTTCTCCAGAAGAGCTACGCAACATCACAACTGTAGAACAAATCAACAGACCAACCGGACTGCTTGATCCGATGATCGAAATCCAACCAATCGAAAATCAGGTCGATCATCTGCTCCAACAAATAAAAATCCGTGTCGCCAAAAACGAACGCGTTTTAGTTACGACTTTATCGAAACGCATGGCCGAGGAACTAACCGCGTATATTGTAGAGGCTGGAATTAAAGCTCAGTACCTTCATTCCGAGGTCGAAACATTCGACCGACTAGAAACGCTCCGCGATTTGCGACTTGGTGTCTATGATGTCATCGTTGGAATCAATTTATTGCGTGAAGGGCTGGACTTACCAGAAGTTTCGTTGGTTGCAATTTTGGATGCAGACAAAGAAGGGTTTTTGCGAAGCGAAACAGCTTTCATGCAGATTATGGGAAGAGCCGCGAGACATCTTAACGGTCAAGTAATTATGTATGCGGACAGAATCACCGGCTCTATGCAACGCGCCATCGACGAAACTTTGCGTAGAAGAAAAATTCAAGAGGATTATAATTCCAAGCACGGGATTACGCCGGAAAGCATTATCAAGAAGATCGCTGAGTCACGTTTAGCAGGCAAAAAGGAACAGCTAGCAACCATCGACAAGGTCAACATTGATCCGGGCAAGTTAAGTAAAGATGAGATGAAACTCTTTATCGACGAGCTAAATGAGCAAATGGAGCTAGCTTCTCTTAATCTTGAGTTTGAATTGGCTGCCGAAATTCGCGACAAAATTACAGAACTAAAACAACTTCAGAAAATGAAGAATGTGAAGTAATTGACCAGTTTCAAAATGTATTGTATTATTAGTCCATTCTGGTCAAGGAGGCAAAGGAATGTATTTACACTTTCCAACGGTCTTGCTTTTTGTTCTCGCTGTAATCCTCGGTGTGGTTATCACTGTTTACTACTGTTATAAAGTAGTGATGGTCCTATTAACTGCTACCGTAGGTGCATGCGCAACAATACTCAGTATCTCGCTAAGCAAACGCCACTAAACCCAAGCGGCTCCCACAGCCGCTTTTACTATTGCCAAAATCGCAGAAAGTTGTTAGAATAGCAAAGTTATTGCTTTGTCTTTGTGTCTCGAAGGTGAAGTATGAGCATCAATTTATAAACTATTATCTCGAAATTTTCACACTATATGCCAAATACTAGTTCGGCTAAAAAAGCCATGCGACAATCCCGTCGCCGCCAAGTTATTAACTTGCGCACCAAGTCAAAGTATAAGTCTGCAGTCAAAGCAACTCGCCAAGATATTTCTAGCGGTGATGCAGCTGCAGCAAGTGAAAACTTAAAGAAAGCCATGTCTGCAATTGATAAAGCTGTGAAGAAGAATGTTCTCCACAAAAACACAGCTGCTCGACGCAAGTCTCGTCTTTCTAAAGCAATCGCTAAGCTATCTAAATAAACTTAGGCCCCGGCTCTTTGGCCGGGGTTTCTGTTTGATTTAGCAATCCCGGACTCGATCCGGGATCTAAAAAACACCCTCAGCGCGAGGGTGCTTTCTTATTTTATCCTCTACCCCGATTTGTGCGGCCGCACAAATCGGGGTAGAAAACTTTATCTTTGCAAAGATGCAATACATTGGTCGCGGGCTGGACCTGCTGGTACTTGATCACAGATCGAAGCGTCCATTTGTGGAGCACCTGCTTCAGGCAAAGACTGCATCATGCTTGCAGTAGCTTCAGCTTGTGCTGAATAATCCATGAACTCAACATTGCTTGGTGGAACAAACTTGGAATCATCGACTCTCCAATTATCACAGTCAACATTATATTGTTGATCCAAATCAACGCTTTCTTCTGTTTCTGTTGGGGTTGTCGCTTCACCTTCTAACTCCGACATCGCTGAAAGTTTAAACTTAACTCCCTGTTCCATACCGTCACCCCAGAGGTATTGATATTCGTCATCACGAATGATGCTTGTCTGAACAGAACCTTCACTATCGGTAATAGTAAATTCTCCGCTCATTTTTTCGCCAGCAATATAAACGGTTCCCTTCTGTTCACCTGACTCATCAGCGTAGTCAAAAGTACAAACCAAATTCTTACCCATCCCAAGTAAAGAACTTAGACTATTACTACCAGTGATGCGGTCGCCGCTCACTTGGTTGCTATCGCTGCCTTGGTTTCTCCAAATAAAGAATCCAGCGACTAACACCACAATTACGCCAATAATGGCCATAGTTTGTTTGTTCATAGTTTCTCCAGTTAATGATATTTTGAGTATAGCAAATATATTTAAAGCTTTTCCATCTCTCCCCAGTTCGGCCCGCTCTTGGCCTCAACAATAATTGGAACTGAAAGTTTAATAGAATTTTCCATAATTGGTTTCAGTTTTTTGATCCACTTTTTTTCTTCACCTTGTTTGATTTCAAAAACTAATTCGTCATGTACTTGAAGCAGCATGCGAATCTCGTCATCGTGACCAAGAATAAGCTCGTGAATTTCTATCATCGCTTTTTTGATAATATCTGCATTCATGCTTTGGATAGGAAAATTGACAGCCGCCCTCTCCGCAGCTTGTCTGATGAAATACTGCGAAGATTTAATTTCCGGAAACTTCCGAACTCTGCCAAGCTCGTTGGTAACAAACGCGTTTTCGCGAACTTGCATTTTTGTCTTTTCTAAGAAAGCATAAACCTCTGGGTATGCTTCAAAATATTTATCGATAAAATCTTTCGCGCTACCCTGACTAACTTCACTAATTCTCGCAGACAATCCAAAACTCGACAGTCCGTATAAAATACCAAAGTTAATAACTTTCGCGTCTCGCCTCATGTCGGGTGTAACTTTGTCTTCTGAGACTTCAAATACAGCACTAGCTGTACGAGTATGGATATCTCCGTTATTTAAGAACACGTCGCTCATATTTTTATCTTTTGCCAAATGAGCAACGATGCGCAATTCAATCTGAGAATAATCTAATGCAACTAAATTGAAACCGTCTTCGGCCACGAAAGCCTGGCGGATTTGACTACCTAATCCATCTCCTTTAACAGGAATGTTCTGCAGATTTGGATCAATTGAAGAAAGCCTGCCCGTAGCCGCAATTGTTTGATTGTAATTGGTGTGAATTCGGTTGGTTCTAGCGTTAACCAACTTTGGTAAAGCTTCAAGGTACGTCGACTGTAACTTGGAGAGTTCGCGGTACTTCAATATCAAATCAACTATCGGGTGGTCATCGCGAAGTTTTTCTAATTCACCTGCCGCTGTGGAACGACCGGTCTTATTTTTCTTACCAGCTGTAAGTTCTAGTTTTTCGTACAAAATTTCTTGAAGTTGTTTTGGCGAGTTGATATTAAACTTTTCACCTGCCTGCTTATAAATTTCAGATTCTAAGTCTGTTAATTCACTCGCGGCTTGTTTAGAAAGTTTTTCAAGTAAAGATGCGTCTACCTTAATCCCCCATCGTTCCATTCTTGCCAGCACAGGAACAAGTGGGACTTCAATTTCTTCAAAGATTTTCAACAACCCTTCTTCTTTTAAATCTCTCGCCAATAATTCTTTTAACCTGAAAGTAATATCCGCATCTTCAGCAGCGTACCAAGAAACTTTTTCGACTGGTACATCACGCATCGATATTTGACCTTTGCCCTTTCCAATCAAATCTTCGATTGGTTGCATCTGATAACCAAAACGATTGAAAGCAAGGTTGGTTAAAGAATGTTGGCGCGTTCCTGCATCCAATAGATATGAAGCAAGCATTGTGTCGAATATAGCTGGACTAAGCTTCCAATCAGAGTTAGCTAAAGTTTGAATATCGTATTTAATGTTCTGACCAATTTTTCCAATTTTTGGATCTGCCAATATTGCTTGAAGTTCTTTGCTTTCAGAAATCACATCTGCGGTAACGTAGTAAGCCTCTCCTTCTTCCCAGCACAATGAAATGCCAATTACTTTTGCATCGATTGGATTCAATTGATCTGTTTCGGAATCAATTACGAATTCCTTTTGCTTAGCCAACTTCTTTAAAACCGGCCCAAGTTTGGAAATACTCTCAATTAATTGATAGTCCTGCTTACCGATTGCCCCGCTAGAAGTTGGTGTTTTTTGTTCAACAACTTCTTTTTGAGGGATATAATTTTTTGGCAGTTTATCTAGCAAACTGCGGAATTCAAGCTCTTGGAAAATACTCATGATTCCGTCTAAGTGAGATGAAGTAAATTCGTACGGGGGAATGTTCACTTCAATTGGGACCTCGGTAATAATAGTAGAAAGCATATAGCTCATGCGCGCATCTTCTTCGCCTTCTATAAGAAGTTTTAGGGGTCGTGGTTTGATTTTGTCGCCCAAGTCTTTGCCAGATTTTATCGCTTTGTATAATTCGGACAGGCTGCCAAATTCCTTTATTAAATCACCGGCAGTTTTTTCACCGATTCCTTTTACGCCTTTGATGTTATCGGAGGGGTCGCCACGCAATGCTTTGTAATCAATCATTTGAGGTGGCGTGAGTCCGTATCGTTCTTCTACTGCTGCTTCATCGTAAATAGTTGTGTCGGTTAAACCTTTGCGAAGCGTGTAAACTTTTACACATTTGTTCACTAGTTGAAGTGTGTCCAAATCACCTGTTGCTATCATTACATCACATTCATTCTTGTTGTGTTCGCAAATTTGTTTAGCCATAGTTCCTAAAACATCATCCGCTTCAAATCCTTCAATTTCATAAATTGGAATGTTGAGCGCACGAACTACTTCTTTGACACGATCAAATTGCTCATAAAGTTCGTCTGGTGCAGAAACTCGATGAGCTTTGTACTCTGCGTATTCTTGATGTCGGAAAGTCGGGCCTTTCAAATCAAAACTGCAAGCGATATGAGTAGGCTTCAGGTCTTTAATCGCTTTAAGCAAAATCATGGTAAAGCCATAAACTGCATTCGTTGGTTCGCCAGATTTGGTAGAAAGACTTGGAATTGCGTGAAAACCGCGATGGACCAAAGCGTTTCCATCGATTAATAAATAGCGTGAATTATGTGTTTTTTTAGCCATAAGTATATTTAGTTTAGCTGTTTTTAAGACATAAAAAAAGCGCCCCGCGAAATGAATCGCGGGGCTGATTTGAAAGATTATTTTGGCGAGTAAATCTCGACCATTTTTTGATGGAGCAAATTCTCCTTTTCAACCAGACTCTGGTTGAACCGGTTGATTCGCATAGTGTATTGATCCGATGCTCGATTGCCGTTGACGACGGCAATTTGGATATCACCGTACTTTTCAAAATACTGAACCGCGGCCATATTGATTGTGACCATGAAGTTGTTGCTTGTAATAGCCTTCATCGGCACAGCCCATTCCCAACCGTTTTCGTTGCGAATTATCACAGATACCTGCCCGGAAAAATTTCCAAACAGATACACGGTTAGATTGCCGCTCGAATCATAAACAGAATTTCCGCCGGTTATGAATCGTTGAGCACGATTGAAAGCATCATAGTTCGAATAGTCCCTTTCCGTACGAAACACGGTCACGGAACCGCCACTAAACACGAGGACTTCGTACGTAACGATTCCGCCGTCCTCATTCCACAGAGCTTTTCTTCCTTCTTCAAGAGCGTACCACACGGCCCCCTCAGGAACATTCCCCGCGATCTGCATTGCTTGCAGATACTGCGCGGGAGCGTTTGGATACCTTCTAACGCCTATCACGGTAACCTCGCTCTTGACGAGGGTTGTGTTTCTCGCATAGACGGTGGCGCCGACCCGAAAGTCGCCTGCCATCATGAAAGTGAATTGGGTCGGGATCGAGCTTGTGACGGCAAAGTCGCCGCGCTCGTATCCCTCTACCAGGGCTTTCTTTTCTGACTCAGGGAGCATTTTTGCTCCCGCCGCCATAGATTGGCCGAAACCGATCGTGGAAAGCATAGCGACAAAAAACGACGCCAACACTACGAATCTAAAAATCTTTTGCATAATTATCCTCCAAATTTTGTTGTATAGTAGCTTTTTCTCACTCAGTGAATTCTGAGCAAAAGCGTGAACATTCACGATTCTGACCACAAAACATTAAATTGTACTATAAATCAGTCCATTTGTCAATACTAAAAACAGCCAGAATTGGCTGTTTTGTTGGCTAATTTGGATATTATCTAGCCAGCGACCCGGAATACTTCGTGGACATCGGTAATTTTTTGAGTGGCTTTTATAAGCCCGTCCTGAATCATCGTTAAACTACCTTGCTCTGTGGCTAGCTTCTTAACAGCCAAACCGGAAGGCTCTGTTAATATTAGCTCTTTCATTTTGTCGGTCACCTCGATTATCTCGTAAATTCCCATTCGGCCCTTATAACCAAGTCCTCCGCATTGAGCACAGCCCTTGCTTGTATAGAATACTAAATCCTTAGGAACTTCGACTTCACTGTTTTTTGGAATCTCAGACAAAAGACCATTTACTTTTTCTAGAGTCGGTGCATCCAGTTCTGTTTTTTCCATACAACTTGTACAAAGCCGTCTCACCAAACGTTGAGCAATTATAGCGTTTAAAGCTGGAGCAATAACAAAAGGCTTTACACCCATTGTAATTAATCGAGGAACTGCACCGGCTGCATCGTTAGTGTGCAGCGTGGACAACACAATGTGTCCTGTGAGCGCAGCTTGCAAAGCAGTCTCTGCTGTTTCTGGGTCCCGGATTTCTCCAACCATCACAACATCTGGATCTTGTCTTAACACAGCTCGTAATGCTTTTACAAAACTGAAGTCAACGTGATGGTCAACCGGAGTTTGTTGTATACCTTCAACTTTATATTCAACAGGGTCTTCGAGTGTAATTATTTTTACACCAGGTTGATTAAGTTCTCTTAAAAATGAATAGAGGGTCGTGGTCTTACCACTACCAGTTGGTCCGGTTGTAATAATCATTCCGTTTGCTTTATGAAGTTGGGTTTGAATTACTTCTAAAGCTTTTCCTGTTAAACCTAGTTCGCTAATGCTTACATCAACAGCACCGATTCCCAAAAGTCTTAATACAACAGCTTCACCAAAACTTGAAGGCAAAACTGAAACACGAACATCTAACTCTTGTTTATTATTTAAGATTGTAATTCGTCCGTCTTGCGCTTCGTTCTCCACGTTCAATTTTAATCGCGCCATCAACTTTAATCTTGAAGTTAAAACTTTCTGCCAACTCTTTTTTAAAACTACTGCGTCATGCAAAACACCGTCGACACGGAAACGCACTTTAAGTAGATGGTCTTCAGGCTCAAAATGAATATCTGAAGATCCCCGCAATACAGCTGACCCAAATAAAATAGTCAATACTTCTGTAGCGGACATAGTTGAATCATTTATTGCGTTAAGTTTTTCGGGGTAGTTTTCACCGTCTTGAATATGAATCGTTTCTGAAAACTTAGAAGTTGGGATTACAACTTTGTCGTAAAAACTGATTGTATGATTAAAGCTACTTTTAGAAACAAAATATACCGTAATTTTATACTTCGACTCAAACTGTTTTTTTAACTCCTTGAACAGCTGGTTATTTGGATTTGTGGTCGCAATTTTAAGCTCTTTCCCTTCTTTAAAAAATGGTACACTTTCGGAAGCCTTAGCCTGTTCAACTGGTAAAAGCGCTAAAGAGTTCAAATCTAAAGGGAAGTTCTGCATTTTCAAATACGGCAAATGGTGAATCGCCGCGGTATGCTGAGCTTGATTCTCTTCAATTTGCCGTTTCTGGTCATCTAAAGCTCGGGTAAGCCCAGCTGGATTGTTCGATAGAAAACTTGCCATTTTTATTTTGGTTTCATTTGTAAAACTGTCTCTTCTATTATATACCAGTTAGCTTTAACTTAGAAATCATCTCTTCGACTTGTTCCAGGTTTTGATTTGCCAAATCAATTTGCACAAAATAGAAATGGCTGTTTAGAGGCTCGAGCACTGCTTCGATATTCTCATCAAGGTCTTTTGCTAATCTGCGAAGCTTAATATGAGGGCGTCCTGCAAGATAAACCTGAACACCCTCTTTCGATTTTGCCGCCACTGCAATTAGTTGATAGGTACTCGCCATGGTTACTAACTCTTGTAAAACTTGTGGCAACAACTCAATGGTTGATTCTGTTTTTATAAAATCTTGTTCGGTAATTAGTGTGTACAACATTTTTTGTTCCGGGATAGTTTTGATTCGCGCAAGCGCCCTTCCCCATAGTTGTAATAAATTAAACGATTTAGTTTTAAATAAATGTTGAATGATATCTTGTCTGCGTGCTCCGGCATTAACTAAACGAGCGGACACCGCCAAGGTTTGCGGTGTTGTTTTTGGATCTCGAAAACTTTGTGTTGCATCAATAATCCCTGCGAGTAATCCTGTGCTAATTAAATCTTCTTTTAATAATCTATCGTCTGATGTTAACCACTCAGCAACTTGCTCACTCAAACACGATGCACTGCTCTCCACCCAATTAATCGAACCAAAGTATTCTTGTTCGAGCTGATTATTAATTACTATTTTTGGTGTGTTGAAAAACAACTCTGGATGTTTTGAATGAAGTGCCCCTAATTTTTCCAAACTCACCGCGCCAATGATAATCAACAAATCGTAACCTGTTGCTTGAGGTAATAACTCAATATCACTTTCATCAATGTGTCCAGTTTCTGGGGTTAAGAAAATCAGTAGATCGTCACCTTCTTTTTCATAACGCAATTGTTTGGGCTTAACCTTTGATCCGCTAACCCTAATCGTAAACTCATCAGAAGAAGAAAAATTTTGAAGGATTTTTTGATGCTCAGCTAAGAAAGCCAGTTTAGGAAGTTTTTTGGCACTTGAATAGATTTGCGTAGATTTTCCGTCTAACTGAAGTTTTCGTGAAAGAGCCAAAGCAGAGACCAAAGCATCTACTCCTATTCTTTCAGGTAAAATTATGGCTATTTTTTGAGCCGGTTTGATAGCTGAATCAATTTTTTGGGTAATTTCAGTTTCCATAATTTACTTACATTTGAACATAGTTAATCAATATACCCAGTTTTAGAAAAATGGTCAATATCGTTATTTTACGGTAATATATAGACACAGTTTATGAAAAACGTCCGTTTAAGCCAAGCAGAGACAGAAGCCAATAAATTAGCTAAAGCCTTACACGGAGGTGAAGTCTTAGCGTTAATTGGTGACTTAGGGAGCGGGAAAACTACTTTCACCAAAGCGCTAGGAAAAGCGTTGGGTGTAAGAAGCACTATCACTAGCCCAACCTTCGTGATGATGCAGCAGTATCAAACCACCACAAAAAACAAAGAAGATAAACCGCTCTGGCTTTACCACCTTGATCTTTACCGAACAAATAATTTTTCTGAAGTAAAAAGTCTTGGCGTTGAACAATACTGGGGACACCCCGAAACGATTACGGTAATCGAGTGGGCAGATAAAATTCTTGATCAACTGCCAAAAGAAGCACTATTATTTAAATTTACTCGCGATGCAAAATAGCTTTTTATTTGTAAAATACCCTGTCGCAATACTGGTTGTCACTGGCTTATTTTTTGTATGGCCAGTAATAAAAATTGGTGCCTCTCCCCTACCTCCTCCGGTACCAACCTACGACCCCGTAACCTCCTACGCAGACACAACAGTGGTCACTGTTCCTAATTCTCTTAAAAATGAGTGGGCTGGCGAATTTTCTTTACCGGTTTTTTCAATGGTGAAATCCGGACAATGGAACATAAAAGATTATGTGATGTATGGCTATCTTGCCAAAGAAGGGTTTACCCCAGAAACCCGAAATTACAAATATGACCCTGCGAAAGTTTATGCCTGGACCAAACAAGCTGCTAGTTCAGTAAATACAGAATCAAAAGACCCTGAGCTAACCATAAAAAATGGTTATGCAACCCATTTTGTCCCACCAGTAATTGGTAAGCAGATCGATAGATATCAAAGTACCCTAAAGATTTTGCAAGGGTTAGAATTAGGTCAGAATAATTTAGAGCTTTCTATTAAAACCGCTCAGCCTAGTCGCAGCTTATCAGAACTTAATGACCTTGGAATCACAGAACTGATCGGTCGTGGTGAATCCAAGTTTACCGGGAGCCCTGCAAACAGACGTCACAACATACGAGTTGGTATGAATAAAATGAAGGGAATTATTATCAAACCTGGTGAAGAATTCAGTTTCAACAAACACCTTGGTCCAGTTGAAGCAAGTGAAGGGTTTCTCCCGGAGCTTGTAATAAAAGGCTATGAAACCATTCCTGAATTAGGCGGTGGTTTGTGCCAGGTATCCTCAACCACTTTTAGGGCAGCCATGCATGCAGGCCTACCAATAACTCAAAGGCGTAATCATTCTTACGCTGTTCAGTATTATGCTCCTCAAGGAACAGATGCAACTATTTACCCTGGTGTGATTGATATCAAATTCACTAACGATACAGGTTCTAGCATTCTCGTCTGGCCATATTTTAAAGGTAGTGATATTTTAATTTTTGATTTCTACGGTACTCGCGATGGCCGCGAAGTTAAATTAAATCAGCCGATTACTTTCGACCGCCAGGCTAACGGAGCAATGAAGGCTAGCTGGACTCGAACTGTAACCAAAAATGGTAAGACTGAAACAAATACTTTTAGTTCGAACTATAAACCTCCCGAATTGTTCCAAAAACGTGAAGAATTCGTACCTAACCCAGAAGCGCCTGCAACACCTAACCCTAATCAAGAAGTTCCTACTACAACACCATCACTAACTCCACCACCAACCAATCCTGCAAATAATATAGAGCCAAATGATTCAATCTAGTGATGTCGAAACAATATTAAATAATGACTCTTCTATTGAGGAGGGGGTATTTGAAACTAGTATCAGGCCACAAATTTTTGAAGAGTTTGTTGGACAGCAACAATTAAAAGATAATCTAAGTATCGTCATCAAGGCAGCGGGAATGAGGAAAGAGCCGATAGAGCATGTTTTACTCTACGGCCCACCCGGTTTAGGTAAAACAACTCTTGCACATATTATCGCGAAAGAACTTGGTTCAAATATTAAAACCACTTCTGGCCCTGCTATCGAACGCGCTGGGGACTTAGCGGCACTTCTCACAAACCTTAGTGAAGGGGATGTTTTGTTCATTGATGAGATCCACCGTTTAAATAAAGTTATTGAAGAAGTTCTCTACCCTGCCCTTGAAGACAGGGTATTAGATATTATGATTGGCAAAGGACCTGGCGCTCGTAGTGTACGCATGGAACTCCCCCGGTTCACACTAATTGGTGCCACTACGAGAATCGGTTTAGTGTCTGCACCTCTTCGTGATAGATTTGGACTGGTCTATCACCTAGACTATTACACCACTGAAGACTTGGAAAAAATTATTGAGCGCTCAGCAAAAATCTTAAACACGGAATTAGCCCCTGAAGCTAAAAATTTGATTGCCCGCCGCAGTAGATTCACCCCCCGAATTGCGAATCGATTGCTAAAGAGGGTTCGTGACTACACTCAAGTCTCTGGTCATGATAAAATCAACACAAAACACGCATCAGAAAGCCTGGCCCTGCTCGACATCGATGAATTTGGTTTAGATAAACATGATCGTAAGATCCTAACAGTAATTATTGAGTCTTTTGGGGGTGGTCCGGTTGGAGTGAACTCAATCGCTGCCGCGACAGGTGAAGAAACTGACACTATTTCAGATGTGCACGAACCTTTCTTAATTCGTTCTGGGTTTATGATTAGAACTCCTAAAGGAAGGCAAGTTACTGATCTCGCCTACAAGCATTTGGGTATAACAAATAAGGAAAATAAAATCTTTTAATCTCATGCCAGAAAACATTGTCTCATTAATAGTTAATATATTGTTCTATGTTTCTGTAGGGGCT
>ERZ761601.180-NODE-180-length-14871-cov-3.810745_pt1 | contig 14871 bp, 18 predicted proteins | sample MGYA00433092_ERZ761601 | MGnify/ENA primary metagenome ERZ761601 (study PRJEB28899, sample SAMN03785571) | bioreactor sludge metagenome | biome: EBPR Sludge; feature: EBPR Bioreactor; material: 0.22µm filtered reactor supernatant | place: Saint Lucia: Queensland...
AGATGTGTATAAGAGACAGCCGTTGCCTTCCGAGCTCAGTATGTAGCCGCGAGCGGCGGCCGGCGCGCCGGAGGCGTGTCGCCGCGAGCCAGCAAAGACAGCACGCGCACAATCAGGAGATCACAACATGGCCAGCCCCAATGCCGGCGGCTTCGTCGAGCTCACCATCAACGGCCGCCGCTACATGCCGGCCGGCGAGATCGAGGTCGAGGAGACGAACTTCGAGGCCGAGGTGCAGAACAACCACGACGGCACCGTCAGCCGCACGCAGAAGCCGGGGCACTACAAGATGAAGCTCACGCTGCGTGATCGCCAAGGGCCCTCGATCGTGCGCGAGATCTACCTCGCCGACCGCATTGACGTCTCCGGCGTCGAGAAGCAGATGGGCCGCACCGTGCTGCTCACCGGCGCGTTCGCGGTCGGCAAGCCGGCGCGCAACACCGCGACCGGCGAGATCACCAACATCGAGTTGGTGAGCGATTCGCTGCAGTACGCCTGACGCGCGCACCGGGCCGCGCGGGGAGTGCGGACCGTTTTCACTCGAGTGGCTCAACAAAAGGGGGAAAGAGCATGTTCAGCACCAATCAACGGGCCGCCGCGCCTGCGCAACCCGCCCCGAACGGGGCGGGCACGCATCCGCTCGGCGCGCTCGCGCAGCCGGACGCCGCCCGCCATCCCGGCGGCGGCGATGCCGTCTCTGTTCGACTGACATCGCCGCTCAAGACGCATCGCGGCGACGTCATGGAGATCGCGCTCCGACAGCCGGTATTGACCGACTATATCGAGATCGGCGACATCGACACTTTCGTCGCCAGCGGTATAGACGCCGCCGGGCAGCCGACCGGCATGGAGGCGAAGACCTCGCACCAGGCGCTGATGGCCTACGCCGTCCGCTTGAGCGGCCACGACACGCATGTGCTCGGCCGCCTGCATCCTGGCGACGCCGGCAATCTGATCCGCGCCGTGCGGCTGCTGGTGCTGCCGTTCTCGCGGGGAAACTCCTCGAGCGGGTCGACGAGCTCGTCTTCGACGTAGGCTTCGACCCGGCATGGATCGCGCGCGCGCCGCTGCATCACATCGTATTCTGGCACCGGCGCGCGTTCGCGTGGCGGCGATCGCAAGCCCGCCTGATCGAGGACCAGCGCGCGTTCGATCAGGCCATCGGCGATGCCGTGAAGCTGCTCCCGGCGAGGTAGGGCCGACATGAGCGTCGATCTTCGCGCCAACGCGATCATCACTGCGGTCGACCGCTTTTCGGGGCCGATGCAGCGCATGGCCGGCGCCGCGCAGGCGATGTCCGGTCGCCTGAACTCGGCATCGTCCCGCTTTGCTGGCCTCGCCAATTCGGCTCTCATGGGGCTCGGCTCCGGCGTCGCCAGCGGGCTGACATTCGCGTCGCAGTACGACATCGACAAGATCCGCACCGGCATCCGCGCCGTCGGGTCGATGACCGGCAGCGAGATGGACGGCATCAACGAGGCCGCATCCCGCTCGGCGCTCGCTTACGGCCACAACCTCAAGGACATGCTGCAGGCCGGCAAGGATCTCGTGCAGGGCGGCCTTGAGGGTGCCGTGCTCGCCGGTGCCTTCGACGTCGTCGGCCAGGCGGCGCGGCGCAACCAAGAGCCGCTCGGGCAGATGGCCGAGAAGCTCATCCAGGCCTCACGCGCGCTCGGCTACAGCCTCGATACCAAGGAGAACGTCGACAAAAACCTGACCAAGGCCGCCGACCTGTTGTCGGTCGCCCCGAACATCTCGACGGATTCCATGTCGGGGTTCTTCACCTTCCTCAAATACTACGCCCCGATCGGCCGCACCCTGAAGCAGACCGAGGCGGAGATGGCGGCGCTCGGCGCCACGATGGCCGACCTCGGCTTCAAGGGCGAGGAAGGCGGCTCGGCGATGCGCACCATCATGGCGCGCCTCGTCACGATGACGCCGAAGGCCCGCGCTGCGTTCCGCGCCGAGGGCGGGAACCTCGAGGGTCTGTTTGAAATGGACTCGTCCAAGCTCGGCGACATGCGCTCGCTGCAGGAGCGCCTCAAGGGCGTTTTCGGCGTGGCCGTCGGCGGGCTGGCGAAGTTCTCCAATCCGTCCAAGTTCAAGGACGTCTCGGACTGGCGCGACAAGCTGACCGCCCACCTCACGAAGCGGCTCGGCATCGGCAAGAACCAGGCGCAGGACCGCAAGACGCTGACGGCGGCTGTCGAGCAGCATATCTCGCGCTCGATCGACAAGATCGACATCGAGAAGGTGTTCGGCGAGCTCGCTCGGCTCGAGACATCGCTTGCGACCGACAGCGAGCTGTTCGGCAAGCAGCGGCTGCAGCAGGGTGCCGGCCTGAAGAGTGCCCTGGACCTCTACCGCCAGAAGCTGGAGATGGCGAAGCGCGAGATGCCCGGCGCGACCGCGCGCGGCGACTTCTTCACGCTGGGTACTCTTTCGACCGAGATCGACCGATTCACGGCGGCGTGGTCGGTGTTTCGCGACAAGGTGTTCAACGCTGGGCCCGAGAGCCTCGTCACGCAGTCCGTCGGCAAGCTGGCCGACGCGCTCGGCGCCCTGTCGCAGGCAGATCCGAACCGCCTTAACCAGATCGCCATCGCCGTCGCCGCGCTCGTTGCGGTGCCCGCCGTCGGCTTGACGCTGTCGGCACTCGGCGCTGGATTTGCGGCGGTCGCGGGCGGGCTCGGCGGCATTGCGGCGGCGTTCGCCGGATCGCCGCTGCTGACCAAGCTGCTGATGGGCGGCGGGCTGCTGGCCCTGTTCGATCTGCCGTCCGCGTTCAACGCGCCCGACAATCTCAAGGCGCTGCCCGATGCGTTCGGGTCCTATCCGAAGGACGTCTCACAGATGCCGATTGCGCAGACGCTGCGCGCAGCGTCGGATCTGATGAAAGAGATCGGCAACGCCGCTGGCGACATCCAGCGCTCGCTGGCGAGCGCCTTCGGCGCCGACGTGTCCGGGTCGCCGTTGCTGGCCGGGCTCAACGCCATCAAGTTCGCGCTCGACGGCATCACCACGTCGATCCGCTACTGGCGCGACAACATGCCGGCGCTGCTGGGTGGCAAAGGCGATTTGAAGCCGCCGGGCGAGGAAGGGAGCTGGTGGCGGGAGTCGTGGAGCCGCTACAACCGCGACGTCATCGGCGGGCTTTCGACGCAGCCGTCGCTCCAACCGCTGGCGCGTACCACCGACGAGCTGCTGCGCTCGCTCAACGTGCAAGTCCAGGGCACCGTCGAGGGCCGCATGCAGCTCGAGGCGACGATCAAGGTCGAGGGCGGCGGCCAGGTCGTCAACCAGCGCACCACGGGCGGCGACGTCAAGGGCACGCTCAACACCGGCGCCACCATGACCGACACAAGGGCGAAGTAACGATGCGGGCGCAGCGCAATCGCATCGGCACGCTGGCGCTGGCCGCGTTCGGCTCCGCGCAGTTCTACGTCGAGAGCGACAAGGTCGAGACCGGCCGCCGCCTCGTCGTGCATCAGTTCCCGCATCGCGACACGCCCTATGTCGAGGACATGGGCCGCGACGCCAACAAGATCTCCGTCACCGCCTACGTCGCCGATGCCGGCGCCGAGGACGCCGCCACCAGCCTGCGCTCCGAGTGCGACGCGCGCGGCCCGAAGCGCCTGCGGCTGCCGCTCGACAGCTTCCTCGTGCACTGCGAGAAGTGCACGCGCGACTTCGCCAAGGACCGGCTCGGCTACATCGCCTTCGCGCTCTCGTTCGTGCGCGACGGCGGCGGCGCCGCGCCGCAACCTGTCGCCTACCTCGCCCGCCTCGTCACGGTCGCCGCGCAAGGAACGGCCGCGCCGCTCACCGCGCTCGCAGATAGCCGCATGCGCACCATCGGCCTGCCGGGCTTCGTCGCCGACGGCGCGGCGGACGCGGTGCAAGCGGCCGCGGCGGCTATCGACGCGGTACGCGCGACGTTGCCGCTCGAGGATAACGCCGCGCCGGCCGTCGCCCGCGCGGTGCAAGATCTGAACGACCGGGCGAGCGAGCTTGCCACCGTCGGCACGGTGCCGAATACGCACGGCAGCCGCTCCTATCTCGCCACGCAGCGCACCGCGTCCGCCGCGCCGCTCGTCGACGCAGTCACGGGCGCGATCGCCGCTGTGCGCGAAGCCGCGACCGACCAGGCCGCGGCCGCGCGCGAGCTGGAGGTGCTGGCCGCCTTCGACATCGAGCCGAGCCGGGCCATCGTCTATACTTCATCGCGTGCGCAGGAGCAGGTCAACGCGTCGACGGTCGCGACCATCGTGCGCGTCGCCGCGCTCGCCGAGCGCGCCGTGGCGCTGACCGAATCCGACATCGCCGACCGCCGCGCCGCGATCGCCGCGCGTGCCACCATCGCCGCCGCGATCGACGCCGAGCTCGACCGCCTCGGCTCCGGCGACGAGCATGGCGTCTTCGTCGCGCTGAGCGACGTGCGCGGCCGTGTGGCTGAGCATTTCACGCGGCTCTTGGCCGACCTCGCGCCGATCGTCACGGTCGGAGTGCCGGCGACGATGCCGTCGCTGTGGTGGGCGAATGCGCTCTATGGCGACGCGGCCCGCGCTGGCGAGCTCGTCGCGCGCAACCGCGTCATCCATCCTAGCTTCATGCCGCTGCAGATCGAGGCGCTCGCCCGATGAGCGCGCCATGAGCTCGGGCACCGAGCTGGTCACGGTGGCGGCGGCCTCGGGCTTCGCCTTCGCCGGCTGGAAGCGCGTTTCCATCACCGCCGCCATCAAGGAGGCGGCGCGCATGTTCGACGTCGAGACGTCCGAGCGCCCCGGCGAGTTCGCCTTCCCGCCCGGCACGCCGGTCAGCATCCTGGCGACCGGCTCGCTGCTGGTGACGGGCTACGTCAACCGCTACCACTCGTCTGGCGCTGAGAAGACGCACAGCGTGCGGATCCAGGGCCGCGGCAAGGGCCAGGACATCGTCGACTGCTCGGCCGAACTGAAGAACGGCCACGTCAAGGACAAGACGCCCGGCGATCTCGCGCGCGAGCTCGACGTCTACGGCGTCGGCATCGACGACAGGCTCGGCCTGCCGAAGGTGCCGATGCAGCACATCAAGCAGGGCGAGACCGCGTTCCGCTCGATCGAGCGCTACCTGCGGCCGCACGGCGCCACCATGATGGGCCGCGCCGACGGCGGCATCGACATCACCAACGCCTCGGTCGCCCGCCGCGCCGCCGGCGCGCTCGTCGAGGGCGTCAACATCAAGGGCTGGGACGTCACGCTCTCTGACGACGACCGATTCTCGGATTACACGGTGAAGGGCCAGGGCCGGCACGGCACCAAGGCGTCGGATCTGAGGATCAAGGAGCGGGCGCGCGACGGCGGCGTCAAGCGGCGGAGCAACCGCATGCTGGTCGCCGAGGGCGACACCGACAAGCGCCGCGCGCGCAACCGCGCCCGCCACGAGAAGGAGCGCTCGGCCGGCAACGGCACGAAGGCGACGGTCACGGTGCAGGGCTGGCGCGACGCCGGCGGCATGATCTGGGAGCCGAACACCATCGTGTTCGTCGCCTCGCCCATCCTGATGCACCTCGAGCAGGACATGCTGATCGAGCGCATCGAGCTGACGCAGGACAGCGACAGCGGCACGCTGGCGCGGCTCTCCCTCGTCGACCCGCGCGCCTACCGCGGCAAGGGCCAGGACGGCAAGGGCTCGAGCGCCCAATGGAACGACGGCTGGGACGAGGACGGCGAGGCATGATCTACGACGCCGACGGCGACATCGGCCGCAACGTGATGCGCCGCGTCGAGGTGATCGCGGTCGACGACACCGGCCCGATCCAGAAGGTCACCGTCATGGGGCTCGCCGACGAGGTGTTCGATCTGCCGCTGCGCGGCCAGGGTCACGGACTGACCACCGTGCCGCCGGTCGGCTCGATCGGCTACGTGATGATGGCCGGCGGCCGGCCAGACCAGGCGTTCCTGATGGGGCTCGAGCACCCCGAGCAGCGGCCCAACGATCGCCAGCCCGGCGAAAGCATCATGTACGCGACGCCGGGCCAGCGCATCGTCATGGACAAGGACGGCAACACCGCGGAGACGGCGCCCGGCGACCGCAACTTGAGCTCCGGCGGCGACCAGCACGTCACCTCCGGCGGCATCATCTACGTGAATTGCTAATTGCGCGCGATCCGGCCGGCTCGCGGAACGCGAGTCGGATCGCGCAAGGAGAGATTAATGTCCAACGACGCCCGCATCGGCGACGTCACCGACCACGGTGGCGTCATCGTCACCGGCGCCGGCAAGACGATCGTCGAGGGCGTGCCGACCGCGCGCATCGGCGACCTGCACGTCTGCCCGATTCCCGGCCACGGCACCAATCCGATCGTCACCGGCGCCGGCAAGATGGTCGTCGAGGGCGCGCCGACCGCACGCATCGGCGACATGACCGCCTGCGGCGCCACCATCGTCTCAGGCGCCGCGCGCCTAATCATCGGGACCTGACATGGCGAGCAACGCCTCCGCCGGGCTGGTGTCGGCGCTGAAGACGAGCCTCGCCGACGCCGCCGCGCAGTGGTGCGTGCTCGCGGTCGAGGAGAAAACCGGACTCGCCTCGGTGAGCGGCACGGAGCGCGCGCGCCGAGCGGCGCATCACGCTTGCCTCGCCGAAGGTGCGCGTTGCCGCCGACAATCCGGTGCCGCTCAGGCTCGACTACGTCAGCGTCCGCACCGGCGGCGTCTACACGGAAGGGCTGATCGCTGCCAACGGCGTGTGGCTGCGCTCCACCGACGCCGACCTCGACACGGCGGTGCTGGCGCTCGCCACCGCCTACGAGGCGGCCGCCGACACTGCGCTCGCCGCCGCACTCACCGCAGGCCCCGGCACCACGCCAACCGGCGTGATGAGCGCCGATCTCGCCGCCGCGCTGAAGGCGAGCCTCGCCGACGAGGCGGCCGGCTGGGCGGTGCGCTCGCGCTCGGAGGCCGCCGCCGGAGGGACGCGGCAGATCGCCGTCGTGCTCGGCTCACTCGACGTGACGTTCCAGGCGCTCGTCGCCAGCGCGCCCGGCACCCGTATCCCGGCCAATCTCACCTATATGGCGACGACGACGCCCGCCGGCGCTCTCATCGACGCCGCCGTGATCGCCAACGGCGCGGGCCTGCGCATCGTCGATGCGGATCTGCATGCCGCCGTTATGGCGCTCGCCGCCGCCTACCTCGCCGCACAATCGTCCGACATGCAGTCGGCGCTCTAGGACGCCGCACAATGCAGATCATCACCCGCGACAGCGAGGCCTGCGGGGTTGAGCCGCGCCTCGCCTGGGATACCATCTGGGTGCAGCGGCTCGACGCCTCCGGCGGCTTCGGCGACTGGGTGCTCGCCGGCGTCGGCGACCAGCCCGACAGCCGCGGCGGCCTCAGAGCCGAGGCGGCGCTGCACACCGCGACGCTGCTGATCCTCTTCACCGATGCGCGCGCGCCGCTCGACGAGACGCTGCCGACGCCAGACGGCGACCGCCGCGGCTGGTGGGGCGACAGCATCCGCCTCGACGACGAGCCCGATGCTCCGCTCGGCTCGCTGATCTGGCTCGAGGTCGAGCGCGCCGTGCTCAACGAGGCGACCGCTACCCGCGTGCTGGCGCGCGCCGCCGACGCGCTCGCCGTGCTCACCGAGCAGGGCGCCGTCGCGCGCACCGAGATCGCAACCGAGGTCGATCGCGGCGCCGGCCTTCTGGCGCTGCACGTCGCGCACTTCGGGCACGACGGCGCCAGCATCTACGCGCAGCGCTTCGCCGTGCTGTGGAACCAGACCCTGCGCAACGCGCCGATGAACTTCGGCGACCGCACCACGGCGCTGGCTTGAGCACACGCCAGACAACAGGAATCATCCGCCCATGCCATTCGCCGTGCCGACACTGGAGGATCTTGTCAAGCGTGCCGCCCGCGCGTTCCGCGCCAACCTCAAGGGGTCGGATGCGATGCTCTGGCCCAACAACGTCGCCACATCGTCCAAGGTGATCGGCGGCGCGGTGTGGGAGCCGTTCTCGTTCCTCGAGTACATCTCGCGCCAGATCTTCGCCGCCACCGCCGACCAGCGGTTCCTTGAGCGCCACGCCTACGACTTCGGGTTGTCGCGCCTGCCGGCGACGTTCGCCTCCGGCACGGTGCAGCTCAACGGCGATGCCGACATCACTGTGCCAGCCGGCCTCGAGCTGGAGCGCGGCGACGGCCTCGTCTACGTCATCACACGCGGCGGCCGCACCAGCGACGAGGGGCTGCTCGATGTCGCCGTGCGCTGCCAGACGGCAGGCCGCACCGGCAACGCGCTGCCCGGTGTCGCCATGACGCTGCGCGAGCCCTTCGCGCGCATTGAGCCAGATGGCGAGGTGGCGGCGTCCGGCATCGGCGGCGGCGCGGACGTCGAGAGCGACGCCTCGCTGCGCGCCCGCGTACTGTTCCGCAAGCGCATGCCGCCGCACGGCGGCGCCGCCCACGATTACGTCGCCTGGGCGCGCGAGATCAACGGCGTGACGCGGGTGTTCGTCGATCCCGTCACCTCAACCAACGCCCGCACCACGATCGGCGTGTGGGTTCTCATGGACGGCACCTATACCAACGGCATTCCGCTCGAAGCTGACGTCGACCGCGTCGCCGCCTACATCGACACGGTGCGCCCGGCGGGTGCGCTGGTCGACGTGATGGCGCCATCGGCGACGCCGGTCGCGATCACGATCACCGGCCTCTCGCCCGACACGAGCGCGGTGCGCGACGCGGTGCGCGCCGAGCTCGCCGACCTCTTCCAGCGCGCCCGCGTCTCGACGCTGACCGACCCGTTCCAGATGTTCAGGTCGAAGATCGTCGAGGCGATCTCGGCCGCCACCGGCGAGGACCATCACACGGTCACCGTGCCGGCCGGTGACACAACAGCGGCCGCGGGCCAGCTTCTCACGCTCGGTGCGGTGACATTCGCATGACGATTCATGGCCCCTGCGACTGGACGAGCGCCGACACCTTCCGCTGCCCATCGAAGATCGAGCTGTTCGAGCAGATCATGCGGCTCCTGCCGCGCGGGCGCGCCTGGCAGACGCACAGCCACGTCGCCGACGTGTTCCAGCGCTCGGGCGGCGACGCGCAGCACGGCACCTATGAGCTCGGCGGCGCGCTGGGCGTCGCCGCGGAATCCTGGGTCGACCGGCTCACTGGCCTGCAGCGCTACTGGCTGAGCCTCGCCGAGGTGCTCGAGCACCTGCACGAGCGGGCCTGCAGGCTCGTCGAGGAGATGTTCTGCGCGACGACGGCCGAGATCAAGTCAGAATGGGGCTTCGAGTATGGCTTTCCCGATGCCTGCGAGCCGTGGGACACGCTGTGCGAGAAGGTTGCGGCCCAAGGCGGGTCGACCTGCGCGTATCTCGCGAGCCTCGCCGCCCGCGTCGGCTACGAGGTCGAGTGCGTCGAGTGCCGGGCGGCCAACCGCGCGCGATGCATGGTCGCCGGCTGCACCACGCTGTGCGGCTGCCAGCAGAACGTCATCCGCATCCGCATCAAAGGGCTGATGGCGGCGGCCGCGGCGACGCCGACGCCGTTCAAGGCTGGTGCGCTCGTCGCCGGCTGCACGCCGCCCTGCGCGCCGGATGCGGCGCCAGCCGATCCGCCGGCCGCCGTCGTCTGTCTCATCGAGCGGTTCAAGCCGGCCCACGTCAAAGCAATCTATGAGGTAGTCTGACCATGCCGCTCAACATCCTTGGCCCGTTCGGCGCCGGCGTTAACCCGACGACGACGCGGCCGACGCCCGCGACCTCCGGCAGCGGGCAGGATACCTGGTTTCGCGACTGCGTCGACGGCGACGAGACGACCGGCACCAAGGTGATGTCGGATTGGCTCAACAAGATGGCCGCTCAGCTTCGCCGCGCGATCCGCGGCATGGGTGTTACCGAGGCCGAGCTCGACGACGACATGCTTCTGAAGGCGATCCAGCGGGCGGAGGCCGTGCTCGCCAACGTCGGCGGTGCGGTCGAGGTCTACAAGGGCGAGAACGGTGACGGCGAGCACGAGCTCTATACGCTCTATGCCGGCGCCGGCATCACGCTCACACTCGACGCCGAAAACGAGCGCATCGTGGTCGCGGCAAGCGGCGGCGCGGCGACCCACGTCTCGATCGGCACGGGCGTGGACGTCTACGCCGGCGTCAACGGCGACGGCCAGCACGAATACCGCTCGCTCGCCGGCGCCGGCGGCATCGACGTTGCGGCCGATGAGGACGGTAACATCACCATCTCCGGCACGAGCACGCCAGGCTCCGGCGATCTCATCATCCGCCAGCGCACCCTCGCCAGCACGGGCTCCGACAGCACCGCCAACCAGACGCTGGTGACGGCGTGGAGCGCGACGGTCGATTCCAAGGGCGCCGGCAACACGATCTCGGTCATGGCGCGGCTGCGCGCGGGTTCGGTGACCACGATCGACATTCCGGCGTCGAACGTGCTGCGCATCGAGCTCGACTGGCGCCACTCGGCCGGCGCTTGGGTGAACGTCGACGTGGCGCTCTACAACCCGACGGCATCGGGCGCCGGCGAGCAGGGCAGCGTGGTGCTGATGGCCGACATCACGGTGCCGGCCGGCGCGCCCGACGTCGACTTGCGCATCCGCCACAAGAATCTCGACAGCAACGGCTTCCTGACGACGGCGATCTACGCCGGCTCGAAGATCGAGGTCATCGAGTACCAGGCCGTCGCCTGAGCCGTCCCCACGAGCCTTTAGAGGAGCCGACCGAGCATGACCTGGGGATTCGACGGCGCGCACGGCACCGACGTCAGGCCCGCCCACAAGGAGAGCGTGAGCGATTGGGCCAAGGATCCGTCGACGCCGACGGCGAACGACGGGACTAGGCTCGGCGCGTCGCTGATCAACCGCCTGATCGGCAACATCCGCGCCGCCGCCACGCGCTGGTCGGTGCCGCTCACCGAGGACAGCGACGACGACGTCGGCGACATCGTCGCGGCGGCGATCGCCGCCACGGCGCCGGCAACTCACAATCACGACGATCGCTACTACACCGAATCCGAGGTCGACGACGCGATCGCGCTCAAAGCCCCGCTCGCTTCGCCGACGTTCACCGGCACGCCCGCGGCGCCGACGGCGGCCGGCGGCACCAACACGACGCAGCTCGCCACGACCGCGTTCGTGCAGGCGGCGGTGGCGGCGCTCATCAACTCGGCGCCGGGCGTGCTCGACACGCTCGACGAGATCGCTGCCGCGCTCGGCGACGACGCCAACTTCGCCGCGACGATGACGAGCGCGCTGGCGCTGAAGGCGCCGCTCGCCTCGCCGACGTTCACCGGCACGCCGTCGGCGCCGACGGCGGCGGGCGGCACCAACACGACGCAGCTTGCCACGACCGCGTTCGTCACCGCGGCGATCGCGGCCATCTCCGCCGGCGTCGTCTCGTTCAACTCCCGCACCGGCGCCGTTACTCCGGCGAACGACGACTACGCGGTCGGCAACCTCTCCGCGATCGCGGACGCCACGCTCGTCGGCAACAACACCGGCGGCGCGGCGCGGCCGCTGGCGCTCACTGCCGCGAACGTGCTGACGCTGCTGGCGTTGGCGACCGCGCTCAAGTCGGACGCGACCGCCACACTTACCAAGGGCTACACCGCCACGGCCTACGACGCGGGCACGAAATCTACTGGCACGTTCACGCCAGCCCCTGCCGATGGCAACATGCAGCGTTACGTCAACGGCGGTGCGCACACGCTGGCCGCGCCGACGGCGGCTGGCGACTACACCATCGTCATCCAGATCACCAACAACGCTTCCGCCGGGGCCATCACGCTCAGCGGGTTCAGCAAGATCACGGGCGACACGCTCACCACAACGAACGGCGACGACTTTCTGCTGTTCATCGCCAAAGTCAACGGCTTCACCCACTGCCACAAGCAGGTCTTGCAATGATCGTCCTGCAACGCATTTCTGATGGCGCGTCGATCCAGACGTGGAGCACCCTGCCGCGCGTCTTTGTTTGCGCGCTCGGCGAGGTCAACGGGGCCAGCGTCGGTTGGCAAAGCGGCGACTTCCGTCTCGTTGATGTGCCCGATCCGCAACCCGAGCCGCCGACCGTGGCCGAGCTCAAGGCCTACGCGGCGGAGAAGCGCTGGCAGGTCGAGGTTGGTGGCGTCTTGGTCGAGGTGGCGCCGGGAGTATCCGTGCCGGTGCCGACCGACGACCGCGCGAAGCTGCTCATTCTTGGTGCCGCGCAGACGCTCACACCCGATGCGACGGCCCCGTTCGTGGCGGGCGGCGTCGTCTACGGGACACTCTCTGGCGCACAGTTCGTCGCGCTCCACGCGGCGGTGGTGGCGCATGTCCAAGCCACGTTTCCGGTGCTTGCCGAACTTATCACTCAAATCGATGCGGGCACGGTGACGAGCACCACTCAGATCGATGCGGCGGCGTGGCCTGGAGGCGCACCGTGACGTTCCCGTTCCCGACGTTCGTTCCCGCCATCTCTGTCGTCCCCGGCTCGCAGACGTTCAACGCCTCTGGCAGTTTCACGGTGCCGGCGCACAACACGCTGACGGTCAAGGTGTGGGGTGCGGGCGGCGGCGGATCACACGCGATCAGCGGCGCGGGCACCGCTGGTGGCCAGAGCAAGTGGGACACCAGCGGGGGGCCAACGGCCAATGGCGGCGGCAGCGGTACTAGCAGCGCCCCCGGCGGCACGGCATCCGGCGGCGACACCAACACCACGGGCGGGGGTGGATCGGTGCCCACGGGCGGCACCGCGGCCGGAGGCGGCGGAGCCGGCGGTGGGTTGGTCAGCGCGGGCACGGCTCCTGGCGGCGGCGGCGGTGGTGGGTACGACGGCGAGTGGGGCAACGGCCGCGGCGGTGGTGGCGGCGGCTACTCGATCAAAACCTACACAGCCGGCACCTACGCTGTCGGTGCAAGCGTCAGCGTGACGGTCGGCACGGGCGGGCCCGGCGCTGTAAACGGCGGCACGGGGGCCGACGGTCGCGTCACCATCGAGTGGGCCTAACGAAAGGCACACGCTAATGTTATCAGACGAGATCGCGCGTTTCTTCCCGCGCGGCAACCGCGCATGGCTCGACGCGCTCGGCGTCATCGGGCCTGACCTCGCGGCCCGGCACGGGATCACCACGCTCAAGCGCTGGCGCCACTTCCTCGCCCAGGTCGCGGCCGAGACGGACGGTCTGACGATTCCCGCCATGCGTGAAAACCTGCGCTACCGCCCGGCGCGCGTGCTGCAGGTGTTCTCGTATCGCCTGCGGCTGGCGCAGCGTGACAACCCGCGATTCAGCGGGAAATCGCTGGAGCAGATCGCGCACGAGATCGCGGCCGATCCCGCGCTGCTGGCCGAGACCGTCTACGGCCACCGGCCCGAGCTCGGCAACCGCTCGCCCGGCGACGGCGCGCGCTACATCGGCCGCGGGCCGCTGCAGACGACGGGGCGAGAATGGTACGCCAGGCTCGGCCGCGCCATCGGCGTCGATCTCGTCGCCGACCCGGAGCTGCTCGAGGAGCCCTACGTCGGCTGGAAAGCTGCATTCGCCGAGTGGGAGCTGCTCGGCGCCAACACGCTCGCCGACAACGGCTCGGTCGAGGCGGTCTCGCGCCGCGTCAACGGCGGCAGCAACGGGCTCGATCGCCGCCGCGCCGAGTACCACCGCGCCAGCGTGCTGCTGACCGCCGCGCCGGCCGGCGTCGACTCCGCACGGGGCGTCGCCGGTGCCGAAGCCGACTCCGTCACGCGGCCGATCGCCGCCGCGGTCGCCGCCGCGAGCGAGGCCGACCAGGTCACGCCGCGCCACGCCGAGGCCGTGCCGCAGATCCCGACCGCCGCCGGCCTCGCCGCCGCCGGCTCGCGCTCGATGTCGTGGCTGCTGATGCTGCGCGGCTCGCTCGCCGCGACCTGGGCCTCGACCGTCGCCTTCCTCGGCGTCGACAACATCTCCGGCACGCGCGCCGCCATCACCGAGCTGAAGGGTATCCTCAATGACCACGCCGTCGTCATCGTCGTCGTCGCGCTGGGGCTGGCGACCGCCCTCGTGCTCCTGGTGCAGCACTATCTGGTCAGCGCTGCGCGCGACGGCCGCTACGATCCGCGCGGCGCCGACGCGGAGGGCCGCTGACATGCCGCAGCTAGCCGCGATTCTGTTTGGCCTGAAGATCGCGGCTGGCGCCGCCGCGCTCGGCGCCCTCGCCTGGCTCGTCGACGAGATCGGCGACCGGCGCGAGCAGAAGATCCGCGCCGAGATCGCGGCTGACGTGCGCGCCGCGGACGCCCGCGCGGCGGAAGCCGAGGCGCGCTGGCGGGCGCACTACGAGACGGCGGTGGCCGAGCGCGCCGGCCAGCTCGCCGCGATCAGGGACGAGCTCGCCCGCGCGCCGGCGGGCCGCTGCGAGATCTCCGACGCGCTGCGCCGTCGCCTCGACGCCATCAACCCGCGGGCGAGGTGAGCGCATGGCAGGCCGTGGCGTGTTGCGGACGCTCGCCGGAAACGGGCTGGCCTTCTGGTGCCCCGGCTGCTGCGCCGTGCATTGTGTCAGGATCGCGCCGGGATCGCCGGCATGGGGCTTTAACGGCGACTTCGATCACCCGACCTTCACCCCGTCGGTGCTCGTCACATACCCGGCCAATCCAGAGGCCGGCGACGACTTCGCCGAATGGCGCACCGAACGCCGGTGCCACTCTTTCGTGCGTGCCGGTCGTATCGAGTTCCTGGGCGACTGCACCCACGCATTGGCCGGCCGATCCATCCCGCTTCAGCCGTTCTGACATCCCGTGCGCGTTGACCTGAGACCACACCCCATGACCAGGCTGTCCATCTCCGCGCGCTGGGGCGTGCCGGCGCTCGCCCTGCTCGCGCTCGCGGGCTGCGCGCCGGCGGCTGCG
>ERZ761601.182-NODE-182-length-14663-cov-210.690717_pt1 | contig 14663 bp, 15 predicted proteins | sample MGYA00433092_ERZ761601 | MGnify/ENA primary metagenome ERZ761601 (study PRJEB28899, sample SAMN03785571) | bioreactor sludge metagenome | biome: EBPR Sludge; feature: EBPR Bioreactor; material: 0.22µm filtered reactor supernatant | place: Saint Lucia: Queensland...
GCCGGCCGGTTCAAGAAAAGCCGTGACGGAGCTCGGCGCTTATTCCGGTCGGCTGAATGCACAGGCCCACAAGGCTCTCGGGCAAGAGGACAAGGCCCGCCTCACGATGGAAGTCGTGCAGGAGTTCGCATGTGAGGAAAACGCGACGTGGGCCAAAATTGCCCGCAAGAAGGGGTTGTGCGCGCCGGCTGATGAACCCACTGCTATGGCTCAGACCAACCCAGCGTTTAAATCGGACTAGCACCTTGACCTGCCACAGCTAGACAAGATCAAACTGTGGCAGTGTCCTTAGAGTGTTTTAGGGGGGGCCCAGAAAACTCACTGTGTCACCCCGCACTCAACTGCGCAGTCCAGATTTTCGACACACCCGTATAGTAGTTGTAGTGCTCCAGCCAACTCATAGATTGGCAAGCGAATGAATATGTCCCCAGGTTCTCCGGCCTCAACATCGACAGCTTGTTCTTCAACCTCCGCCTGTTCTGCGCGGTAGATTAGCGAAAGCTGGCCATGTGCTGACCGTAGCATTGAGGTGAGTTGCACGAGGGCGGAGCGGCGGTCTTTAGTAATATCAGATACCTATTGTCAGTTGCCGCTCATAATAACCCAATTCGTGCCATCACTCACCAGTTCCGCCCACTTTCCAGCCGTCGCCGCCAGAATCGCCGTCCCTGCCGTATCAGTATCCAATGGTTTGACGTTTGACGAAGCAGAAATCACGGTATAAGCAGCGCGCGTCTTGATCCGCACCTTGCGCCCGACCCATGATTCCGCCGACGGCAGCGTGACGGTGATCGATGCCGATCCGTTGCAGATGACCTCGTTTTCATTGCTTCCGAGCGTGAATGCAGACGTTTTAGTTACCGGCGCAACCATACCAGTCCCGACGCCGGTCATTCGTCCGATCTCGCGCTCATCGGTGTAACTTGTGATGGTCGACGTGCCGGTGACGACGCTGTACAGCCGCCAGTAGTTAGCCGTATCGTTCCATGCGGTCGTTGTCGTGTTGCAATAGACGACGCCAGATTCCTTCAGGGCGGTGATGTAGTTTGTGGTCGACGCGGTCAGGGAAACCGAGCCGTTTGCCACTGTACTTTGCGTACCGTCCGACTTGGTTACGTTGCCGCCGTAGTAGCCCCAGGTAAGGCCGGTTGTCGAAGCGGCGCGGCGACCGAAGAGCATCGCCGGGCTGGCGGCATCATATAGTGCGTTTGCCTGTACGTCTTGAGAGCCGCTGCCCTGGACGATGGTATCGAGGTGTGTGGTGGAGTCAGCCATGATTTACGGGTCCGGGAAGGGGAAAGTTGGGGGCAGGTAATTGCCGCTGGTCGGGTAGCTGGCTTCGCCTGAAAAAACCCGCCACTCGTCAATCTTAAGGGCCTTCGGATCGAGTGAAGCTGCAAGCGCATAGCCGATGTCGAAGCCTTTGTTGCCGACAAAGGCCGTATCGGATACAAGTTTGTTTTCGCCAACGGTTCCGGCTGCGCCGATGTAGAAGCGCGGGCCGTCGCGCATGATGAAAAGGTGAGACCGGACCCCCGCAGCGAACAGCGCCACGCTTGTTTCAATAGGTGACACGAGGGCTCCGAAATAGCAGCGGGCTGATCCGGTGCTGCGGATGACGACGGACAGGCCACCAAGCCCGGAATCGCCTGTGCCGTAGCGGAATACGCCTGACTGGTTACCAGACGACGGCATAGCGTCCGGCGTGATCCACAGGTCAATTGTCCACCTGTCGGCGGTCAAGTCGATGACGGGGATTGAGACATAACCGCTCGCCTGATTTGCCTGCAGGCAATATCCGCCAAACGAGGAGGCGTTGCTGACCACTGCCGCCGTGCCGGTCACGGTGACGGCGTTTCCAACCTTGTCGGTGATTGCCAGTGCGGAATCCGCAAAGGGAATAGGCGATGGCGTGTAGTCCGACGTGTTGATTGCAGTGCCTTTAACGACTTCGACTTCAGAAACATATCCGTGGAAGGGCTGGATGTATGAGCCAGCAAACAAAGACCCAATCAGCAGCGGGTTGGTCGATCCGGTGATATTGGTCGAGTTTGTCACCGGGCTTCCAATCTGCGACCCATCCACGCGGGCAAAAAGCGATGTGCCGATTCGCACCACTTCGATGACGTACCAGATGTTGTCGGTTGGCGTCCACGAAACATCGAGGTGCGCGGGGTCGCCAGCACATCCGAAGCGCAATGTATTTGTTTCGCTGCGCCACTGAAGCGAAAACCCCGTCGTCGAGTTGAGGTAGTTGGAAACCAGGCACTGAACCGTGGTATGGCTTGAAAACCTGACGCGCATGCGGATGGCAAAGTCGCCGGTTCCGAAATCCCAATCGGCGCTATCAGGAATCGAAAGGTAATCACCGCTGCCGTCAAGATAACCTGACGATGTTTTCCCGGTCAGCGCCGGATATTGCGCGGTCGAAATCTGCGCGTTGCCGCCTGCGGTGACCGTCTTCCCATGAACATCGGTGAAGGTCGTGCTACCGTTCGTTCCGTCGCAGTGTAGCGCCAGTTTGCGATAGGGCAGGTATTCGTAACCGCCCTCGTCGAAATGGATCAGCGACTTGAGGTTGATCAGGTGCGTCGGGCCGACGACTGCCGCTGCCGGATAGCCGCGCCCAACAGTTGCCGAAAGCTGATAGACCTTGACGTAGAGGAATTTTTGCACCGCGCCGAAATCGGTAGTTTGCTGGGCGCTGGTGTAGGTTGCCGAGGCGGAAGTCAGGCCGGTGAGCGTGCGTTTGAGCGTGCCGTAGGTAGAATCGCTATAGATTTCGACATCATAGGATTCGCTGCTTTCGGCGAGTGGCGCGGCGACCCCGGAAAACGGCTCGATTACGAGTCGCGTGCGGCGTGTCCAGGTTATTAACCAATCAAATGACGCGACGTTACAATAGCCGTTCAGTCCGACCGGAGACAGTGGCGTGAGGTTGACCCCGGAGTAGGCCAGCGCGACATCGGTGGCGCTGTCGATTTGAGCTCCGCGCGTCACTGCTCTCCAGAGCCGCGACAGGTTGACGCTCGCAACGTCCATGCCGACGAAGCGCAGCAATCCCTGATCAAGAAGGATGATCTGGTCAGTCGTTCCATGCGTCGTCATGTAGCGCTCAGTTCCGAAACGTCCGCGCATGAGGTTCTGCAGGGTGTAAGTATCGTCGCTTTCTTCTGTGACCGTCATCGCCGCGATGATCTCCCATCGCCCATGCGCACCATAGGCGAAATGGTTGGCGCCGTTGTACATTTGCAACTCGGTGACGCTGGCCAGCGTTCCGTAAAGCAGGCGGACGTTTAACCGGCTGGAAAAATCGACGATGTGGGTTACCCCAGTGCCGATGGCTGCCGTAGCATAACCAATGACTGATCCGGGCGCGGCGAATGTTTCGACGTTTTTGTAACTCTCACCGCTGTCGTCAGAACGCAGTAATGCCGCACCTTGCCAGCCTGAGTAGAGGCCTGTCGCGGCGGTCAGCAGCCCAGGCTTGTCCATAAGCGTGCTGGATAGGCATGGCACGTCGAGCAGTGCCAGCACAGTCGGGCCGCGATAGACCAGCGTCTGGCCGGTCACTGCGCCGTCTTCGCCGACAGCGGCTGGCGTGTAGATCGGTGAATGGTTGTACTTGGCTGAGCATTCCAGGCGTCCATCTTGGAGGTATTGGACGCGCGTCAGGCGGACGATGTGCGTGGCATCCGTCGTGTTGACGGTGATGATGTCCGCCGGCTCCAATTGCAGGAATGAGGGCGGCAGCGTGAATGCTAGGTCGGCGCGCTCCATCCAGTACAGGTAGAGCAACGTCTGCTCGATGCCGGCCGCTTCGTCGGCGGTCAGCACGACAGGAAGTTCAATCTGGCGGATATTCACCGCGTCCGTGTTCAGGCGTTCGGCGCCTGGCCCGGTGCCGGTGTCGTATTCACGGTTCCAGTCGATGAATGTCGTCTCGATGCGGCGCGGAAGCTGGGTGTCCATTTCCCGCGCCAGCGACAGGCGGATGACCTCCTTGTCGCCGGGTGCTGCGGCCCCGAGATCGTCTGAGGATACCGTGGCCCCGGAAGACCCGCCGCGCGGCACGAACTTGATCTTGTACCCGTGCTGGATCGCATCGAACGGCCAGCACGCCTGGAGCGGCTCGAGTGCCGCCCGGATGGCAGCCGTGGCGGTGATGCGGTAGCCGCGAACTTCCTGTGTCAGGGCGGTGACATCGATGTCGGTGGCTTCCAGCAGTCCGGATTCGAGGCAGAGGGCTGAAACGATTTCGGACAATGGAACCGTCTCGGCGGTAACTACCGGCGTGGAGTCGAATACGTAGAACCCGCCCATGTTGTGCGAAATCGCGCATATGCCACCGATGGCTGCTGGGCATACCGTGTGGCCGTTCCATCCGGAACCGCCCTCTGACGTAAATTCATGTAGAAGGGTTAATGCCCCGTCGTCCGCGATGCTGTAAACAGTGAAACTTATCTCCTCTCCGGCAACAGTCAGAAACCAGTACAGCGACCCTTCATTGACTGCGGAAGCGGCCGTAGTTCCGGGAAAATATGGGTAGGCAATGTTAGTGGTGTTGTATGGTAAATCGTTGGCGTGCGACCAGATCAGCGACAAGTCGTTGCCGTCGTACTTGTTCAGTGTGCTGTCGACACCGTCAAACTGGTGAATATAGAGATTGCCGTCCGCGCCGACGCAGGCGCCCTGCAATTCCCAATCTGGCGAAAATTTGCCCGCAAAGGTCGTGTTTCCGCCGACGACAAGATAACCGCAGCAACCCGGCCCTGTCGTGTTGTAATAGACGGCATGGCCCCCGGACGTGGTGCCAACGTAAAACTTTTCCCCAGGGTCACCTGTTGATCCAGGAGCGATTCCAGGAGCGATTCCACGAGCAACCAGGCGCCCGTCTAACGAAACGTGGTAGCTTGTTCGCTCCTTGTCAAACTGCATCATCCCGTCAGCTATGCGCGGGTTGTACGGGCCTGCCGTCGAAAACCCATAATCTCCGTATTCGTCAGAAAAGTTCGGATACAGCCCGTTCTGGACCCGCGTCTGGATCGAATACTGCGTCGTGCTCGCCGTCTCAACTACCTCGACCTTGAACTGTGCGCCCATCAAGCTATTGCCGAAATCGGCAAGCTGGAAATCCTCGAAAACGATGTAGGCAAGCCCACGATAGGCCGGCGTGTTGGCGACCCCAAGCGCGGCCTGCATGCGCGGATCGGGTTCCTGCGTCGATGTTCCGGTATAGATGCGGATGGCGCCGCCAGCCGCGGCTTCTGGAAATGCGTAAATATGATCTGACCCAGGCCATATTGACGATGTGGTAATTCCGTTTGCCAGCGTGCCACCGATGGTGCCGTCTCCGGAATCGTAGATCAGTTTTCCTGAGCACCAGATGCGGCGGACACTGTCGATCGGACCAAGGCATAATCCGAGCGCGAAAGTTGCGCTATATGAGTATGTCGTGTATTCAGCAGACCCGCCACCGCCTTTCCCGCCCTGCTCCTCGGTCTTCTTCGTCTCTTTCAGCGCGTTGTTCTCGACCCAGAAAATGTTGCCGAAGGTGGCGACTGACCCCTTGATGACCGGAATCTGAGCACCGTAGGTCGATGTCTGTACGGACAGGTCATTCAGTCGCGGGCCTTCGATCTTCGGGCCTTTCGGCGGATCGAGGGCGCCACCGATCATGCCGCCGATGGCGGCGCCGAGCATCGGGTAGCCGAAGAACGCCCCGATGATCGCGCCGCCGATATAGCCTACTGCCTGGCCGACGCTACTCATGATCGACTCCGGTGAAGCGGTAGACGCGGGAGATGCGGGAGCGCCATTCCGGCGTTATTCCGTGCTCGCATACTTTCCCGACCTGCGCCCAGGAATGCACCATCGTGGCGCCGGCACAAATGCCAAGGTGGCGCGATGCGCGTTCGCTTTCAAAGCGCATCAGGATCAGGTCACCTGCCTGCATTTCTGCCAGCGCCACGCGGACCAGGATGCCGGCGTCGACGTGGTCCTGCAACGCTTCCTCGATCTGGCCGCCTGTCGGCATCCGCGCATAGCCTCCGCGGTCGCGTGGCTCGGCGCCGATTTCGCGGGCGACATGGACCAGCAGCCCGGCGCAGTCGAGGCCGCGTCCGGCCTCGCGGCCCTGGTGGCGAAATGGCGTGCCAATCGCGGCACGGGCACTGGCGACGATGGCTTCCGGTGTCATCGGTTTCCCCCTACCTGCTGATAGACCGATGCGGTTGGTATGTTGGTGAAGCCAAAGAAGTTGACGACGTTGCTCCACGCCTGGCAGTCGGCCAGGCGCTTGCGGCAGCCAGGTATCAGCACGAACGTGTCGCCGATCTCAGGCAGGTAGAACCACGGCTCGAAGGTTTCGATGGCGCCTCCGGACGTGTACGCCTTGATGTCCTGCGGTTTCAGGCCGGCGTTGTTGCCGGACGTGAACTGCAGGGTTCCTCCGGCGAAGTAGTCCGTGGCCTCCGCACGGCTGGAATCGACGATGACCGAATAGCTGGTAACGGAAGTGACCGCGCCAACCACGTCGAGCGTGGTCAGGTCGATGCCGCAGCCGGCATCGCCGAAGGTGCGCGAACAGGCGGCCGTGTAGGTCTTCCCGACCGACTGCGACAGCGTGTCGATCAGGCTCATCGTCTCGACCTTGTAGCGCCCATCCTCGAGCGTCGTCTTCCCGAAGAATCCGGACAGGACCGGCTCGTAATCCTCTACCGGAGACAGGAAATTGCACTTGAAGATGTAGATTCGCGCGTTGTCGAGCACGCCGCTGGCGATCTGGTCGCGCGTCAGGCCGGCGCCGCCGACGAACCCGGTCACGTCGATAGCGCTGCTGGCCATGCTGGTATCGGCGACAAAGGCGGTCTGCTCGTAGCCGGAATCCGTCTCGTAGACCGTGGCGTTCGACATCGTCAGGTCGGTCGGGTAGGTCGTCAGGCGCAGCGTCGTGCCGTTGGTGCACTCGATGCGCACGCACCATGCGGCGGTCTGGTAGGGCGCTACGGTCGATTTCATGGCGCGATGATCTCCTGCAGGATGACGCCTTCGGCGCTGCGGTGATTCGGGTAGTCCTGGCCGATGACCAGCGCCGACCCGAAGCGGACCATGAAGTCGAACTCGAAGCCGGCGCGCACGTTGTCGGCGACGACGGTAGCGGCGACGCCTGCCGACAGCGTGATACGGCCGGTCGTGGTGTCGACGGTCCAGTTGGCTCCAGGGCCAGCGACGAGCGTGCCGTTGACCGCAACCTTGACGGTTCCGGATACCGGCTTGTAAATGACACGGTAGGGATAGCCGGAAGCGCCGGCGGTGCCGTCCGTTCCATACCATTTCCGCAACTGCCAGATGGTGCTGGAGATTTTCTTGGTCAGTTGGTCGGTTTCGGTCGGCGTTCCGGTCATGCCGTTGCTCGACCATTCGTCGAAGCAGCGGGCACGGAATCCGGCGTACTGGCCATGCGCGCGGTGCCAGAGCGCGAGCAACTGCGCTGCCGTGTCGGCGCGGGTCAGGAGGTAGGAAACATCGAACTTGCGCAACGGGAATGGATGCGTCAGGCTGCGGTACTCCTGGCCACCGGCGGTCTTGACGATCTGCACGGCGTAGTCGTCCTGCCAGCTCGACCCATAGCGGATCAGGTCACAGAAGCGCTCCTCGAGAAAGTCGGCCATCAGCGATACCTCCCGGCGCCAGACATCAGGCCGAGCGCTGTGCGCGCCCCAGCGGCGGCGCTGCGGCGGATTTCAGCCGGGTCGCCGGTCTGGCTGTTCACGTTGACGGTGATGTTGGCGCCAGTTCCTCCATGCATCGCCACGGGAATGCGTTTTCCGTCCGGAAGAGGCACATACGCCTCCGGTGTTCTGCCCTCTCCGAATAGTGCAAGCTGGGGTCTTGTAGCAATTCCGCCTCCAGCGTATGTATTGAGCGGCAGCGGCCCGGCACTGGTCATGATGCCGCCGTTAGCCCATTCATACGGTATGAATGAGGATGAAGCCCCTCCGAACAATCCGGACCAGTTCACGTTTTTTAGGGGCTTGATCAGGTCGCCGATCCATCCGCCAAGGCTTCCGGTTTTGTCGACATCTCCCAGCATGAGCTTTAGCAACTGCGCCGATCCAGCCTGCGCGATCATCTTTTGCAGGGTCTTGGCGAATGTTTCGCCCCACGAGCGGATACCGTCTCCGGTCGGGTTGATGAACAACTCCGCGAAGGCGTCCTGCATGTTGCGTGCGGCCTGCTTCATGAATTCGCCCATTTCGTCGACGTCCTGCTTGAGGTTGTCGACCAGTTCCTTGTATTGCTTCTCGGTGATGTCGCCCTTCGCCAAGGCCACGTCATAACGCGCCTTGCGCGCGGTTTCCTGGGCTTCCTTGGCAGATTTCGTCGCGGCCAGGTCGCGGGCAAGGTCGGATTTCTCGAGCGCCGCGGTGTAGCGCTCGCGCAATGCCAGTTCCTCTTCGAGGACCTTGATCTGCTCTTCTCCGGCGCCGTTCTGGCGGGCCGTGGCGATGGCATCTTCGAGCCGTGCCTGCGTCATCGTCGACAACTGCGCCGACGACATGCCGTAGGCGGCTGCCTGTTCCTCAGCCGCTTGCGTTGCGGCAATCATTTCCTGGCGCTGGCGTACCGTGCTTTCCTCAAGCTTCCGCACGCCGTCGGCGAATTCTCGCTGCTTCGTCAGTGCCTTGTCCATCGACACCAGGTCATCGAGGCGCGCATTGATCGCCGCCCGCTGCGCTTCCGTCGCCTTCAGCGTGCCGGCTTCGAGCTGGTAGCGCACCCGTGCCGCCTGCTGCTCGGACGCGGTCATCTTCTCGGTCGAATCGGCGTCGATCTGCTTGAGCGCAATCTGCTCGTTGAGCGAAGCGATCAGCCGTTCCGCTTCGTCGATCTGTGAACGGCCGCCGCCGGTTCTCGCCTTTGGCAATTTCGCTTCTGGCGGTTTGAACGACAGCGCCGGCTTCTCTGCAATCGCTTCCTTCGTTTTCTTGCTTCGGTCTAGAAGGTCGGCGGACAGGCGGTCCACTTCGGCACGCGCTACTTTCGCGTCTTCCTTCATGGCGTCGCCGATGGCGCCGAATCCCTTGAAATCCAGCCTAGCCAGCGCTACCGCCTGGGCAGCTATCCCGCCGATCTCATTGCCGATTTGTTTGAAGACGTAAATGACGTTGACGCCAAGCACGGCCACCGCTTCCAACGCCGTGCGCACGCCTTCGCCGAAGACCGATGCGAAACTTCCGGACTCGTCCTTGGCCCGCACCATTTCGGACGTGAGCTTTTCGAGGAATGGCAGCAGCTCGTAGGCTGCCGCTTTCCCTGCAGCGCCGAACGATGCAGCCAACCTGTTCAGGTTCTTTTCGTAGGCTTCTGCCTGGGCAGCCTGCTCGGTGGAGACTTTCCCGACCAGTTCGGATTGCTCGGCAAGGTCCTTGAGGAATGGAAGCGCCTCTGCGCCAGCCTTTCCGAGCAGCGCCATTGCCGCTGCTGTTTTGCCACTGCCGTCACGAAACTGGTCAAGCGCCTTGGCGATTTTAAGCATCGCCTCGGCAGTGTCCATTTGCCGCAGTTCGTCTGCGGACAACCCAAGCGCCTCAAGTGCTGCGGCAGCTCCCTTGGATTCTTCGCCGGTCCCTTGCAGCGATTTTGCGAGTTTTTGCAGGGCCGAATCGACAAGGTCGATGTCGACTCCGCTAACCTTGGCCACGCTCGCCAGCGCCGACAGATTCTCAACCGAGGCGCCGGTCTTTTCCGCCATGTCGTCGAGCGAGGCGGCGAACTTGAGCGTATTGGTGATTCCTGCGGTGAGTGCTCCGAACGAAAGCGCCGCACCAAGGCCGGCGAAGATCGGGCCGAGGCCGACGGCGGTTTTTTCCAGCGAAGACAACCCAGCCTGGACGGACTGGAGCGCGGCCCGCGTCTCGTCCTTGGCGGTGATGATGATCTGGGTTTTGTTCTCAGCCATTTCTCATTTGCTCACCAAGCGCCCATTGCATCGGGTCGATTTCCTGGGCGGTGTTTTCCGGCGCCGGAATCGGGCCCCACGACTGCCATGACCAGATGGCGAACCACTCGCCGAACTCGGCGGCGGTCATTGTCGCCTCGAGTTCGGCAACCGTCCGCCCGAGACGTAGTGCCAGCGCGAACAGAAAGCGGCGCTCGGGCGCCGCCGTCAGTTTTTTTCGACGGCCTCCGCGTCGAGCCCGGAGAGTTTCCGGGCCACCTTGAACAGGTCGAACACCTGGTCGAAGTGGCCGCCGCCGAGCTCCTCCCACTGGTCCTCGGAAAGCAGCGGCGTTCCGGCTGCGTCGATGACGCACAGCGACAGCAGCCGGCCGATGCTTTCGTAGTTCCGCCCGTCCTGGCGCAGGTTGGAAAACAGGGAGAGGCGTTCCGACAGGCGCAGGCCGCGGACGATGACATCGCCGCCCAGCGCCGGCACGGCGACGGTTTCCCGCGGCAATACCGGAAGGTGGGCGGCGGCATCTGCGGATGAGAGCGTGGCCATCAGGAGCTATACGACTTCGAGCCGCCGAGCGCCGTGAAGGTGACGCTGGTCTTGATCAGGTCCTGTGCCGACCCGGTCGGCGCCAGCGAGCAGCCGACGTAGGCATTGAAGACGAATTTCTGGCCGTTGGCAAAGCCGAACAGGATGGCGCGCTGCGCCTGGCTGTCGGATGCGGACTTGAGCGCGATCAGGCCGGCATCGGACGGGTCCCAGAAGGATTCGAACGTGTAGTTTGAAGGGTTCGGCAAGCCGGGGACCTGCGTCTTGATGCTGTCGTGGATCGTCGTCGTGTCGATGAAATCGAAATCGCCGCCACTGGCGTTGATGTTGGTCAGCGTCGCCAGAGAGGTGCCAAAGGTGATCTCCTGGCAGGATCCGGAGACGAACGTCGCATAGTTGGTCGTATCTTCGCCTTCGAGCGCAAACGAGTCGGTCGCCACGGCGGACACGCGGAAGACCCGGTAATTGACCTGATACATGCCCTGCACGGACATGAGGATATAATCGCCGTTGCTGTAGCCGTGCGCCGTACTGGACACGACGCCGGGGCTGGCCTTGGTGATGGCGGTGATGGTCTTGGCGGATGCGAGCGCGGATTGCACGGATACCGCCACGCTGCTCCATTTGGTGATGACTGCCATGTGAATCTCCTTTAGATGGCGGTGGCCGGATTGCTCGCGGCAGTGAAGTAATGCGCCAGGTAATCGACGCGCAGGATGCCTACCGGCTTTTCCAGCCCTTCGTCGAGGTCGACCGCAACCGTCCTCGGCAGCGGCCTGGATTTCAGAAGCCCGCCGAAGGTGGCGTCGCCGGTGCCGATGGCGGCTTCGACTTCGGCCAGCATCGTGTCGAGCGTGCTGTCCAGACCGGAAACAGCCTTGGCGCAGCACTCGACGCGCAGCACGGCGCGGCGGTCGAGCCATGCGTCCGCGGCCATGCTCTCGGTGTCGATCTCTTCTTCGTCGAGATAGACGCGCAGGCATGGCAGGTTGGCGTCGGCCAGCGGATGGATACGCGACGGATAGACGCGCGAGCCGCTGGTGGTCAGGCCGGTGAGCCGGCTGGCGACCGCGCTGCGGATGCTGGTTCGGACGTGCGCCATGTCAGGCGGCCTTTTCGAGCGTCAGCACGGTGACGCCGGTTCCGTCTGGCCTGACGGCGGTCACTGTATAGGCGACGGCGTTGATGGTGACGGCCTGGCCTGCGGCGATTCCGGGGACATCGGCCGCGGCGCAGGTGAAGGTCGGGTCGGTGCCGAGCATGCCGAAGGTTTCGGCGGTCGGAACGTCGAAAATCCCAATCACCGTGGCCGCGCCGATGGTGGCGGCGGTCCCGAAATCGATGAAGAATCCGCGCTCGACCGTGGTCAGCATCAGACCGATTTCTTCACGCCGACGAGTACGACGGCGACGTTCTGCGGGCCGGTGACGATGGTGCCAACGTAGCGGATGTAGCGCTTGACCTGTTTCGGGTTGAGCGCCAGCACCTTGACGTCGGCGGTGGTCGTCGATTGCGTGAAGGCGGCGCCGGAGACATCGGCCCAGCCAGTCGATCCGTCGGCGGAATCCTGGATCTTGCCGTCGAGAGTGCCGGTGCCGGTGCCGTGCGACTGCACGATGGCGACGCCGCCTTCGTAATCCAGCAGGTCGACGGCGCTGCCGGTGACGGTGCTGGCCTGCGAGGCCGAGGCCGACAGGTGGAGGACGGTGGCGCCGGAGGCGAAGTTAAACTGGCTCATGGGGTTCCTTTCGGGTGCGGCGCGGTTTTTCTTCCGGCGCCGGGTCGGTGGCCGGGCGGGCCTTGCCGTTGTGGATCAGCTCGGCCGCCAGGCGGTCGTCGCATTCCACACGGTCGCCCGCCGGGCGGACTTCGCCGGCGAGGTAGAAAGCGCGGATGACTTCGATCTTCATGTCGGGGAGACGGGCGGGCCGCAGCCCGCCCTGCCCTATCAGGTGATCGAGGTGGCGCGGGAGAAGGCGCCGGCCTGGCGGATGCCGATGTCGACCGTCTGGATCGCGCGGATGCCGCTGATCGCCGCCGCGAAGTTCGCGTAGGGATTGAGCGCCAGTTCGAGCATGCCCCATTCGCCGATCACGACCTGCGAGAAGTCGCCGAAGACCATCGACGCGGCGGTGACCGAGTTGGTCGCCACGGCGCGGAAGCCTTGCAGGTTGCCGTCCAGGATGCCGCCTTCCCAGAGCGGGGAAGCAGTCGAGGAGAATGCCACGCGCTGCTTGAGCAGGGAGGCGACGGCCGGCGTGGTGACATAGGCGCAGTTCGCGGCGAGGGCGTTGCCGCCGGCCACGTCGGTCTGGAATTCCAGGACCTTGGCGTAGTCGATGGAGGTGCCGGTAACCGAACCGATGCCGGCGGTCTGGCTGATGCCGGTCGGCTGGCCGGAAGCGCCCGAGCCTTCGAGGGCGGCGAGGTCGATGGCCAGCGCCAGGACGCGGGCCAGGTCGTTCATGACCAGGGCGTCGGCGGCCGGGCTGGACTGCAGCATGAGCTGACGCGACAGCTCAGTGTAGGCGCCGACGTTCTTCGGCGACAGGGCGAGCTGGCCGAGGGTCATCTGCGACTCGGTGATCGCCGTGGCTTCGTTGGTCAGCCAGTAGGCAGTCGCGGCGGCGGTCTGCTTCGGGATCGTCACGTTGCCGACGAGGCCGGTCATCATCGTGGCGCCGAGCTGGGCGACGACGGCGCGGTTGCGCAGCAGGTCGATGAACGATCCGGCCAGGTTGTCGGTGGCGACGACGTAACCGCCGGCGTTGCCGGTGGTGGCCGTCATGTCGCGCTGCTGGATTTCATACGGCACGTAGAAGCCATTGTTCGGGGCTTCAGCGATGCCGGCGCGCTTGAGGATGGCCTGGTGGCATTCGCGCTCGAAACCGGCGTTCGTCCAGTCCTTGTCGACCAGGGCGCGCAGGGCGCGCAGCACCGAGTAGCGCTGCTTTTCGCCGCCGGACAGGCCGACTTCGGCAGTCGGGTTCGGCAGCGGGCGCGAGGCCAGCTTTTCCATGACCTTGGAGCGGAAGGCGTCGACCGGCTCGCCGGCGCGGAGGGCTTCGGCGGCCATGCCTTGCAAGGCGAACTGTTCGCCGATGGCGATGATTTCGGCGGCGCGCTTCTGCTCGGCGGTGCGGGCTTCGGCCTGGATCTTGGCGACATCGACCGGGGCGGCCGGGGTTTCGATAACGGACATCTTGATCTCCTGAACAGGATCGGCAGCGCGGCCGACGCCGACGGTGAAGTCGGCCGGCACGCTGACGAGGGATACTTCATAGGGGGTCCAGCGGGTGACGCGGTAGGTTTCGTCATCTCCGCTTTTGGCTTCGAGGACGAGGTCGTCGATGGCATAGCCTACCGAGACGTTCTGACGGATGCCATCGATCACGTCGCGGAAAATCTCCTCGGCACGCGCGCTTCTCCCGAAGCGGACGACGGCGCGACCTACCCGGTCGGCGTCGATGCGGACTGATTCGATTACCCCGATCTGGTCGCGGGAATCATGGTCACAAAGCAGGGGGCCGCCGGACTTGAGACGGGTAAGGTCGACGGCAGATTTGGAGTGGTCGAGGATTTCGATCCCCCACCAGCGCTCGTAGGGCGCTTCCGAACTGAAAGCCAGTTCGACGGTGCGGGTTTCCTCGTCGATCTTCTCGCGCTCGAACAGGAAGGCCCGTTCGAGCGTCAGGCCGCGCGTGGGCGGGCCTTTGCGGGTTTCGGCGGACATGGGCATTTTCTCCATGCCCCGCAGTTTCGCGAACGTCCGCTGTAATGTTCAGGGGGAAGATTACAGCGCGCCGCAGAGCAGCAGCGCGGCTTCCTCGTCGACCGGATTGCGCCGCGCGTCGAATACCGGCTGGGCGACCGGCGCCAGGTGCAGGATGCGCGGGCGGCGGCGGCCGCCGGTGCGGATTTCCTCGGGCAGCAGGTGGGATTCGTCGGCCGGCGCGAACCACACGGCCGGGAACCAGCCGCCGGCGAACCACTGCGCGAACCAGCCCTCGTTAGCTGCCATCGAGGACCGCCCCGGTGCGGTTGTTCTCGGCGTCGAAGCTGCCGACGATGCGGTCGGTGGTGCCGTCGAGCCCCTTGAATGTGATCGTGCTGCCGGCCTTTTCGGTAGTGCCGGCGAGCGCGGCGGCAATGATGC
>ERZ761601.184-NODE-184-length-14524-cov-4.836893_pt1 | contig 14524 bp, 13 predicted proteins | sample MGYA00433092_ERZ761601 | MGnify/ENA primary metagenome ERZ761601 (study PRJEB28899, sample SAMN03785571) | bioreactor sludge metagenome | biome: EBPR Sludge; feature: EBPR Bioreactor; material: 0.22µm filtered reactor supernatant | place: Saint Lucia: Queensland...
GGTTTACTGACTATGCGAATCATCGGGCAGCAGGGTATTGCCGATCTTTTCGGTGTGTCGCGAGAGACCATTGATAACTGGCAGCAGCAGGGGATGCCAGTGGCCAAGCGGGGCGGGCCAGGGGTGCCGAGCGAGTACGAGAGCGCGGACTGCATCAACTGGCTGGTGGCGCGAGAGGTGGGGAAGGTGCAGGGCGAGTCGCCGAACGATCGCCTTGCCCGCGCACGCGCTGAAGAGATCGAGATGCGTAACGCGGAGCGCCGCGGGCTGCTGATACCGGCCGAGCAGCTCGAGCCAAAGATGAAAGCGGCGATGGCAGGCGCGCGGGAAGCCTGGTTGTATGACTCGCGGCGGATCGCGCGCGATCTACAAGAAGCGCCGTGCGGCGACGTTGAGGCACTGCTTGAAGAGGCCTTCGCCGCCTTTCTACTGCGCCTGTCTCGCTGGCCGGATGTGGATGTAATCGACGATGAGGACGATGCCGAGTGACCGCGTTTACCGCTCCGCAGGGGTTAGCAGATCTGCCGCCGGTTGACGCCTGGGCGGAGCGCGCGCTGGCGTCAATGCTGCGCCGGGTGTTCGCAGAGCTCGCGCCGCGCGAGCCGCTGACAATGTTCGAGTGGGCGGAGCGATATCGCAAGCTGTCGGCCGAAGAGAACCCGGATTACGCCGGTGATTTTGACCTCGACAACACCCCTATCCTGCGGGGCATCCTAGCCGCGCTCAGTCAGCGTGGTGTGGCCCGGGTAGTGGTACAGAAATCCGCTCAGATTGGCTACACCGCGGGCGTGGTCTGCACAGTGCTGGCGTATCACATTCACTGGCGCCCCTGCGTTCAAGTCGTCATGTTCCCGCGAGAGAAAAGCGCCAAGGACTTCGACGCCGAAAAGTTCAGCCCCATGGTGCGTGCTACACGTGAGTTATCAAAGTGCATCCGCCTCAAGAGCCGGTCTGACGGAAACAGCGCGACCCGCAAGCATTACCCCGGCGGGTTGCTGAAACTGGTCGCATCCAATAGTCCGTCGGACGTGAAATCAACATCTGCCCGGGTGCGGGTTGTCGAAGAGCCTGACGACACCAACAAGGACGTCCGTGGGCAGGGTAACTCAATCACGCTGCTACGCGAGCGTGGCAAAGCGATCCGCGACAGCCTCGAGCTGATCGGCGGCACGCCCACCGCCAAGGGCGCCAGCGAAATTGAAAAAGAGATGTCCACCACAGACCAGCGGCGGTTCCTCGCCCCCTGCCACCACTGCGGCGAACGGCACGAAGTTGAGTGGGCGCATGTCGTCATCCCAGGTCTCAACCTCACGCCGGAAGACCTTGCCGCACAGGACATCGATCAGCGCTATCCCAACCGCGACGTTTATGGGCGCGCCCGCTGGGAAGACGCGTTCTACGCCTGCCCGCACTGCGGGGGTATCTGGACCGACCGTGAGCGTGTCGCAAACATCCGTGCTGCGGCAGCTGTACCGCCCCTGTACGGCTGGGAGCCGACGGCCCAGGCATCAGATGCCGGGTACTACTGCAACGAGCTGCAAAGCGTGTTCGAAGGCAGCTATGTGCCTCATCTCGCAAAAAAGTACCTTGTCGCCCTTCACGAGTTTGAAAACGGCGAGCCGGAAAAGATGGTCGCGTTCTGGAACTCGACACGAGGTCTGCCGTGGGAATACAAAGGCGAGTTGCCGGAAGAAGATGAGCTCGAGCAGCGCGCGGAAGACTACCCGGAATGGACCGTGCCCGCCGGCGGTCTAGTGCCCCTGCTGACTGTCGATGTCCAGCACGACCGCCTGGCCGTCACATGCTGGGGGATCGGACGCGGGGAAGAGATGTTTTTGTCATTTTGGGGCGAGCTGTACGGACCCACCATCGTACCGATGCAAGGCGCATGGGAAGAGCTCGCCCAGCTGCTCGGCAAAACCGTGCGGCATGCCAGCGGCTTTGGGCTTGACATTGCCGCCTGTGGCGTAGACTGCTCTGACGGTCAGACCTCTGATGCTGCTTACGCCTTCGTCCGGCGCCACAATCGCCCAGGCAGGCCTGTGCTGGCGTTAAAAGGCGCAAGCGACTCGGAAGGCAAAATCGAGATCTGGACGCCGCCGCGCCCCATCGACCCCAACAACCGCGCGACAAAAGCCAGCCGCTACGGCGTGCAGGTCCACATCGTCGGTACAGCAAAAGCAAAAGATACGTTGCTGGGATGGGCGCAAGAAGGGGGGCGTGTGCGACTCACTGGCAGCGGGCCAGGTCGCATGCACTGGTACAAGAGTGTCCGTCCCGATTTCTACAAACAGCTGCTGAGCGAAATCAAGATCCCCAGTCGCCTCAACCCCCGCAAGCGGCACTGGAAACCCCGCACAGACCGCCGTAACGAAGCCCTGGACTGCACCGTCTACGCCCTCTATCTCTCGCGCCACCTCCGGCTGCATCTGCGCCGGCCGGCGCAATGGGACGTGATCGAGATGACGCTCCGCCAGTGCAAGCTCATCCCCGCGGACGAAGCCGAAGCGCCCGCCGAAGTGCAAACGCCTGCACTGCCTGAGTCGCTCGCAACCCTGCGCGAACAGATCCAGGCCGTGACAACCGCCACCTCCGCGCCCGTCGAAAGCGCCCCGGCGCCGGCCCCCGAACCAGAACCCGACCCGGATCCCGCGCTCGACATCGCCGCCCGCGTGTTCGCCGACCTGGTACGCAAGCGGAACGCCCGCCGTGGCCGGTGACGACCTCTCCCAGATACTGGACCTCGCCCGCCGCGAGCTCGACGACGTGCCGGACGAAGTGTGGGCGCGCTTCGATAGCCTTGTGCGCCGCGCTTTTGGCACTCAGCGCATCTACATTGCCGCGCACCGCAAGAAGCAGCATTTGGAACAGCTGCAACAGGCCGCCGATGACGTCGATACTCAGCGCATCGCCCAGATGCTCGGCGTCACGCCGCGGCGGGTGCGGCAGTTAAAAAAACTCCGGTAGGCGGAAATTTCTTGCCTAGTCTGTGCCGAGCCGAGTTGTCAGAGTGCTGCTGTAGATCACGCGTGACTTGAGGACGCCATGGCACACAGACTGCTCACAAATGTTTTTTGGGCCGGGATCGAGTATGGCCCCGGCTTGCCCGCGGGCGACCAGATCCCGGGGTTATCGCTATCGGATGAAGCCGGCCTTGTGTCCAGCAACCGCGCCGTGTACACCAGCCCTCCGCCTGTCATCAACAACGGACTGCCGGTTTTGTGGGTGCCGAACCCGGATGGGGGGAATAGAATTTCCGGCCCCAGCGGTCAATTCCGCGTGCCGTCGTCTCTGAGAGCAGTGGCCGCAGTCAATCCGGTTGGCTATATCGTTTTGAGTTCAAGCGCAATCACGCGGCATGCGCTGATCTTCGCGCCAGGCGTCACTGATGCCATCGGCTACCGAGTTCGGGTCGATAACGTGCACACAGCTGCAGTGACGTACACTGCTGGCGTAAAGGTCCATGTGCCTGACGCTGTCGGCGACGGCGTGTATGGCGACAAGGCCTGGGACACTCTGACGTTTGGCGGGGCCGCTGCGGTAACCGTCCCTGCCGCAACCGGCGCAACCCCTGCCCACGTCGCGGGCCGTGCTGTGTCGGACATCGTTGCTCGCCCGCTGCCGACAGTGACTATCGGCGGTGTCGTCGGCACGCTGTTTGCCGTGCGTATGCACGGCGTCACAAATGCATCGCGCAATCGCTACGCCACGCTGAGTACGCCTACATCGTCGCCCGCAGGCCTGCTCGCTCGACTTGAGGCTGCTGGCGTAGCGTTTGCGTACAACACGGTCGATTGTGTAACCGACCCCGCACAGCTTCTGAGTATCGCAGCATCTGCGTCAGGCACTGCCGGCCAAACGGCGGACGGCGGGCCTCCCGTATCGATTGAGATTTTCTCGGCTGCGTCTGTTCGCAGGATTGCCCTATTCGGCGCATCCACGATCTCAGGTCAGGGCGACGCTTCGAACAACGGGTTCGTGACTCGGGCAATGCAGGCTGTCGCTGCCGCTGGGTTGCCGGTCAGCGTCTATAACGAGTCGATGCCGAGCAGCCCCACCGCAGCATGTTTTGCACGAGCAAACACGGCGCTGGTGTCCGGCGCATACGATGCTGTCGGCGTGTCGGTATTTTCGGTTAATGACTCGACTGCCGCGGACTGGGGAACGTCGGACTATCTGCCGCGCATTCGCAAACAAATGGACGATTTTTGTCAGGCGGCAAACGCGCTGGGCATTCGTCCGGTGTTGATCACGTTCCAGCCGCTGCAGAATATGACCGACAGTACGGCAAATCAGTACAGCAACTGCCGGTACGCAAACGCCTACGCTCGATCGCTGTCGGCGGTCGGGCTGTGTGACGTGCTCGATATTGCGAACGTGCTGACTGACGAAACTGCGGCAACTGGCACTTGGCGCAACGCAGCATGGACGGGTGATGGAACGCATCCCAACACTGCCGGCCATACTGCGCTGGTCGATCACACCGTTGCGGTATTCCGCAGGATCTAATCCCCCTCGCGCTCATGTCGCCCCCCAACTGCCTCGCTCACGCCCTCGACAAAATTGTGGTCGAGGGCGGCTATCTCGCAGCGAGACGATCGGAGTACTGGGGCTCAATGCATGTGATGCACGTATCGCATGACGGCCAGATTTGCAGCTACATTCCGCCCGTACCGCTCGAGCATCCGCTGAAGGCTCTTTGTGGTTTCGACGGCTACACCGTCGCGGGAGATGCGTTATGGCGGGCGCGTGCAATGTCACCGGGGTGGATGGTGGCGTCCGCATGGTTGTTTGCGCTGGGCGTCACAGGTTGGGCGGTTCGGCGCGCGGCGCGGAAATTTCTTGCCTAGTTTGTTCCCTCTTGCCCGCTCAACATCGCGGGCATGGACTCTTCTGCCGAATTCCTCCCCCCCAACATCCGCGCAGGCGACAATGCCGCCTGGGTGGTTTCTTATGCTGCCTTCCCGGCATCGGCCGGGTGGCAGCTCCACTATCGCCTGTTGTGGCCAAGTGTTGAGGCCATCAGCTTTGACGCCGATGCCCAGGGCGATGATCACGCGGTCAGCCTGACCGGCGCGGATACCGCAACCTGGCATGCTGGCACCGCAACGCTGGTGTGGTGGGTCACACTGGAAGATGACGACACCGATACGCGGCACACGCTCGGGCAGTGCCGCGTGCACATCTTGCCGGACCTCACAACCGCCGCCACGCTTGATCCCCGCAGCATCAATGAACGTGCCCTGGCAGATGCCCAGGCTGCGCTGGCCGCATACATGGCTAGCGGCCGTGCTCACGTCGCGGAATATCAGATCGCCGGCCGGCAGATGAAATTTCGCAGCGCCGACGAACTGCGCGCACTCATCGAGTACTACCAGCGCGAAGTTGCCACCGAGCGCGCCCGCGCCCTGGCGCTCGACGGCGTGGCCCCTGGCCGCATCCTCACGAGGTTCTGACCATGGGCCTGTTATCCCGGATTTTTCAGCGCGGCGAATCGGCCGCTGCGCGCGCGGAATGGATTGATTCCACACTCAGCGCTGCATGTGGCGCGGCGCAAGAATCCTGGTTGCGTGCTCAGCGCCAGGCGCAACGCAGCTTCGAAACAGCCGAAACCCCTGCGTGGACCGAGTCGTGGCCAACGCACGCTGCCCCCATCAATGACGACCTCGCCCGCCAGCTGCCCACTTTGTGGGCGCGTGCGGCGGGTCTGGCCCGCAACAATGAATGGGCGCAGCGCTACCTCATCGAGCTCGACGACGGTGTGCTTGGCCCAAACGGCATGCCACTGCAAATGCGCATGGTGGGCGCCCGCAGCGGCAAGCAAGACACCGCCACCAACAACCGAATCGAAGCCGCATGGCGCGCCTGGGGTGACCAGGCCTGCGAAGTCTCCGGCGTGCCGTGGGCCGAAGTGGAGACGCTTGCACTCAACACCCTGGCGCGTCGCGGCGAGCTGCTCTATCGCTTCCGCCCCAACCCGCGCGCGTACATGGGGTTTCAGATCCAGCTGCTGGACCCGATGCTGCTCGACGTATCGCTTAACCGTGACTACGGCGGCAACCGCATTCGCATGGGCAAGGAGATCGACGACGACGGCCGCCCGGTCGCGTTCTGGCTGCTGATGGCGAAGACGGGCGACGCCCCCGGGCAGTACGTCACCCTGGGGCGGCATGTGCGCATCCCCGCAGCTGAGATCCGCCACCATTACCTGGTGGAAGAACCCGGCCAGCTGCGCGGCATCCCCTGGCTGTCGGTCGGCGCCCGCCGGCTGTGGATGCTCAGGGATTTCGAAGAGTCCGCAGCGGTGGCCAGCTCCAACGCCGCCAAGCGGCAGGGCTTTTTCTACACCCCCACTGGCGAAGCGCCGACCATTGCTGACACAATCGTCAATCGCGTGCTGGACGTGGCCGAAAAAGCCGGCAAAGTCCTGAGCCCGGAAGAGATCCAGCAACTGCAGGCCGCAGCAGACAAGTTTGTCACCACCGTTCCCGGGCAGTTCGACACTCTGCCGCAAGGCACCCAGTTTGCCCCGTTCGAATCCAAGTGGCCGGAAGTCTCCGCCGAAGGCTACATCAAGGGCCACGTGCGCGCCTGGGCCGCTGCCCGGGGCATGAGTTACGTCAGCATCGGCAATGACCTCGAGGCGGTGAACTACTCCAGCGCCCAGGTCGGCATCCTCGCCGAGCGCGAACACTTGAAGAAAACGCAGCACCGCCTGCGCAACTGGCTGCACCGCGAGGTGTTTGCCCAGTGGCTGCCCTGGGCCGTGCTTTACACAACGGGCCTTTCGCCTGATCGGGTGGAGCTCTATGTGTCCGCAGCGACATGGCAGATGCGGCGCTGGTCGCCGCTGGATCCGCTCAAGCAGGCGAAGGCGGACGAAACCAACCTGCGCCTCAAGCTCACCAGCCGCCGCCGCGTGCAGTTGCGCAACGGCGAAGACCCCGACGAGATTGCCGCCGAAGTGCTCGAAGAAGAAGCGCTCTACGGCCCCATCACCCCTGCGCCCGCCGCGGGGCAGGGCGGTGGCGATGACCCCGACGAGAAAGCCGAGCAGGACGACGACGAGCGCGACAGCTAGGCGGAAATTTCTTGCCTAGTTTCTTCCCCTCCAACTGACGAGACTCACGCCCATGGCTACCGCAACCGAAACCAAACCCGCTCAGTCCGCCAAGCCCGCCAAGCGCCAGCGCGTGGAGGGCACTTTGCACCGATCGCTGCCGGCCACGCTCACCATCCGCGCCGCGGAAGAGGGTGCCGACGACGACGGCCTGCTGCGTCTGCGGCTGTCCGTCTCCAGTGAGGAACCCTACCTGCGCGCCAGCTGGTGGGATGACCCGTGGATTGAAGTGCTCGGCCACAAGGCCGGCGAAGTCGACCTGGTCCGCCTCAACGGCGGCGCCGCCGTGCTCGCCAACCACGACCGTTACAACGCCGTCGGCAACACCCCGCTGGCCAGCATCGGCGCCGTGGAAAAGGCCTGGCTCACCGGCAACCGCCTGGAAGCGGACATCGTCATCAGCCGCCGCGCCGCGCTGGAAGACCTGCGGCAGGACATTGCCGACGGCCTCGTGCGCAACGTGAGCATCGGCTACCAGATCAACGAGCGCACGCTCACCCGCGCGCACAAGGACGGCACTCCGGACGAATACCGCGTCACAAGCTGGACGCCGTTCGAAATCTCGCTGGTGGACATCCCCGCGGATGCCACCGTAGGCCTCGGCCGCAGCGCCGACAAACCCGAATCCGGCGCGCGTTATCGCGTGATCGACCTGCCCCCCGCGGGCACAAACCAAGGAGCAAGAAGCATGGACGAAGACGACGTCATCACCGCGGGCGGTCAGCAAACCACCACCGCCACCCGCAGCGCGCCGGGCCAGCCCGCACGCACCGACCCCCCGCCCGCCGACCCGCTGGCCGCCGAGCGTACCCGCATGCGCGAGATCCGCGCCATGGGCCGGCAGTTCGACCTGCCGGCAGATTTTGTCGACAGCGCAATCGACAACGGCACCACCCTGGACGGCTTCCGCACCCAGGTGCTGGCCCGCGCCCGCGACACTGGCGGCCTGCGCCCGGCGGAGAGCCCCGCCATCGGCATGAGCGAGCGCGAGGTCAGGCAGTATTCGTTCTGCCGCGCGCTGCTCGCTGCCTCCGACCCGGCCAACGCCGCCCGCCTGGCCCCGTTCGAAATGGAATGCGCGCGCGCCGCGCAGGACAAGCGCGACGGCGACGACCCCCGCGTGAAAGAGCGCGAAGCTGCTGTGACCATCCCGCTGGATGTGCTCGCCCGCGGCATCGACCTGCCCGGCGGCGCCGGTGCCATGGCCGCCCGCATGCTGCTGCAGCGCGCCCAGCGCAGCGCCGCGGCGGGTGTGGAGTATTACCGCGACCTGGTCGCCGGTACGCCCACCGCCGGCGGCAACCTGGTGGCAACGGAGCTGCTCGGCTCCAGCTTCATCGAGCTGCTGCGCAACGCCATGGTGCTCGACAAGCTCGGCGTCACCTGGTTGCGTGACCTCAACGGCAATCTCGTCATCCCCGGCCAGACTGGCGCCGCCACGGCCTACTGGGTTGCGGAGGGCAACCCCCCCACCGAGAGTCAGCAGGCTATCGGGCAAGTGCCGCTCACCCCCAAGACCGTGGGCGCGTTCACCGACTACAGCCGCCGCCTGCTGCTGCAGAGCTCGATCGACATCGAAGCGTTTGTGCGTGCGGACCTCGCCGCGGTGATCGGCCAGGCCATCCAGGCCGCCGCCATCAACGGCACTGGGCTGGACAACCAACCCACCGGCCTGCTCAACACCAGCGGCATCGGGTCGGTGGCGGGTGGCACCAATGGCGCGGCGCCCACGTATGACCACGTTGTGGATCTGGAGACAGCCGTAGCCAACGCAAACGCGGATGTCGGCACGTTGGGCTATCTCACGAACAGCCGTGTGCGTGGTCGCCTGCGCAAGACGCAAGAGTTTAGCGGTACCAATGGCCGTCCGGTCTGGACGCGCGGCCGCGAGCGGGGCATTGGCGAAGTGCTGGGCTATGACGCCGTAGTCACCAACACCGTCCCGCACACCTTGACGAAGGGCAGTGCGGCCGGCGTGTGCTCGGCCATCATGTTTGGCAACTGGGCTGACATGATTCTGGGGATGTGGGGCGGTCTGGACATCATGCTCGACCCCTACACCCACTCCACCAGCGGCACCAAGCGCGTGGTCGCCCTGCAGGACGTGGATGTGGCCATTCGCCGCGTGGCCAGCTTCTCGGCCATGAAAGACGCCCTTACTGCCTGATACACCGCCGCCCGAAGCCGCTCACCGCCCTGGATTGCCAGGGCGGTGCGACAGCAGGGCGGCATTGGAGACCCCCATGCCCAAAGTGCTCATCATCGAAGCCACCATCGTCAGCTACGCCGACGACCGCGGCGGCGTGCATGCCGACCCGTCGGAAACCTGCGATGTCGCAAAAGATACCGCCCGCAATCTGGTTCAAGCCGGTCGCGCCCTTTACATCGACAAGCGCGACGATCCGTCCCGTGGCGCCATCCACACCGCCAGCGCGGAAATGGTCAAGGCCGCGGCCAGAATGCAGGCCGCTCGGAAGGAAGCAGCAGAGCAGACGTCTGCACAAGGCGACCAAGGGCCGGGCGCCTAATGTTTAACGACGCCGCAGACCTCCCGCTGCTGTTTGCCGATTTTGGCGTGTCGGCCCATTACCAGGCCGGCACTGCCACGCCGGTGCCGTGCACGGTGCTAATCGATCGCAATGTCGAAGTCTACGGCGACCTCGGTCAGGTCATTGCCCGTCGCCAGGCGCTCACCTTCCAGGCCCCACAAGTGCCGGCCCCGGTGCGCGGCGCCGTGGTGGTGGAGCAGGGGGGCGCCCGCAGCTGGACGCTGGATCGCGTTATCGAAGATGACGGCGCCCTTATCAAGGTACTCGCCCAATGATTGATCTCGACATTCTCACCGCGCTGCGCGCCCGTGCCGCCCAGATTCTGACTGCCAACGGCTATCACACCAACGCGGGCGCCCAGATCTACCAGGGTCGCGTCTTTGATCTGGAGACCGACCCCGTTCCGGCCATCGTCATCACACAGCCCGAGGATGACGCCGACCTGGTCGAAGACGACGAAATCTCCACCGCCCCGCGCTGGATCAGCACCTTCGTGCTGGAGGCCTATGCGGCCGTTTCCGCCACCGACCCGCTGCCCGACCTCATGCGTCTGCGTGCCGACCTGCTGACCGCGTGCTATCGCCCCGAGCCTGATCGTACTGACACCCTGGGCGACACCGTTGCCGCCCTGGTTGTGGTCGGCACCACAAAGCTTATGCCCGCCCCCGGACAAACCATCGGCATGGCGCAGCTCACCCTGCGCGCCGAGTATGCCGAAATCATTGGAGATTGACCCGTCATGAAACCCACAACCAAGAACATCGTGCTCGGCGCCGGCTACTGCTACTTTGACGAGCACGACGCCAATGGCAACCCAACCGGCGAACGTTACCTGGCCGAAACGCCGGGGTTCTCGATCACGGTCAGCTCGGAGAATCTGGAGGACTACAGCTCTGACGGCCCCATTGCTGAAAAGCACCTTGACGTGCCCACCCGCGTCAGCCGCGATGCCGCGCTCACCCTCAAGGATATGAGCGCGGACAACTTTGCGCTTTTCATCGTTGGCGCGTCGGCCGCCGTCTCCACCACGGCCGGCAGCGAAACCGGTGTGGCCATCAACGGCGGCAACGGTGTCCAGCAGGGGCGCTGGTATCAGCTTGGCGTCTCGACAACCTTGCCCACCGGTGTGCGCAAGGTCAGTGCCGTGGCCATCAAAGCCGGCGCCACCACGCACGACGTGGACGACGATTACGAGCTCGATCCGGATCTCGGCCGCATCTACATTGTGCCCGGTGGCGCCATCGACAACGGTACGGTAATCACCAGTGATTTCACCCGGGCCGCCACCAGCTGGGAGCAAGTCACCAGCAACGACCTGGGCGCCAAGTCCGGCGCGTTTCGCTTTGTGGCTGCCAACACCCGCGGGGCCAACAAAGACCTGTACCTGCCCAGCGTGGTCATGCGCCCGGATGGCGAATTCGCCTTCAAAAGCCGCGACACGGTGCAGCAGATGGGCTTTGCCCTGGGTATCAATAACCCGGGTGACGGTCGTGCTGCGGTGTATCTCAACGGCCGGGCGGTGTAAGCCATGACGCAAGCCGCTGCAACCGATGGGCTGTCCGACCTCATGCCGCTTACCCGCACCGTGCAGGCTGGCGGCATGACCGTGGAAGTCGCCCCCATTGCCCCGCGTCAGCTTGCCCCAGTGGTCAAGGCCCTGGCGCCGCTGCAAGCGGCTATCGGCAATGGGCTGGATATCACCGCGGTGCCGCGCGACAAGCTGCTCGATCTGGTCGGGGACCATGCAGATAACGCGATCGCCCTGGTGGCGTCCGCCACCCGGTTGCCTTACGACTTCGTTGCAGACCAGATCAACTTGGCCGAGCTGCTCGACCTGGTTGTGGCCGTGATCGAGGTAAATGCCGATTTTTTTGCCCGCCGGATGGTGCCGGCTCTGCTCGCGCTGATGGCCAGGATGCCACGCACGCAAGCTGGCCCGATGCCATCCAGCGACTTGTAAGCGCGGGGCACCGCTTTGACGACGTGCTCGACTACCCACTGCCGCGCATCCACTGCCTGGTGGCCGCGGTGGTCCGGCACGAAGCCCGGCAGCACGCCGCACTCTTGCAGCTCATCGCCGCCGGCGTGCGTGCCAGCGGCGATGACATCGCAGACTTGGCAGACAGGTTGACCCATGCCGATTGATCTTAACGTGAGCGCAGATATCCGCAGAGCCGAGCAGGCCCTGCGAGGACTCAAGAACGGCACCTCCACCGTAGTGGTGCGGTCCATGAACCGCGCCATCCGCAAAGCGCAAACGGTCGCTGTAAAAAGCATGGCACAAGCGCTGCCCGCCTTGCGCCAGCGCACCATCCGGCAGGCTACTGCGCTCAAGCTGGCCCGGCGTAATGATTGGGTGGCGGCAACCAGTGCCAAGGGGGGGCGTATCCCCATCATGGACCTCCAGGCCCGCCAAACCCAGCGGGGCGTCACGTACCGCGCTCAGGGTGGGCGCCGGCTGATCCCTGGCGCGTTTATCGCGCGGATGTCCAGCGGGCATGCGGGCGTGTTCAAGCGCAAGGGTCGCAGTCGGCTGCCCATTCAAGAGCTATACGGGCCATCAATCCCCCGCGTGTTCGTCCAGCGCTACGTGCTCGATGCCACCGACGCCGCCGCCCGCGATGAGTGGGCGCGTGAATCTGCGCGGCAGATCAACTTGCTTCGCACCCAAAACGGACTTTAAATCATGGCCCGACAAGCACAAGCCAAGTACGAGATCAGCGCCGAAGACCGCACAAAGCAAGCGCTCGACAGTGCCAGTCGTGGGCTGAAAACCTTAAAGGACGCTGCGTTTTCGCTGCAGGGCGTGCTGGCCGGCGTGGGCGCCGCGTTTTCGATCAAGCAGATCATCGACAACACCGTGCGGCAGGAGGCCGCGCTCAAGCAGCTCGAGGCCGCGCTGCAGTCAACCGGTGGGGCTATTGGCTACACCCGCGATCAGCTTGCACAAATGGCGGCCGAACTGCAGGGCGTGACGACGTTTGGCGATGAAGCCATCATCGAGGCTCAGGCCCGCCTGGTCACCTATACCGGCATTGTCGGCACAAACTTCCCCCGTGCTTTGCAGGCGGTGCTCGATCAGTCTGCGCGGCTCAACATCGGGCTGGAGCAATCGGCCGAGGTCATTGGGCGGGCGCTTGAGTCGCCCATCAAAGCTGCAAGTGCGTTGGCGGACCAAGGCTTCGCAGCTTCGTTTACCAAAGAGGTGCAAGCGACCATTCGTTCACTGGTTGAAGCGGGGCGCGAGGCGGAAGCCCAAGTGCTTATCTTGGAAATCCTCGAGTCTTCGTATGGGGGTGCGGCCCGAGCGGCACGCGATACATTCGGCGGTGCGCTCACCGCGCTGGGCAATGCATTTGGCGATCTGCTGGAAGCTGAAGGTGGGCTCAATGATGCGAAAGCAGCTATTGAAGAGCTGACAGTTCTGTTATCTGATCCAAGAGCGAAGAAGTCTATTGATGAACTGCTTAGTTCGATAGTTAGATTTTCCATCTTTGCAATTGATGCGGCAGATGGTGTAAGCCGCGCGTTTTCTGGTCTTGGGAAAACGATCGGGGCTGCAGCGGCGCAGCTTGCTGCAGTTCTTGATGGAGATTTTCAGCGAAGTGCGAAGATCGGCCAAGAATGGCTTAAAGACATGGACGATCTACTGCAGCGGCCATTTTTTTCCCAGATGGCTGAAGCCAACGCAGCGGCTATGCAGCAGGCAGCCAAAACTGCCTCTGAGTTAAAGAAAGAGTTTTCCCGCATAGAATCGGGCGGCGGTGCCGCAGTTTCCATCCCGCCTATCAACCTCACAAAAGCCCTGCTTGAACGCCAGACCGCTTTATTGCGCGACGCGCTAAACCGGCAGTTGCAAGACCTTGACCGCGCGTATCAGGACGGGCTGACCAGCACAGCGGCCTATTTCGCTGAGCGCAGACGTCTGCAAACAGAATCGCTTGACGCCGAACTGGAGCGACTTCGCGGCGCGCTCGCCCAGGCGCAGCGTGAAGAGGCACAAGCTGCCGCTACCACGGCTACAACGGACGGTGAGGCCAAGTCGGCCATTGCAGCCGTCACCCGTGCCCGCGAGCAGCAGATTCAGGTTACTGGGCAAATCACGCTGCTCGAGCGTGACCGCGCGGCAATTGCCGGTCAAGCGGCGCGCGACCAGGCGGCTGCCGAGCGTGACCTGGCCCGAGAGCTCCAGCAAGTGCGCATACGTCTGCTGGAGCTCTCGGGAGAGACGGCCCAGGCGCGCAGCATGGCGCTCGAAAACGAGTACCAGGGGTTGCTCAAGCGCCTGGCCGCCGAAGGTGACGCACAGGGGCAATCGTTGGTGCGCCGATTGTTTGACGTCGAAGCTGCCCGCGCCCAACTTGATCAGCTGCAAGAGGCCTACGCGCTGGCCATGGAGCGCATGTCGACTCAAGAGCAAAGCATTGCCGTGCAAAGGGATACAGGCTTGCTGACCGAAATGCAGGCACGGGCCGAGATCATCGATCTTCATCGGCGCACAAGCCAAGAGGTTGCTGCATTGATTCCCAAGATGTTGGAGCTTGCGGCAGCTACGGGAGACCCCATGGCGATCGAGCGAGTCAAGCAAATGGAGCTGCAGCTTAAGCGGCTGCAGGTTGTAAGCAATGAGGTTGGTATGCGCATCAAAGGTGCCCTGAAGGATGGGCTTGCCGATGCGTTTGCAGACATCATTACTGGTGCCCAGTCAGCTTCTGATGCATTTCGTTCATTTGCCAGCGTTGTAGCTCAAGAGTTGGCGCGCATTGCCGCACAAAAAATGGCTGCACAGATAATTGGCATGATTCCGGGAGGTTGGTTCGGAGCTGCAGCCGGCAGTGTCTTGCACAGCGGTGGT
>ERZ761601.186-NODE-186-length-14400-cov-5.292088_pt1 | contig 14400 bp, 15 predicted proteins | sample MGYA00433092_ERZ761601 | MGnify/ENA primary metagenome ERZ761601 (study PRJEB28899, sample SAMN03785571) | bioreactor sludge metagenome | biome: EBPR Sludge; feature: EBPR Bioreactor; material: 0.22µm filtered reactor supernatant | place: Saint Lucia: Queensland...
CACCAGGTTGGTCCAACTGGGATCCCCGACGTAGCGCCACTGAATGTGCGTGGCACTGGTCTGCAGCTCGACCTCGCGCCCGTCATCGCCATTGGTGCCGTTCGTGCCGTTCGTGCCATTCGTGCCATTGGTTCCATTCGCGCCAGCAGGACCGGTGATGCTGCTCAGAGCCACCAGGTTGGTCCAACTGGGATCCCCGACGTAGCGCCACTGAATGTGCGTGGCATTGGTCTGCAGCTCGACCTCGCGGCCATCCTCACCAGCCGGGCCAGTCCCGCCACCCGTGCCCTCCTCGACGAACACCACCACCGTCTCCGCCTCGGCTGGCGCCTCGACAAAGACGGTCACCTCGCTGGTCTCCTGATCGACGAAAACGGACATGGCAGATCAGGCGGCAGCAGTGTTGCGAGTCACGTCCTGCCCGACCACGAGCAGGCCCTTCACGTAGGTCTTGCGGACCTCGTCGGCATCGAGGATCTCGATGTCGTAATGCCACTCACCTGCCGTGGACGGGCCGTCCTGGGCGGGGATGGTGAATCGCCACTCATCCGCATCGAGGATGGTGATCGACGCATCGTCGCTGTCGAGCGCCAGACCGATCGGCCCGGTCTCGCTGTCGCGGCGGAACTCGATCCAGATCCGGTCGATCGCCGACGCCGGTGGAGCGTGCAACTGTAGCGTGTGCGTGCGGTCCGCCGTGGCGACGATGGCCTCGCCGCCGGCTTCGAGCGCGAGGCCGAAGGTGTTCGTCGTCGCATCGACCACGTAGAGCCTCCGCCCTGCGGTGAGCCCGGCCGCGGTCGTGGCGACGGTCAGTATGTCGCCATTGCTCAGCCCATGACCGGCCGCGGTCAGCGTGTCCGAGTCGCCCTCGGCCACAGCGGTAAACGGCTCGCCGGAGGCGACAAGAATCTGGAACGGCCCAAAGCCACTCCAGGAGTCGCCGCGGTGCAGATAGGGCAGGTTGTAGGTCTGGGGCTCCATGAGGTTAGCTGAAATCGCGGATGGAATCGAGCAATCGGATCGGCGTCGGCAGGCTGCTCAGTCGCTGGCCGGTGCCGGCCATGGCCTGACCGGTGACGGTGATTTTAAAACTCGCGTTGGTGATGTCCATCGGTGTGTTGCCTGAGCCCGTGTAATCAACATCAGACGGACTCGGAGTAAGGTCGCGAATGTAGGCGACCGCCGTCCCATTTGGAAAAACCACTTGGATATCAGTCCCCGTAATCGCCGGGTCATTTACCAGCGTTTCGCCTGTGGCGGTTTCGATCTTCGTCCGGAGATCGCTCATCGAATCCGTGCTCGGGTTCTCTGCGATGCTTAACGATCCGATCAAGACATCGCTGGAATTGTAAAACTCCCAGTGAGGACCGGCGATCAGCATGGAGACCACACCTCCGGTCAAATCGTAATCGCCCGAATTTGAGGCATCGATCGCAAACGTGTAGGGATCATCCAGCACCTCCGCAGTTGTCACCGCGCGCACCGCCACATCGAAGCCCGCGGCATCGCCGGTCACGGACTGGATGGAAAACGTCAGATCATAGTTGTCAGCCGTCGACCCATCCTTCGCCACCGACTTCGGCAGCGTGTCGTCGATGATGGACACAGAGAAAGCCGAACCACCCCACGTCACCGCGAGCATGACGGTCAGGCTGGCCGCATAGTTCGCGTTACTCGGCGCGAGCAGCTCGGCCACGAGCTGGTAGTTCACCGCCTCGGTGATCTGCTCCGACAGGCTGACGGAAAACGTGTGATTCTCCGTCTCGCTCGCCACCAGGCTGGTGATCGCCTGCGTGGCCGTGGCGCTGAACTCCCGCGCATCCTCCGGGATCTCCGCCGTGATCTGCATCAGCGCGCCACCGTAGGTCTGTGGCGGCACACCGAAGCCCGCCTCCCGCTGCGCCCGGCTGTCGGCCAGCTCATTGAGCCAGGGCAGCAGGGTGTCGCGATTCAGGTAGGCCAGCACCTCGCGCCGTGTCGTGGTGGGCGAGCCGGTGCCGGTCAGGGTGATGTCCTCATTGTCCACCGTCAGCTCGTAGCGGCTCTCGCGGCTCTCATCACTCAGCCAGACTTGCAACATCTCGATGCCGGTCACCGCCCGCAGCGTCCCGCCGCGCACCATGCCGACCGACAGCGGGAAGCGATCGCCGAGCGGAAACGCCGCCGCCGGCCGCGTCTCGGCCAGCACGGGCGGGTGATTCGCCGGCTCAGCCGTCCCACCGCCTGCAAAAGTCAGATAGCCCGTGTCCAGATCCCAGTCGACGAAGCGGGCCAGCTCATCGGCATCGTCTCCGCCGGCCACCCCATCGGCCACGGCGAAGTAGAGCGTCAGGGCCGCCGAGGTGCCGCTACCATTGGTCGCCGTGATGCTGGCCGTGGCGATTGCGTCGCCCGTGGTGGGCGTGCCGCTGATCAGGCCGCCGCTGGAGATGCTCAGCCCCGCCGGCAGCCCGGTCGCCGCCCACGAGGTGGGCGATTCGCTGGCGGCGAGCTGCAGCGAATAGGCGACGTGCTGAGTGAGCAGTTGCAGGGTCGGCTCGACCGCGGTGATGGTGGGGACAGGCATGGCGGGTCAGGAAAAAGGGACAGTCAGATCAGAAAGGAATGTCATCGCCGTCATCAGCCGCAGTCGCAGCACCAGCAGCAGACTCGCCCGGACCGGCGGCCGGCCTTTCCTTCGGCGGCGTCCAGACCATGTCGAGCTGGCCTTTCCGGCTCTCCTCGGTGGCGGCGAAGATGGCGAACTGCAGCCGGTAGCCGCTGGCGGCAAAAGCCGGGCTCTCGATGTGACCGGCGAGGTAGCTGGTGCCCCGATCGCGCGAGGTCTCCTTCCACACCGCTCCGATGCGGGCGCCGGTCGCATTGCCCAGGTGCACGGCGTAGTCGGGGCTGCGCTCCTTGGTTTTCTCCTGCTTGACCAGCACCACAGGCTCGGGACGCAGGAAGGGGAGGTTGATCGTAAATTGCAGGTGGCCGGCGTCGTTCTTAATGCCGATGGCGATGTTCATGGTTTTCGATGAAAGAGGGTCTGATCGGAGAGGGAACAGGGTCTGATCGGAATCGGCCGTCAGCCGATCGTCACCCGGCCCAGCGTGGCATCGGTCCGGCCGTCGAGGCCCACGTCGAGGCCGCGGATCAGGACCAGTCCCGCCGGCTCGGGGGTGCTGTCATTGGTGTCGAAGTCGATGATCCGCCCGCGCAGGAAAAACGGCACTCCACCGGTGCCGCCATTCGGGGCCAGGGCGGCGGCTGAGCTGCGACCGATCAGGCGGGTCGCGGTCAGGACGTTGCCGGTGCTGCGCACGATCGTCACGCCGCCGCGGATCGGCATCGGCGTCGGCGTCAGGCGCATGGCGCTGTCGAGCAGGGTGGTCCAGACGATGCCGCTCAGGTTCGGCCCGGGCGTGCCGGGCGTGGTCACCGACTGGACGATGCCGGCCTCGACGAGCAGACGGCACGAGGCCTCAGTCTTGCGGTCGCGAGGGCGGCGGTCGGCATCGAACTTGATCGCGGCCTCGATGCCGAACTGCAGCGACAAGGTCGAGCCGAGGGTCAGCTCCTCAGGGGCGACATGCACCTGGAACAGCTCGGTCTCCATCTCGGCCGGGTAGAAGCTGTCCTTCACCCGCTGCCAGTAGTGCGTGCCGGTGCCGGCATCGGTCAGGTTGATCGCCGAGCCGCCGCTGGTCGTGGCCAGCTTGAAGTCATCGGTCGCGCTCGAGACGACGTAGTAAACGGCGCCAGTCGCGAGCGGCGCCGGCAGATCGGCCGCGGTGGTCGCCAGCATCACGCGATCGCCATCGGCCAGACCGTGCGCGGTGCTGGTCAGCTTGTCGGTCGAGGCATCGGCCGTGAAGGCGACGGTCGGGCCGAGGTAACGGCTGGCCCGCAGCCAGCGGATGCCGTCGCAGATCGCGAAGTCGCCCACGCGGATGCCGCCGCCGGGGAAAGCCGAGTTGGCCGCGGTCGCGACGTAGGCATTGCCCACATAGCTCGACCCGGCCGCCGGCAGAGTGGTCGCGAGATTCTCGACCGCGGTATCGTGCACAGCGGCAGCCAGTCGACGATAGCTCAGCCCCGCGCCGAGGATGTCGAGCGATGCCAGCGGGGTGGGCTCCAAAGTCAGGCCCGCAGTCGGGCGCAGTGCGATCATCACCGGGGTCAGGGGATACTCGATCTGGCTGCCGGTCGCGGCAGTGGTCGCTCCGGCGGTCTGACCGATCAGGCTTTCCAGCACCGTCACGCGGGCGCTGAGGGTGGAGAGGGCATCGAGCAGCCCGGTGATGGCCTCCATCGCGTGGTCGTGGTCCTGAAAGACGCTTTTCGGGCCGGCGGCACAAATCACGTAGTAGAGCGCATCCGAGGCAGGCGGAGACGATGCGTAGCTGCCCAGCATGGTGATCTTCACCCGATCTTCATTTACCACTTGCCAGGTGTAGTCGGTGCCGTGAACCAGGGCATCGCCGGGCTCCGAGTTCTCGATCACCGAGACCTTCGAGATGTTCACGCTCGCGAGGCCGTGATCGATGTTGAACACGGTCGCCACGCCGTCGCCAAAGGCATCCGAGGCGGATTGCTCTCCGGTGATGATGCTCCCCGGCGAGACCGGCTTGTAGTCATCCCTATGCTCGTGCGTCCAGTTGATCGCCTGCCCGGCATCTTGTCCGGCCCGGGCATTGTCGCGCATCACGATCACCTCCTGCCGATGCAGCGTGATCGTGCGGTCCGTCTCCTCATCGTGCTCGTCTTCGAGTTCCACCTCGATCTGCAGTTGCAGCGGGATCTGGTAGGCAGGCGTCAGGGCGGCGGCAGCATTGAGCAGCGAGGTCAGCTCCGGCTGTTTCAGAGAGAGGGTCCAAGTAGGATCGCCGGGCGGGTGATCGATGACGTAGGCCTCGAGGAGCGGTTGATTGATCCCGGTCAGACTGGGACCGGCAAAGGTGATGATCACCCCGTCCGCAGCAGCCGTGACGACGAATTGGCTCGCGCTCTCTTCCTTTTCCGCCTCAGTGAGGAGGAATTCGTTCAGGGCCGTTTGGAGGATGGCACGATCCTCATCTGCATCGCCGGTGAAGCTGAGAGGGCCAGTCTGCAGCGACTGCGCTGGCCGCTCGACGCCGAAGACGCCACGGAAGGCGGCGGGCACAGAGAGCTTCTGCCGCTCCGGCCATTCCAGGTCATCCGCGGCGCCGCCGTTCTCGACCAGGGTGATCGCCGGGGCCCCTGGCAGCTGCAGCTCGTGCAGAGTGGTGATGGCCACGGGATTCTCGACCAGGCGGATCTCCCACACCCAGCTTTCGTCGGGCCGCTGCCAGCCGGTGATGCGAATCTCCGAACTGGGCCGCAAGCGGTTGCCTGCGCCGGTCAGCTCCGCGTCGCCATCCAGACCGGTGATCAGGTAGCTGCCATCGATCAGCTCGACGGCGCCTTCGGTGGCGAAGTCCGAGTAGGCCGTCGTCAGATCAGTGAGGTCCTTCAGCGCTTCGAGCATGTCGGCAGCCGAGATGCCAGCGTCCATCTCGACGGTGAGGTTTTGATTCTCAACACTCGGATCGCCAGGGTCGCCGAACTTCAGCTTCCACTTGCCGGCCGCGGGCCGTCGATCGACCCGCGACAGGGTCACCCTGAGGGCGGAGACAGTCCGCCGCACTTCGGCATACTGCCCGTTGACTCTCTCTGAGAAGCGCAGGCCGACTGTCAGATCGTCTCCTTCGATGAGGGCCGGAAAGGAGTAACGGCCGCCACCGACCGTCTCGGAGAGGTGCTTGCGGGTGAGGTCTGCGTAGAGGATGGGCATCGGCGATCCCGCGCGCGCGGGCGCGGCATGGCCCGCCGGGTGTCAATCTCCCGACTGTTGATCGGGCTCCGGCTCAGGATTCGCCGGCATCCCCACGGCGCTCCAATCCATCGGGATGGCGACGTAGGGGAAGGGCGGATCGAGGTGATCCTCGTCGGGTTCCATGGTCAGGCGGCAGTGGCGTGGCGGGACGGCTTGTTTTCAAATCTCCACTGCTGCACCTTCCGCCCCGACTGCTCTGTCGCCGGTACCAGCACCATCCGGAAAGGCGTGTTTTCGTAGAGTGCGAGCGAGAGCATCTCGCCGCTGTTCTGTGAGATCCCCGTCCGGTCCATGATCTCTTTCATCGAATACGGGCGCGCCAGATCCAGCAACCCTTCGATCAGGGCGTCTTCGATGCGCATCCAGTAGCAGCCGCCCGATTGCTCCGCCGAGGCTTTGAGCATCTTGTTTTTCCGCCATAACTCGGCAGCCTTTTCCATGTTTTCCCGCCTCGTCGATTTCTTGACCGGCTCGCCTTCCTCGCAGATCATCCAGTCCAGCTTTCCTCCGGTCGGGTCGCCCCGCAGGTCAGAGGGATGGGACTCGATCTCGACCTCCAGCGGTCGACCGACCCGGCGTCGGGCCGGTTTCTTTTTTGCCGGCTCGATCTTGGCAGCTACCGGCGGCTCCTCGATCACCGCCCTCCGATCGACGCCCAGCAGCTCGAGCGTTTTTTCCAGCGCCGCCTCCGACGTGCAGTAAATCCGGTGCCTGACCAGCCGGCCTTTTGCGTTGATGTATTCCACATAGCGTTTCATCGCAAAATGGCCCCCGTCAATTAGCGGGTATGACTGCGGAATTTCGCAGTCAACTTGCCTGACCAAAACAAAAGCCGACCAGGGAGCGCCCGGTCGGCTTTCGCGTTTTGTAACCCCCAGAAAACGGGTTCAGGCGGCGGGGCGATGCGCTCCAATCGGAGCGCCGCGCCAGATCAGCACGCTCAGGAAGCCGGATTGCAGCGAGAATCGATCGAGACCAGCGGGCCTGCCTCCATCGCCTTCATCGTAGCTCAGATTGTAACCGGTCCATTTTTCGGAACTTGCGTCGTTGGAGTCGATGTCCGGCGCCGGCATCACCAACCTCAGCGCGTCGAACTCGACGGCGCTGCACCCCGCTTCACTGTTCTGGATGACGTACGTGAAGCGGCCAGACAAGGCGGGAGCTTCAGCGCTGGCCAGATCCGGGAAATCATCCACGGTGAAAGCGTTGAAGACGTATTCATTCGGGGCGACTTGGGAGGCGGGCACCTCGGAGATTCCGAGGGCCAAAACCGCTCCCACCAACAGGATGCTTAGTGCGTTTTTCATGGTGTTCTCAGGCTTTGAATTCAGCCGTCAATCAGAACCCTGCGATTGTGTCAAAGCGTCACAAAGATTCCGCGCGCCAACTGCGTGCCGAGGTAAGCGGTCAGCGCGGCATACCGATCGTTGATCTCCGCGATCGCCGGAGTGAAACTGCCCACCAGCCCACCGGCCAGCGAAAGGCCCGGCACTTGGAGCGGGGTCGGAGCGGCCGGGATCTCGAATCGGGTTTCCACATAGCGAAGGTTCCAGAACAGCCGGTGCCTCACGTGCGCCCGCCACCGGCCCGGCTGCCTCTCCGGATCACTCCCGGGTGGCAGGCCCGGATCGGAGAGCAGGTAGACCGTCGCCACCAGTCGGCGATCCGTGCCGGAGTCCTGCCAGCCGCCTTGAATCTGCACCAGCGGATCGACCGCCTCGTCGGCGACAAAACGCGTCAGAGTCCTCAGATAGGGCAGTGTCTCCCGGTCCGGCCGACTCGCAACGGTCGCGTGAAATTCCGCCACGCGACCCTCGACGCCTGTCCCGACGCGCCAATCCGTCGCATTGGCGAGCCGGTCGGCATGCAGCACAATGTCCATCGCTCGCAGCAGGCGCGGGCGTCGGTGGACCGGGCCGCCATCCTCGGCAAAGCCCCGGTCGCCCGGCTCATTCACGCCGCGCTTGCGGAAAACGCGAGGCACCGGCTCGTCTGACTCCCCGAGCCCGGCGTCGGTGCCGATCCGGCGCCATCGGCCCGCCGGCAGCGCGATCTCCGGTTCTTCGCGGAGCCAGGCATCGACCGGCACCCGGGATTTCATCTCCCGCTTTCGCCCGAGCCGAGTCAGGGTCGACTGGGGCGCCCAGCCGAGCGGCACCCGCACCGAGACGGCCGCGGTGCGCGCCTGGTGGGCCAGTCCCCTCACGACATAGCCCGGCTTGATGCGGCAGACCCACTCCCCGCGATCCGGAGACCAGGCCGCCGACGTCCACCAGGGATGCCGCCACGGCTCTGGCGCAATCCTCGTCACCGTCGCGACGCGATGACGGAACACATAGTTCACGAAGGCATTCCAGTCGGAGACCCGGATCTTCATGCAGCCACCCCCATTTCATGCCTCCCCGGCTCGCCGTCGCGACCGGCGATGAACCGGTGCGTCTGATCGAAAAACACCATTTGTCGGGCCCGGCGCGGCAGCGGATTGGTGGACCGGGAAATGTCCCACTCGATTTCGGCCAGCGGATGCAGCCCGAGCCCGTTTCCATCGTCTCCAGGGTGACCTTCGACGAATCGCGGATCGAGCGCCTTCACATGGACGACAGTGACCGCCTTGGCGGGATCGTCCAGCAGCCGACCGGTCGCCAGGTCCACCCGCATCGCCAGGGCAATGTAGGAGTAGCCGTCGCTGCCCGGCCCGGAGGCAAGACTCAGCAGCGGGATGCCCCGTCGATCCGGCTTGCCGGTGGACGGATCCCGCCCATCGAGCGCGCGGTCGTCGATCACCGGCACCACGCCATTCACCCGGCCCAGCCCGATCCGCGCCTGGCGCATCGAGGCGCGCAAGGAAACGGCAAAGGCGCCGCGAAAATCCACCGCGGGAGGCTCCGAGACGATCGCCCGGCCATTGGCGCTGCCGTGCATCCGCTGCCCCGGCCCGACCACGGACAGCTTCAGGTAGTCCTGCACGACCCAGTCGACGAAGGCCCGCAGCTTGGGGCGGATCGGCTCGCGATCGCGGGCATGGAAGCGCGACGGGTCCATCGTGACTCAGCCTCTCCGGATCAAGGCCAGTACCTGCAGGTGCTGAATTCTATCGACCTGCTTCCAGCGTCGCGTGATGCGGCGAGCATTGCCCTGCTTATCGATCGACGGAACATCGACCAGCCAGGATGTAGCCTCTCCGACATAATCGAAGCCCGCTGGTAGCGATTCCACGACTGTGCCCACCTCGCGATGCACTTCCGGATCGACCTTAGTGTCGACATACGTCATCTCAGCGACCTCGTAGTAAACTGGATAGCTGGTCACATTGAGCATCGGGTTCCGCTCACCTCCGGAAGATCCCTGCGTCGCGCTTGGCACCGCCAAGCCAACAGCGAAGCCCACCGCAAACCCTAAAGCGTTGCCAGCTGCCGCTGCGGATGACAGGGGTATCGTCTCGGGAAACTTCAGCTTTTTATCTTCAATAAAGCCGCCGTAATCTTCCATCAGCTTTTGGCGCTCCGGAAAGGTCTCAATCGGCTCTTCGCGCCACTCCCCATAAATACGGTAAGTCCCCCTTTCCACTCCGAAGCCCGAGTCGCCGCCGTCTGCCAGTCCTTTGTAGATTGCATCAACGATCCACTGGGACGTGTTACCATCCCACACCCCGCCGCTGTGGCCCTGGCGGGTCAAGCCGCGATAGGTCGACGGCACCTCGAACAGCGCCTCGTCTTCCGTCTGACAATGCCACTTCAGGTAAAACGTGACTAACCCATTGTCATCAAATGTAAACTTTCTTCCTTTGATTTCGACAGCCATAGCTTTTTTTCAGGTTTCGCGTTGACGAATTTACCGAGGTAAATCCGTGAAAAAGTCAGACTCCCCCGAGCCCTGCTTGTCGCGGATCTCGCGCAGCACCCCCTCGACGCTGCGCAGCACCGTGGTCTGGGCTTTCGCCTCGCTCACCGCGGCATTGTCTCCGGCCGAGCGGCCGAACACCATGTTGACCAGGCGGGCACCTTCGCCATTTTGCGGCGACAGCTCGCCGCCCCGGCCTTCGCCCGATCGGTCGCCCATCGCCGCCAGCGCCGCCGCGTCCTCCTGAGCCTGCCGCAGTCTTTCCAGGGCCGATCGCTCGCGGTCGACGTCTCCCGAGGCGGCTGCCGCCTTCGCTTCCTCCTGCAGTGCCCGCAGCCCGGCTGCCAGGTCGTTGGCGCTGCCGATGTCCACTCCCAGGCTTTTGCCGATCTGCTCGCGCAGCTGAGCCGCCTGCTCCGCGGGAGACAGGAGGCGGAAGGCGCCCGACCGCACCTGCTCGCGCAGCCCGGCCATCTCCTCAGCCGAGGCCTTGCGCAGATTGGCGATTTCCTGCTCGATTTTCAACGCCTCCTCGAGCGCCTCGATGAAGACTGCCTGCCGATCGCGGCCCTGAGCCGTATTCAGTCCGCGCACCATTGCCTCGAGTCCGGCGCGGCCCTGCTCCTCCATGCCGGTGCCGGAAAGCACTCTTGAAAAAATACCATCCAGCCTCGCCTCCAACGCTCGCGCCCGGCCGAGCCCCTCCACGCCGATCATTCCGCCTTCGTCCGCAAGCGCCGAAGATTCCCGCGTTCGCTTTTGCTCCAACGTCTCGATCTGCGCTTCTGCGCGAGCCTTTGCCCTCGCGACGGCTGCCTCCATTTCCGGATCGCGAACTGTAAAGCCCGCCGCGCGACGGTCCGCGAGAACTTTTTCGTAATCCGTTTCCCGCGCGGCTCGCTCCGCATCCAATTGATCGACCAAATCCTTCCCGATTCGCAACTCTTCGATCCACCGGGCAACATTTTCTTCCAGCCCGCCCATTTCCTCTCTCAACCCCCGAAAATGATCGCGAAGCGCAGTGACCGCCGGAGCGACACCCTGACTCAAATAGTTACCTACGAAAATTTGGAGATCCTTCGTATCCTGCCGGATACTTTTTAAATCGTTCCTCATTCCACTGACCGCTCTCGGCAGGTTCGCAGCGGCCTGAATGATTCCCTGAAAGAATTTATCCGTCGACATCCCCATTTTTTGGAGATCCTCCGTATCCGCGGTCCCGAATGCCTCCGAAAGTAGCGCGCGGATCTGAGGCACCCGCTCGGCGATCTGGTTGATTTCCTCCGCCTGCACCTTGCCCTTGCTGGCGATCTGCGACAGCGCCAGCAGCACCCCGTCCAGATCCGTGCCACCGACCAAAGCGAGCGCATTGCCCATTTCTCGAATCAGGCCTTCGGACATTTTTGCGTCCATGCCCACCGCTTGCAATCTCGTCGATCCTCTGACCAACGATTCGAACTCCATCGCCGGATCATCTGCCATCTCCCTCAGCCGCGCCAACTGATCCCCGACGTCCTCGGCGCTTACGGCCGCCAATCCCTGCTCAAGAGATTGCCGTTGAACCGATGCGGCAACGGCCTCCGAGGCCACCTTGAGCGCTCCAATCGCGGGAAGTAACCGGGCCACATTGGATGCGATTGCAGCGCCAAACCCGACCCCTGTCGCCGCCATTCTACGATCCATCTCCACTGAACCCCGATTGACGCGGTTCTGCGCCGCGTCGAACTGGTTCAGGAATCGAGCGATCTCGAGGTTGAGATGAGCATTGAGCGAAGCCACGGCCTCGGCTCGCTGTCAAAGGCCCCCAAACAAAAGTGGCCACGGCACCGCCGTGACCACTCTGCCAGATTTGGTTGGGCTTTTCACCCGCGGTTACCGATCAGGAGTCGCCGTGAAGCGTTCCCGACCGGGTATCGAACCGCTCACTGCCCGCATCGGTGGCCCGGCCGCGCACCAGCTGAGCCGTACGCGTGCAGTGCCACACCCGGCGCGAATTCGTCCGGTGTGCGTGGAAAAGGGCCGTCGTGCCGTCGTCCAGCTCCAGCGTCTTGCCACTGAGGCGGCTCATCATCCGGCCGATCGTGATATGCGGACGCGGCGACGAGCCGACGACCGGCGCCCCCAGGTCGTGAAGATCCATGGCGGAAAACACCTGCGTCTGGCCGCGCAACACGTGATTGGTCGCGACCTCGACGGCGAACTGCATCCACCGCTCGTAGACCTGCACGGCGACGCCGCTCCGGGAGGAAAAGAAGGCCTCCGACAGCGGGTCGAGCCGCTGATCCAGCCGGATCATCCGCTTTTCCATCGAATCCAGCCGCTTCACCAGGTGCTGGTTCTGCATCGCCAACATCTGCTGAGTCTGAGCCATAATCTCCACCGAGCGGGTCACCACATCGAGCGACCGGCTCACCATCGCCGCGAGATCCCGGATCACCGCCTCGACCTGGGCAGCGCTCAGGACATCGCCGTCCTCTTCAGCTTCCTGAAGCCGGCAGATCAGTTCTGCCGCCATCCGGCGAAAACGCTTGGCCCGCTCCGACTTGATGAAAAAGCCGAGGGTGATGACGCCAACTTTCGTCCAATTCGTCGTAACTCGTTGAATTTCACCCAGAGTGACATTTTGTCCCTCTGGGTAATCGACCCTCAGGCGCCCAGAGACACAATTTGTGTCGCTGGTGAAATGGGTCCCTTCGACCAGCTCGTCCGCATTACGCGCCTTGTGCTTTCGGATCGCGGAGGTGCTGACTCCGTAGCCGATGGCAACCTGCTCAGTGGACAGCGTCCACTCGTGTTCCTGATCCGGCTTGACCGGGAGGATGATGCCGTCGATTTCGAGGACGGCGCTCGCGTGATTTCTTTCTTTCATACGCGTACAAAAAAAGGGGGCCTGCGCGAAGGGAACCTCCTTATCGGACCGGGTCACTACTTCCAGTCCTATCGCGACAGACCCAAACTGAGGTTGGTACCAGATGCATCCTTTCCCGGGTGAGTGAGAAGTTGCGGACGGCCGCCACAGGTTCGGGGCGACAACTGGTTCCGGTTGTCAATTGCGCCCACCGAAGCCTCGCAGAAGCACGGTAGAGGTAGTTTTTGGAGGACGTGGGTAGCGCTGCACTTTCGCGACAGTTTCTTCCAGCAGCATCAGCAGACCGGCCTGGAGAGCCGCCTCCAACAGGTCTTTCCGCTTTCGGCGGGTCAGTTTCCGCAGTCCATTGACGATTTCCTCGTCGACGGCGGTGGTGATGATCTGGGATTTTCTCCCATCCAACGGGGCGCCGCCCGGGCGCCGATTTAGGTGGCTCATGTAGTGTCGTACAAAAAAAGCCCGCTCCGGAAGGCATGCACCTTATCAAGCCGGGTAATGACTCCCAGCCCTATCCGAAACGGGCTCTAGTTCTCGTAGGTTTACGTCATAGAAGCCGGTTCATTACTCCGGTTTCGAGATCTGACGGTCGGGCTGCATGACCCAACACTTCCGATCATACCCTGTCTCATCGGCGATGCAAGAGGGTATGATCGGATCGCCGGAAATTTCAGCCCGCTCAAAGCCCCGACTGCCGCGCCGAAGCCCCCACCACGTGATCCACCTGCTTCAGCAGCTTCGCGGTCTGGATGTCCAGCGCCCGCTGGATGCGCCGATCCAGCCCTTCGATCTCGTTCACATACGGCGTCTGGTTTGCCATCGTGAAGTAGATCCCATGCGGCAGCACGTCCAACGTGGACCAGCCCGGCGCATTGTGCCGACCCACCCAGGACGGCGCCGCAGCCCCCGTGCGCCGCGCACTGGCCACCCAGCCGCTGGCCAGGAAGCCCACCTGATCGGCCCGCTTCCTGATGTACTGGTTCAGCAGCTCGCGGTTCACCCGGTGACGAGCAAAGCCTTTTTTCCGAATACCCTTGGTCACCTGACCACGACGATTCCGGGCCGCCTCGTGAATCGATCGCATCTCCGACTCAGTCATGCCGCGGCCATTCTTGGCGCCCATGAACAGCTTGCGAATGTCCCGCCTCACCGCCGCGGTACCGGCGCCTTTTCGCTTCGGGGGAGTCAGCGCGATCACCTCCTTCACCACCCCGCGTGCGACGCTGCGCATGGTGTGGCCCAGGCGGTTCGGCATCACTTCTAGCAGCTTTTCCGCCGCGGCGCGCCAGGCCCGCGTATCGACAGTCAGGGTGACACTCATGTTTCCCTGGGGCCGCCGTCAATTTCTTCCGGCAGGTCGAAGCCTTCGAAGGCCGAGACTTCCGGCCCCACCCCGCCCTGCCCATCCGGATCGGGCACGGTCCATTGACCGTCCTGCCACTCCGCGCAGTGGAACAGTTGCCAGAACTGGGCAAGCGGCAGCCGCCACTTCACCTCCACCAGCGGCAGGCCCGTCTCGCGCATCACCCGGCTGAGCCGCCAGGCCAGCAGCGACGGCGGCGCCACATCGGACGGCACCGGCTCCGCATGCTCGGATCTCGGACGTGGCCGGACGCGCACCCGCGACGCCCCCAGCGTGGCCATGACCCGCTCGCGCATCATGCGGAAGCTGCCGATCACCGCCTCGCTCGGCGGCTCTTCCTTGCCTTCCAGAAAGCAGTCCAGGATCTCCCGCCAGCCGCCGTCCCAGATCGCGCGCTCGATCACCTCGATCTCCGCCGTGTGCAGCCACAGATAGACGCCTGTCTCTTATACACATCTCCGAGCCCACGAGACAGGCAGAAATCTCGTA
>ERZ761601.188-NODE-188-length-14348-cov-6.077520_pt1 | contig 14348 bp, 14 predicted proteins | sample MGYA00433092_ERZ761601 | MGnify/ENA primary metagenome ERZ761601 (study PRJEB28899, sample SAMN03785571) | bioreactor sludge metagenome | biome: EBPR Sludge; feature: EBPR Bioreactor; material: 0.22µm filtered reactor supernatant | place: Saint Lucia: Queensland...
GTGACGTCAAAGCTAATGCCAACATCATCAAGCGCACCCTCAAGAACTTCAACATCGAGGTGGAAATGGACGAGGTCTCCATCGGACCATCAGTGACCCGCTTCGCGCTCAAACCGGCCGAAGGCGTGCGCATCTCGAAGATCGTCGGTCTCCAGAACAACCTGGAACTAGCCTTGGCCGCTTCGCCGATCCGTATCGAGGCGCCGATACCAGGCAAATCGTTGGTCGGTATCGAAGTGCCGAACACCCAAAAAGCTACCGTCGGCCTGGCCAATCTGCTCGGTTCGGCCGAATACGCCGATTCACCGAAGCCACTCTTGGTCGCCCTCGGCCGCGACATCACCGGCATACCGCACTACGCCAACGTCGCCAAGATGCCCCACATACTTATCGCCGGTACCACCGGCTCGGGTAAGTCGGTCACTATCCACACGCTTATAACTTCACTGTTGTTCCGCAACTCTCCAGAGCAGCTACGCTTCATCATGGTCGACCCCAAACGCGTGGAATTAACGCTCTACAACGGCATTCCGCATCTTTTAACCCCGGTCATCACCGAAGCCAAAAAGGCGATCTTATCCCTCAAATGGGCGATCAAGGAGATGGAAAGACGTTACGATATTCTCCAAGCTGAAAGGGTCCGTGACGTGGGTTCGTATCATGAGAAGGTCTACAAGCCCGCCAAGGCCAACTTCGTAAAGAACGGTTCGAAAGACTCCGAACGAGAAGCCTTGCCGGAACCGATGCCATATATCGTTATCATCATCGACGAATTGGCGGACTTGATGTCGAGTTATCCGCGCGAACTCGAAGCCTGCATCGTCCGTCTGGCCCAGATGAGCCGCGCCGTCGGCATCCACTTGGTGCTTTCGACCCAAAGGCCGTCGGTCAACGTCATCACCGGTCTCATTAAAGCCAACGTGCCGAGCCGCGTGGCCTTACAGGTGGCGTCGCAGATCGATTCGCGTACCATCTTGGATCAGATCGGTGCTGAGAAGCTGTTGGGCGCCGGAGACATGCTGTTCCTCTCAGGAGAACTAGCTAAACCGATCCGTTTGCAGTCGGCGTACATATCCGAAGAAGAGCTGCATAGCGTGGTGGATTACCTCAAGAGCCAAAGCAGTGTCCACGATCTCGATTCGATCGATCTCGACGGCGTTTCCGGCACCGGCGGCGAAGCCGCTTTCGGCTCGATGGGGGGCGACGATGACGACGATCTCTTCGAGGAGGCCAAACAAGCCGTGATCGAAGCCGGTAAAGCCTCGACTTCCTACTTACAGCGCAAATTACGCATCGGATATTCCCGTGCCGCGCGCTTAATGGACATCCTGGAAGAACGCGGCGTCATCGGTCCGCAAGACGGTTCCAAACCCCGCGAGATCCTCGCTGGACAAGATGGCGGCGGCAATAACGAGGAATTTTAGAAAAATATAATGAAACCGATCAATACTCCGACGTTCATACTGCCCCGACTCATACGCCTGACCGCGTTTTGTTTGATCGCCCTGCTCGGTATCGGCTACGGCCTCTGGCAAGCACGTTATCTGATAGCCGGACCGGCGATCACGATCATCGAGCCCCCGTCCATCGTCCAGAACGACCGCGTCGTCACCCTCCGCGGCACCGCCCAAAACGCGGTCAAGCTATTGCTTAACGGCCGTCCTATAGTCACCGATCAGTCTGGAGGCTTCGAAGAAGCTGTCATCTTGGAAAACGGTGCCGGAACCGTCAGCGTCGCCGCCTACGACCGTTATGGCCGCATACACCACTGGGAACAACCCCTGGTGTTTATAGAGAGTCAGAACATCGTGCAAAGATAAGCGGCCGCATTTTTGATATAATTCCTCCATATGGCAAAGAAAACCACCGTTAAGAAAAAAGAGACCGCAGCGACCGAGACGACAGACAGACGAGACGACAGCAAGATATTGGATACCTTGCGAGCCATCAAGACCAAATTCGGCGACGAAGCCATCATGACCTTCGGCGAATCGCAGAAGGTCGACATCGACGTTATCCCTACCGGCTCTATCGGTCTCGACGACGCTTTAGGCATCGGCGGTCTGCCCAGAGGCCGTATCATCGAAATCTATGGTCCGGAGTCATCCGGCAAGACGACCCTCTCTCTGCATGTGGTCGCCGAAGCCCAGAAGAAAGGCGGTATTTGCGCTTTCATCGATGCGGAACACGCGCTCGATCCAGAATACGCTAAGAAACTCGGCGTGAAGCTCGAAGAACTGCTCATCTCTCAGCCAGACAACGGCGAACAAGCTCTGGAGATAGTCGAGTCTTTGGTCCGTAGTGGTAAATTGGACGTGGTGGTCATCGACTCGGTAGCGGCGCTCACGCCGCGCGACGAGATCGAGGGTGAAATGGGCGCTATGCACGTGGGTAAGCAAGCACGACTAATGAGTCAGGCTTTACGCAAACTGACCGGAGTGGTCGCCAAATCGAAGACCATCGTCATCTTCATCAACCAGATCCGCATGCAGATCGGTGTGATGTTCGGCAATCCGGAGACGACTCCAGGCGGTAAGGCTCTCAAGTTCTACACTTCGGTCCGTCTCGACATTCGCCGCATCGCCCAGATCAAGAAGGGCGAAGAAGTGGTCGGTGGGCGTCACCGCGTCAAAGTGGTAAAAAACAAAGTGGCCGCGCCTTTTCGATCGACGGAATTCGATCTCATATACAACGAAGGCATCAGTCGCGAAGGTGAACTTTTGGCACTGGGAGAAAAATATAAGCTAGTCGAAAAAAGCGGCTCATCTTATAGTTATAACCCCCCGAGCGGAGACGACTCCACAGCGGTCAAACTCGGCCGCGGTTACGATGCGGCGCGTACCTATTTGCGCGAGAATAGCAAAGTGGCCAACGACCTCTTAAAGAACGTCAGAAAGGCCATGAAGGAGGAATCGAACGGTTAAAATGTCGTGGCGCGGAAAAACCGCGGACCTTCGGTCCGCGGTTTTTCCGCGCCACCGTTCAACGCCAGATCACGCCCATTCCGCCTCCCGACCTAAGACATGCTTCAAACGTTGCTCGCGCAACATTCCTACCGTCAAGGAGATCAAGGCGGCCGCGATGACGGCGACCCATAATATGACAGCGAATTGCGTGTTCAGAAACGCGCCGACAAAGAAGTTCATCATCTCTCCGACCTTGACCTGCATCAGGTTGGCCCAGACGTCCGGTATGGACACGGCTCTCGAGAGCGCGAAGACACCGATCGATATCACCGCTAGATGCACCGATAGCGGATGCCATAGGGTGCGCAGGACAAAAGCGTAATAGACGCGCCGCATTATTTTTTTGCCTAATCTGGTCATATTTGTTTTCTATATTCTAAACCATACTTGACCGCGCAAAGTTACGTTACCAACCCCATACCGCTCGCCGCCTTGCGAAAAGCCGCCTTAGCCCGGTGCACTCGAGCCTTGATGGTTCCCACCTCCTCGCCGGACAGGTCAGCTATATCTTTATGGCTCCAACGTTCAAGATAGTGGAGCCGCAAAACGGCGGCCAAATGTCCCGGTAGTTTCTCCAAAACCCTTTCCACTATGTCTTTGTCCTCCTCGAAAGCCTTATGGTGAGCTCGTTCCCCCAGCAACTGTTCGAATTCCGGGTCGAGGTTCATGAACCGATGCCCTTGCTTCATGAGTTTTTGGTAACGAGTGAAAGCGGTGTTCAAGAGTATCTTGTAAGCCCAGGAGGAAAAACTAGCGCCTGGCGCCGGTTCGAAACGTGCGGCATTGAGATATATCTTGGTAAAAGCGTCCTGAACTACCTCTTCGGCATCTTCGCGACTCTTGAGCACGTGCTCGGCCCGGCGTAAAAACGCCGCTTCGTAGCGATCCAATAGCACCGAGAATATCCAGGGCTCGCGTACCGAGCGTGCCAATATGACCTCGTCTTTAAGGTCGCCGACGTGTTCACTGGTTGATAAACCAAGCATATGCTGATAGTATCTGCGGGTTCTAACTACACTACCATGTCTGTCCTATCATATAACGAAATCCTGCCGAAGAAAGTTATCATCTTCAACGATGAGCCTTATGTCGTTGTTTCTAGCCATGTTTTCCGCAAGCAACAGCGCAAACCGGTCAATGTCACCAAGCTAAAGAGCCTCAAATCCGGCCGGGTGGTCGAATACTCTTTCCATCAGAACGAAAACGCCGAAGAGGCGGAGCTCGAGAAGAAAATGATCACCTTCATCTACGAACAAAAGGGCGATTATTGGTTCCATGAGGCTGGGGACAAGAGCAAGCGCTTTTCCCTTTCAGGCGACCTCATCGGTCCTGCCGCCAAATATATGAAGGCCAATACCGACGTCGAGGCATTGGTATATGACGAAGAGATCATCGGCGTTTCCCTACCGATCAAGGTGGAACTTAAGGTCACGGAGGCGATGCCGGCAGTAAAGGGCAACACCGCTCAAGGCGCTTTAAAGGATGTCACTTTAGAGACCGGCGCACATATCATGGTGCCGATGTTCATCGGCGAGGGCGATATCATCTCCATCAATACCGAGACCGAGAACTACGTCGAGCGCATAGAGAAAGCGTAGACTAGGTCAGGTTCTAGGTTTCAGGTGTTAGGTTTTAGTGACGAAAATGCGGCGGCCCCTCCGGGGGCCGCCGCTCGTCACTAGGGAGATATTGTCATCTTGTACAGATTCGTGCCGCCTGGGGTGGCAGTGGCCGCCAGCTGAAATCCGAGGCTTCGATACAGGTGATTCGCTTTGACCCGGGAGGGCCTGCTGGTAAATTTCAACTCTATCGATTCACCATGAACCTGAGCGTAGGCCTGCAGATAACTCACTAGTTTCAATAGTAAGCGCCTGCCGTAACCCTTGCCTCTTTCGCACTGCACTACCTCGACGTCCTCGAGGTTGGCGACCAACCGCGAGTTGGTACGATACATCACGAGAGTGGCATTAGCAATCTTTCTCTTAAAGACAAAGCCTGAGAAACGAACGAACCCACACCCATCGGGGTGACTTTCCGCCCGCGCCATCACATACATTTTTCATTTCCTCCTAATCCTAATCGCTGCTCCAGTGACTAAAACTATCAATGAACATCGAATGGTTGCGGATAGAAAAACGCCGGCCCTGCAGGCCGGCATTTTTCTAATGGCTTACGTATGGTAGCAAGGCCATAAAGCGAGCTCTCTTGATCGACTTGGCGAGGTCGCGCTGAGCACTGGCCTTGAGGCCGGTGCGCTTCCTAGACAAGATGCGGGCGTGCGGATTGATCTGCGCGCCGAGCTTGGTGATGTCCTTATAATCGATGTGATGTATTTCCTGCTTTTTTTCTTTGTTTTCGTTGTCCATAGGTTAGTACGTGTAATTAGAAAGTAGTATTTGATCCTATTTAAGATTTTAAGACCTGGATTTTGGTGTAGTTGTGCCGGTTGGAGGGAGCTTGGCGCGGAAGACGTAGACTAACTACGGCGACTAAGCCAGGCGACCGAAACCGGTACAAATGCGCCAAAATCCTGTCTTAAAAGGGTATGTCGTCGGGATTGATCTCTTCTTCGGGATAGTCGGGCAATTTAGGCGCGTTCGGTGTTCCTGCCTCATTAGAAGCGGCTACCGTGTTAGCGGCACTGCTGCCGGCTCCCCCTCTGCCGCCGTCGGCTCCGAACTGGAAATTGTCGGCTACGATCTCGGTGCGATAGCGCTTAACTCCGTCCTGCTCCCAAGAGCGGGTCTGCATCCGACCCTCGATGTACACGGGGCGACCTTTCTTGAGCCATTGACCCATGACATCGGCCAATTTTCCGAAGGCCACGACATCGTGGTACTCGGTCTGCTCCTGTTTCTTTCCGTCTTTGTCGGTATAGGAACGATTGGTCGCTACCGCGAACGAACACACCGCTTGGCCGCTCGGTAACGCGCGCTTTTCCGGATCCCGAGTGAGATTGCCGTAGATGATCGCCTTGTTGATGTACATATATCTGGATTAAGAGCGTATAAGGTTCAGGGCTCAGTTTATGACCTTGAATCGAATTATACCGCTTTTAGACCTCTTTTTCCTCAAGAGCCTTGTCGAGCGACTCTTCGTCCACTTCGCCGTTCTTATCACCCTCCTCCGCCGTCGCTTCGTCGGTCGCTACCGCCTCGGGCTCTTCGATATTGACCACCGGTCTAAGATCGCGAATAGCGTCATGGAAGCGGAATGGGTTCTCTTCCTCCACGCGAGTGAGCTTGATGAGCAAGTGGCGCAAGATCGAGCTGTTTTGATCGGCCTCGGCGTTCACTACCACCGCGGCCGCGCCGGTCGCCTTGAAGCGTACCCAACCGAAATAGGCGCTATTGAAACCGCGGTTCTTGCCCTCTAGGTGACGAACCACTTCATAGGCGAGTTCGAAACGTTCCGGTGCCTCTTCATCGAAGATCTCACCCCCTTCTTTTTTAATAACGTCTTTGATCGAGGCAAAGACACCCTCCACTTCCCCTTCGGCGATCGTTGGAAGCACGTGGAAAGCCAGTTCGTAGCTATGGATCTCGGGAGAATCCATCTCCTCCTCCATCTCTACGTTCTCGGCTTCGATCGCCGGCATGTTGTTTTCTGCCATTATTATTTTGTTAACTGGCGGCCGGCCACAGGCCGGCCGCCAACTACTAACCGCGCCACCATACCACGAATTCCTCTGGATTTCAACCGGAACTTGCCGTCCGACCCGTATCATCCGCGTGCTAAAATCAGGTCATGAAATTCGACCGACACAACATCCTGATACTAGCTCTCTTGGTCATGGCTCTGGCCAGCCAAGGTTTCTTTTGGTGGCAAAGCGACCAAGAACGCCAGGCGGCGGCCGAGACCAAAATGGGCCTCGAAAAGGAGCTCGCGCTCAAAGAGGAATTGGTCACCGAGTTGTCCGAACGTTTACAGATGACCGCCGACGAACTCTCGGAGACCGAAGACCGACTGCGCGGCGAGAAGGAGCGGAACGACGACATGGAAGATCAGATACAAGAGATCGCCGGCACCGTGTCCGACCTCGACAAACTTTCGAAGACCGACAAGGAACTGCTACAGAAGTACTCCAAGGTCTATTTCTTGAACGAACATTACATTCCCGAGTCCCTCAAAGAAATAGACGAGGAGTGGAAGTATAGCGAAAACAAAGAACTCAAGCTCCACACGAAAGTGATACCGTTCTTCGAGGACATGCTCGCAGATGCCAAGGAAGACGGTGTCGAACTTTGGGTCACTTCGGCCTACCGTTCCTTCTACGACCAAGCCTCGCTAAAAGGTGCCTACACGGTCACCTACGGTAGCGGAGCCAACGCCTTCTCGGCCGACCAGGGCTTCTCCGAACACCAACTCGGCACTACGATCGACTTCACTACTTCCAACATGAATGGTGGACTTACCAATGCTTTCGCCTCCACTCCAGCCTACGAGTGGCTCACTAAAAACGCGCACAAGTACGGCTTCACTCTCTCTTATCCCGAAAGCAACGCTTATTACGTCTACGAGCCGTGGCACTGGCGCTTTGTCGGTCAGGAATTCGCTACTTATCTTAAGAAGAACGACCTGCATTTCTATGACGTGGCACAGAGGGAAATAGATCAATATCTCCTCCACATCTTCGATTAGAATTTGACAACTTTTTTAAATGTGGTATCTTGGCCCACGGTGCTAGAAGTGTGGCGTGTAATAAGCGATTCGGACCCGGGGGCGGTACCCGGCGCCTCCACCAAAAACACACTTCAAGTTCTTCTCATGAGTGTGCTTTTGCTGGGGGCGAAATAGGATCGACGAGCGTCTAAAGACGCCACTGGTCTAAAAGGCCGCTTCGAAACACCGACAAATGTCGAAAATGACACTGCTGGCGAGAATGGCGGTATCCCCGCCTTTCTCGCGAAACTCGGCCTCGCCCGCATGGGCGTCGCTGGGCACGCTTAACGCGTGAGAAGCCCTCTAAGGGTAGCACCTTGAGGCGGGGTTCGGAGGTACCTGGCAACAGAAACCTCCACCTAATTTCAGCGGCCTCGTTGGCGCCGCGGGGGATGATTTGGTCCGACTCCAAATCATCCCTTTTCTTATATTCGATATAACCTTTTTGAGTTTTCAACCAGCTGCGCCCTGACAACCTCCTCATCCTCGCCGCGGATCTCGGCGATCTTTTTATAAACCTCTTTGACCATCCAAGGTTCCGAGCGTTGTCCGCGGTACGGCACCGGCGCCACGTACGGACAGTCGGTCTCGGCATGGATCATCGACAGCGGCGCGCTCCTCACTACTTCTTCATAATCTTTGGCAAAGGTGATGACCCCGGTGAAAGAGACGGTAAAGCCAATATCGAAGAATTTCCGGGCCTGCTCCCAGGTGCCGGCATAAAAGTGGACGTTGCCCGGCACCTTGGCGTGCGTTTTCAAAATTTCGTAAGTGTCGTCGTACACATTGCCCACGCCCGCCTCGGCCTTGGCCGAGGCGCTATTCCCCTTTGCGTCGCGCGTATGGATCATGAGCGGCAAACCAAGCTCGTTCGCTAACTCTATTTGCGCGACGAAAGCTTCTTCCTGAACGGCCTTGGTGTCGGTTTGGAGACGATAATAATCCAAGCCGCACTCGCCGATCGCCACCACTTTTTCATTGCGGACCAATTCACGGTAGTAAGCCGCGTCGAACTTCTCGCCCCGGCTAGTAAAACCTTTCATGTTTTCTCCAAGTTCTTGTTCGTCGTGATAGCTGGCGCTGGTGTGGACCGGATGGAGGCCGACAATTGCGAAGCAATTGTCGGCCTCCATCGCCAACTCCACCGCTCTCTTGCTGGTATCCTGTTGCGTACCGACGTTCACGATCGCTACTCCTTCATCCGCGCACTTGGAGATCACCGCCTGATAGTCGTCTTTAAAGGCATTGATGTTCACGTGCGCATGCGTGTCGATGTATTTGATCTCGCTCATGGTTATTCACAAAACAGCATATCATGTCTTCAAAACTCGTTATAATACGGTTAACCGTATTATATTTTCGACTAAAACGTCTGCGAAAGCTACGCGCCGCAATACTCGATGTCTTTACTCCCGAAACAGAACATTATTTAACATACGGTTAACCGTAATATAAGATGACCAACGTTTCAAAACAAAAACTGCCGCGGAAGGAATTTTCGAGACTATACGCGCAACTCAATGCCGTGATTGCCAGATTAGATAAATCCTCGTCTGCTAAATTTTTCAATGAACTACTCGGCGAAGAGGAAAAAATCATGCTCACGAAAAGACTGGCGGCAGTAGTCATGTTCATCGAGGACAATTCTCCCTACCGTGTAGCTCAACTCTTGAAGCTAAGCCCTAGTACGGCGGAATCGATACACCACGATTTTGAAAATGGCCGTTACCAAGCAATCGTCGACTTTATAACCAAACGCCGCGAAGAATACGAAAAATTTTGGCGAATGTTAGAAATAGTATTGCGAGCTGGTATGCCGCCTCGCGGCCGAGGCAGGTGGAAATCGGTCTTAAAAAGAATCGGTTAAAAAATAACATACGGTTAACCGTATGTTATTTTTTAACCGATCGATCGGTAACCTATTGGTCTAGTCGTGTAAATAGATTCTCCGGTTTTTTGTTGGCAAGAACCGCCTCTTTGATAGCTGTGGAGGTTTGAGGCATTATCGGATGCAACATGCGCCCGACTATATATAGTTCGCGAACAAGTTCCCTAATTATCGTTTTAGCCTTTTCCAAGTCGGTTTTTACCAACTTGAAAGGTGCTTCGGTAGTAATGCGCTCGTCCATTTCCCCCACCTTGCGCCAAATGAAATCGCAAGCGGTTTGGATATTGAACGAATCCAAAGCTTCGAGATATTCTCGATCGAAGCCGGACGGCTCGGGTCTATCTATGGGGCCTTCCATATGTGTCTCAGCCATTTTCATGACACGAGCCACGAGGTTGCCGAGGCCGTTCACCAGACCGGCAGTATAGAGTTCATCCAGACGCCCGGTGGTGATATCGGAATCTTCGAACGGATGCACATGGCGCAACAAAAGATATCGCGTGGCTTCGGTGCCGTAGCGGGTGACGAGATCATAAGGGCTGATGACATTACCCAAGGACTTCGACATTTTCTGTCCGCCGGAAGTGATGAAACCGTGGTAAACGACCCGGTCGGTAGCTTTCACACCGGCACTCTTTAGCATCGCCTGCCACATGATCGACTGGAAACGCACCTGGTCCTTCCCGGCCAACTGGGTCGTCTCCCCTTCTTCCCAAAACTTCTTGAAGTTGCCGTCTTTGTCTTCGGGCCAACCGAGCGTGGAGATGTAGTTTGAGAGCGCGTCGAACCACACATACATGACCTGATTTTCATCGTCCGGCACGTCGATTCCCCAATCGAGGCGCGCGCGTTCGCGGGAGATGGAGAAATCCTCCAGGCCGCTCTCCACGAACTTCAAAGCCTCGAGACGACGCCACTCCGGTTCGATGACTCCGGGTTTCCCTAGATACTCTTGGAGATAGTCCTGATACTTCGACAGCGCGAAAAAGTAGTTTTCCTCCTCCACCACCTGTGGCTCCATGTTCGGATGATTCGGACAGCGGCCATCGACGAGGTCGGAGTCGCGTAGGAACATCTCGTCGCCGACGCAGTAGAGACCTTTGTATTTCTTTTTATAGATATCGCCGTTCTCCAGACACTTCCGCCAGATGGCCTGCGCCGCCGCCTTATGATCGGGGTCGGTGGTGCGAATGAAACGGTCGAAGGAGAGATCAAGGGCCGTGCCTAACTTCTTGAACTCCCCCGCGAAATGGTCTACATATTCTTGCCGTGACTGTCCCTTCTCGTCGGCCTTGCCGGCGATCTTCTGACCGTGCTCGTCGGTGCCAGTGTTGAAAAAAACCTCGTGGCCCATGAGCCGCCAGTACCGCGCCAACGCGTCGGCCACCACCACCTCGGTCGCGAAGCCGATATGTGGATCGGCGTTCACGTACGGCAGAGTGGTGGTAAGGTATCGGGCTTTTTTCTGTGACATACCTATTTCAAAACAGAGATCAATTCCGAAATAGCGACCCGCTGTTGCTCGCCAGTGTCGCGATCGCGAACGGTGACGGTATCGAGAAGCGACGGATTCTCACCAAGAGTATCGAAGTCGATGACCACGCAGTACGGCGTGCCGATCTCGTCCTGACGACGATAGCGTTTGCCGATGTTGCCGTTGTCGTCCCAAGCGACGTTGCCGAACTCTTGCTTCAACATCTTATAGACTTCCCTCGCCTTCTCCACCAGCTCCGACTTATTGCGCAACAGCGGCGAAACCGCGACCCGCACCGGAGCCAAATCCGGCTTCAGTCGAAGCACCACTCGCGTCTCCCCGTCCATCTCTTCTTCATGGTAAGCATCGGAGAGGACGGCCAAAAACATGCGCCCGAGACCGACCGACGTTTCCAATATCCAAGGAATGTACTTCTCGCCCGTCTCCGGATCAGTGTAGCGCAAGTCGGTGCCGGAAAACTCCTGATGCTGAGTGAGGTCGTAATTCGTGCGGTCATGAATACCTTCAAGTTCGTCGAAACCGGTCGGGAACTCGTACTCGATGTCCCAGGCGTCAGCGGCGTAAAAAACCAGGTTTTCGTGTTGTTTCCAACGCAACTTGCTCTCATCGATACCTAATCCGTTCACGTACCAATTCCAGCGGTCGCGTTTGATCTCTTCGTAGAGTTCCTTGTTCTCATTCGGTCGCACGAAAACCTGCGTGTCGGCTTGTTCGAACTCACGGGTACGAAACAGGAAATTACGAGGCGATATCTCGTTACGAAAAGCCTTGCCTATCTGAGCGACGCCGAAGGGCATCTTGGGTTGCATCGTGTCGACGATGTTCTTGTAATCGAGGTATATACCTTGGCAAGCTTCGCCTGGGAGATATACCGGTTCACCCCCATCCGAGGTGAAATCACCGAGGTTCGACTTCACTAGCAGATTGAAAGCGCGTGCTTCAGAAAAATTCTTAGCACCGCATTTAGGACAAGCTATCGACTCACGGTTCGCATCGAAGAGAGCGTTGATCTCTTCGATACTCATCTTTTCGTCGGCCACGACGCCGACATTAGCAAGCTCCTTATCGACGCGGATGCGAGTATTGCACTCCCTGCACTCTGCCAAAGGGTCGGAAAAACCTCCGACGTGTCCGCTCGCTTCCCAAACGCGCGGGTGTTTGAACATACCGGAATCCAGACCAAAGTAGTTTTCTTTGTCGTACACGTGCGCCTTCCACCAGGCGCGCTTGATATTGTTCATCAACTCAACGCCCCGTGGTCCGAAATCGTAGATGCCAGCCAGACCGCCATAGATCTCCGATCCCGGATAGACGAAACCTCGACGCTTCGCGAGCGACACGATCTTCTCCATCTTGTTGTCTGTATCCGCCATTCTGTAATGTTTGATCTATTAATTCGACTGCACCACCCCGCTGTTGCGCTGACCGCCGAGCTCGGTTGTCACATCGCTCGACGATTGTCTAAGCAGCGCGCTAGTGAAATTGTCCGTGGCCTTCATATGCGCGGCCTCTACCAACGTAGGTGTTCTACCAACAAGCGAGCTACTTGGCAAGAGAGAGACCCGGAAGGTACCGCTAGCTGACGCGCCGGAATTCACGCTTCCAGCCTGCCACTCGACGGTGCGGGTCGACGGGTTATAACTCCAAGCACCTGAACCGCTTCCGCTCCCTTTCCACTCCACATAGGTCGGCAAGACCGCGGTCACCACTGCTCCCGAAATACTGTTGGCGGAATTAGTGATCTTCCAAAGCACTTCGTAGATCGTCTCCTTGCCCACTACCGGGGGCACTGGCCCGCTCGCGGCAGTTACCAACGTAGCGTTGATGGTCGGACGACTCTCAATTTTGACCGTGCGTTCGATCGTGCCGGCTATGGTCTCTCTGGCATTAGTCTCCGACACCCTGCGAGCCGATGCCGAGACCTCGAGTACGACCTGCGGCGTTTCCAGACCCGAAGTGGACGGACGCAAACTGAAACTCAGTCGCTCGCTCGAACCTGGGTTCAAACGGCGCAGTCCGCCGGCAGAACCGCTATCGAAGCGGATCGTGCGAGTATTTGAGTCGTAGTAACCGATATTCGTCAATACATTCGTATCAGGGAGGGCATTACCGGAGAGCTTGATCTCCACCAGGGCGTCATATACCGGGGTGTCCAAAGTGTTTTTGACGTCGATAAAAACAGTGGCCTGAGAATCCGGAGCGATGGATACGGTTCCGTTATCGCTGTTATTGATGGACACGTCGATGTCAAAAAACGGATCCTCCAGCGTGAATTCGGTGTCCCCCACCGCCAATAAGGACGCTATATCGTTCGGATTGCGATCTCCGGCCGCCCCGACCGAGTACTTCATTACGTACTTATCCGATTTGGTACCGACTATGACGCCAGTGACCTCGATCGTGACGCTCTCTTCAGGCTTAAGCTCGTCCAACCGCCAAACGTTGCGGCCCGAGACCGGTGCCGGCTCCGATCGACTGAAATCAAAACCGGTGGGGTATTCGGCCTTGACCATCAGATCTTTTATCGGCGCCGACGAATTCGAAGTAACGACGATCTTCACAGTGGTCTCTTGACCGGAAGATATGGTTTTTTCCGCTTCCACCTTTAGAGTAACCGGAGCATGACTGATTTTGAAACGGTGAGCGGCGGCTTCCTTGACCAAGGTAGCGCTACTGCCTGTGACCCGATATTCCACGCTGACCTTGACCTCCGCTTCCTGATTCTCCTCGCCGAACACCCGAGCCTTAACTGACACGTTACGAGTCTCTCCGGAAGCAATGCTGGAATCTAGCGGTATCCTTTCGGTGAACAACTCCTTGCCCGAGTCATCGGCGGAACGAGTGCCGGCAGGATACGAGACCACGAGAGTAGCCGACTCGATAGCGACAGAATTTTGATTGGTAATGGATGCTTGCAGGTCAAGGACATCGCCGCCACCGAGCGTGAAAGGGCCGGAAACGTTGAGTACGATGTTGCTTCCAGAGACCGTGTTCTTTCCCAACACCAGATAGACGCTCGAGACCAGCACCGACAAAGCGAAGAAGCCGATAGCGGTCATGAGTAGCGCCTTGCGGTAACTGCGACGAGGTTTGGGCTCCTCGAAGCCTGCCGCGATCGCGTCAACTTCTGGTGCCACTGGCTCTTCGAGCGGCCGCATTCCGACATCATCCAAGGCCGGCTTGGGTCGCACGTCGGAGGCTGAACCGGCTTTAATGCTGACGCGCTCATGTGGACGCGGAGTCTCGCCACGCGCATACAGGCGGTCGCGTAAATTATCAAGTTGTTCTGTAGAACGCTTGTCGGCCATGACTTAGATTATAAATGATACACCATAAA
>ERZ761601.192-NODE-192-length-13760-cov-6.191463_pt1 | contig 13760 bp, 16 predicted proteins | sample MGYA00433092_ERZ761601 | MGnify/ENA primary metagenome ERZ761601 (study PRJEB28899, sample SAMN03785571) | bioreactor sludge metagenome | biome: EBPR Sludge; feature: EBPR Bioreactor; material: 0.22µm filtered reactor supernatant | place: Saint Lucia: Queensland...
GAGCCGGCCACCGGCTCTGGAGATACTGGCACGAATGATCCTGGCTCGGAGACTAACGAGAGTGGTAATGAGACGCCATCTAGAGGTGGTGGAGGAAGTAGTTCGCCTACCAAGCAAGTACTGGGTGCCAGTGTGGAGCGTGGAAAGGTGAAAGCCGATCCCAATGCCGCTCCTCAAGTGGTCGTATATAAGACTGTCTTGAATGATGATAAAGTCGCTGTTCGGGCCGGTGATTCGGTCGACTACCTGGTGACCGTTAAGAACCGTGGTGGTACCGCGTACAACGCTCGGGTCATCGACACCCTACTCAATCCTATCGGCACCGTGGTGAGCGAACAATCCTGGGATCTCGGCAACATATTGCCCGGTGAAGTTATAGAACTCACGTACACTATAAATTACAAGAGCGACACGCCCTCTGGAGAGTACGTGAACAAAGCCAGTGTCGTGGCCTACAGAGCGCCAAAGCCAGATGGCAAACCTGGCAAACAGCTCAAGATAAGGGATGCCACGCATAAGTTGCAGATTGAAGGCGTGGGCCTAGCCGTCAGAAATTCGAGATTCCTTGGTTCTTTCCCCACCAACAACGGCACTTACATCGCAGTGGTCGCTTGGGACACTAATCTTCCGGCGGATGGTCAGCTATTTTGGAGTGAAAAAAGCAAGGCATCTGCTTACAATCCGTTAGTTCCAAACCTAGGTTATCAAAATGCCAGTTTGTATTTCCCGTTCCCGCGCACTCAGCACTTCCTCTTCATGGGCAATCTACGTCCAGGAACTGAATACACCTATCGCATTCGTTCTTCCGGTCGCGGATTGTCGTCTACTGGTGGCGATTACACCTTCTCCATTCCTGGTGTCTCACCGATAGCCGCCGCCAGCGCGGCCTCCCCGGCCGCCGCTGTCGAGACCACGACCGATAGATAAAACCGGTTTCGACCGGGTGTCGTTCTGGCATCGCGATGGAACATGATTCCATCGAAAAATCAAGAGATAAAATCGGAACAAGGTGTAATATTCGCCACTATAGATAAGTCATACAAGAATATGCAGCTAAAAATCTCAAAAACCTTCCTAGCCGCCATGATCAGCGTCATGATAGCGCTGATCGTGACCGCCGCGTTCACTGTCTCGCAGAAGACCGTAGGCGCACAAGAAGTGACCGATACGACCGTGGACGTGCATGTGTACAAAAAGATAGACGGCGATCCGCATGGCTATTCTTTGAGCGATTTCGCCTTTGTGGTGACCGGTGGGACGATCAATGAGACGTTGTCACATGATCAGGTCATCGCGTTGCCGCCTGGAACGTACGCGGTTGAGGAGTTGGTTCCGGACGGTTTCGTCAAATCTGATTGGCGCGTCGGTTGGTATGGGGTCGGTTGTGATGCCAACGATGACGATCAGTACAAGGGTTGGATAACTATCGAAGAAAGCGACCTGGGTCAATTCGAAAGTCCGTTGCCTTGCGAGGTCAATAATCAATATCGTCCCACCAGCGACAACGGCAATGGTGGAAACGACAATGGCGTTTTAGTGGTGAATAAGCTGGTCGTAGGTACCACTACTTCCCCGAGCGACTTCAACTTCTCCGTTAATAGCGGCGCCGACATGGCTTTCGAGATCGACGGTAGCAACTCTCTGTCGTTAGTGGCCGGCACGTACGATGTGGTCGAGGTCGGCATTCCAGACGGATACGTGGCTACCTACGACAACTGTTCGTCGATTAGTCTGGTCTCTGGCGCCACATCTACCTGCACCATCACCAACACGTACGACGACGGAAACGGCGGTGGTAACGGCACTTCGACGCTCGAGTATAAGCTCGAAGGTTATGTGTGGCACGATGCCGATCAAAACGGCGCTTGGCCGGATACCGAGAACGCGCTTGCTGGTTGGACGGTGACGGCCACGAACGGCACGTTGAACCTCTCTACCACCACTGATGCCACCGGATATTACTATTTCGTCGTCGAGGCCGGAACCTGGACCTTGTCAGAGGTCTTGCAGGAGGATTGGGCGCAGTCTTTCCCAAGCAGCCCGCAGACCTACGTAGTGACGGTACCAAATGGAAGTGTCGAGGAAGTGACGCTCTGGTTCCCTTTGAACTTGTTCGTGAAGGTAGCGCAGGCCGCTATCGTCGAAACTTACTCCGGTTTTAATTTCGGCAACTATTACACCGGGAATGGAGGTGGTAATGGGGGCAATGATGACGGGGGCGGCGACGGTGGTGATGGTAATGATGGTGGAGGAAGCAGTGATGGATCTTCCGGTCGGGCTACTCCCAAGGTATTGGGCGAACAGCTGACGTTGCCCGTCGGTGCCCCGAACATGGGGGCAGGGGGCGCTTCCTCTAGGTTGCCGGTCTCGTTGGCCTGGCTGTGGCCGGTATTGGCTTGGTTTGGTATTTAAGACCGCGTAAATGTTCAGGAAACGAATCGTAGCGTCGTTTCTGCTAGGTACTCTATCGGGGGCCGGCAGCGTTCTTTCCGTCATGACTTACCTCGATACGGAGCCCCGCAAAGAAGAAGTCGCACCGTCCGCCTCCATAGAGGCGTCCATACCGACTCGTCTTTCTATCGACTCGGTCGACATCGATGCGACGTTCGGCGAGCCGGTGGGCCTGAACGGTGTCGGTGCCGTTGAAGTTCCGAAATTTTACGACCAAGTCGCTTGGTATCGACCTGGTCCGACGCCGGGCGAGACGGGTTCGGCGGTGGTGTTAGGCCATGTCGATTCGGAATCTGGACCGGAAGTTTTTCATCCACTCAAGGATATCGAGAAGGGCGATCTGGTGGAGGTGGAACGAGAGGACGGTAGCGTAGCTTTGTTTTCGGTCTACGAGATCGACTATTATTCTCAAAAAAATTTTCCGACCGACGCGGTCTTCGGTGCTAGTGACGGCGCGGAATTGCGATTGGTGACCTGTGCCGGTATCTTCGACAAAAACGAGCGACGCTATAGTCATAATCTCGTGGTATATGCCCGTCTTTTAGAGTTTCGACCCGGAGGTGGTGTATGATTGAAGGAAGATGAAATGGATCAAAAGGTTTCTGATACCAAGCCCGGATAACGACTTTAAGCCGAACGCTTTACAGCGTTCGGCTTTGGTCGGTATGGCGGTGTTAGTGATGATCTCGTTTTCCTTCGCCAATTTGCACTCGATACTGTGGGTGGCTTCCGACTGGTTGGTCTCGACGATACTGCCGGCTATCGTGACCGACGCCACCAACGCGGCACGCGCCGAGGAAGGCCGTCCTCCATTGACGCGCGACTCTGTCCTCGATGAGGCCGCACGACTCAAAGCGGAAGATATGGCCGCGGGTGAATACTTCGCTCACTGGAGTCCGACCGGAGTCTCTCCCTGGCACTGGTTTCAAGAGGCCGGCTATACATACAAAAACGCCGGCGAAAATCTAGCGGTACATTTCACAGACTCCAATGAAGTCGTCGAGGCTTGGCTAGATTCGCCGACCCATCGTGAGAACATCATGGATGAGAAATTCACTGAGATCGGCATCGGTACCGCCAAAGGAAGGTATCAGGGCTATGACACGGTGTTCGTGGTGCAGATGTTCGGTACACCGGCCGGGCCAGTGAAAGCGGCCGAGACCGAGGTCATCTCGGAAACAAACGAGATCAGAGAGCCCGAGCCTGAGGTCGATGTAGCTCCCGAAGTCGCCGGTGTGTCTGAAAGTGAAGATGTGGTCGGAGTCACTGAGGCCGGAACGGTGGTCTACGAAAGTTTCGCGGCCACGACTAACGAAGACGCTGTTCTGCTTTCCGAAACGGCGCCAGAGCCGGCGTCATTTTGGGGTCGTTTGGCCACATCTCCACGCTTAGTCTTACAGATCCTCTATAGCCTGATCGGCGTTTTCGTCGTCGCGGTGCTATTACTCTCTATTATCGTCGAATGGCGCCGCCAGCATCCGGTGCAGATCGCCTACGGCGTCGCCATGTTGGCCTTTATAGCCGTGATGTTCAGCGTGCATGTGTTCGTGGCGGCTAAAGTGGTCATAGCTTAAGATTAAGATCTGTAAAAACGCTGGGCGTTAAGGTTATTAAGGTAGGGCCATATTTTCATAACGACATGGCGCGAGCTTTCAATGTGATGAAGGACGGAGACAAGGAAAGGTCTCTCGATATACATGATTATTTAGTGAAGCATCCGGATGCCACTTTTTTCTTGAAGATGGAGGTGGTCGGACCAGAGGGTAGCAGGATAGAGGAGGGAGATGTTTTGGTCGTGGACCGGTCGGTAAGTCCTAGGCGCGGACGCTATGTCGTGGTTGCGGAGGCCGGAGAGTTACGGGTCCGAAAATACCTATCCGAAAAAGAGTTTGATATCGAAACGACCCTTTGGGGCGTCATTGTTGGCCTGTTGAGGAAATTTGATTAGCTCGGCTATATAAGTTCGAATCCTAGCCGGTCAGCAGAGTAGTGAGACCGACCGAGTCTCCTAAAATCGCTATATTTTGCAACGTGGTTTCAGAACGAGTCATGGGCTCGAACTTTTGCTGTTTTCGCCTAAAATCAGGAAAGCTATATTTCAAGCTGTTTGTGCGGTTCGAGTCCTAGAAGGTTTTTGCTTATAAAAACAGCCCGATACCTTTTGAGGGGTATCGGGCTGGGGTTGTCTTCAGTGGGTCAGACGGTGATTAGCCGTTCGACTTCTTGATGACCTTGAGTTGGAAGACGTACACGCCGAGGTCCTCCTTCTCCTTCGGATAGATGCTCCGAAGGATGTTGAGTGCCCCTGCGGGATCGTCGGGGACGATGTGTCCCGCCTTCTCGTTCTTGAGCATTTCGGCGAACGTCGGATAGGTGCGGACATCCGCAACCTCGACAATGCCGAAGTGGCGACCGCATTCCAGACGGATGTGCTCGCCCTTCTTGATGCTCTTGATGTTGCCGTAGCCGACACGGACCTCAAGAGGTTTCGTGCCTGCCAGAATGGCGTTGAAGTACTGACGTTTGACGCGCATCATTCTCATAACTGTGTTCTCCATTACAAGTCCCCATTGTTGTGTGACAACGCCACGCTTGTACGCTTCGGGCATCATCGCCTCGATGCGCCAACCGTGATGTTGGAACGTTTCGACTTCCACACTCGTGGGGACGGTATGAGTGTAGAGTTTGTGTCCGTATTCCCGAAGGTGGTTGGGCAGTTCCGCCACGAGAGCAGAGAACGCCTGTATGTCTTCGGCGACGAGCGGCATCAGTTTGACGGGTTCGCCCTTCTTCGGGGTTGCGGCGGCAACTCCGAGAACCGTACCATCAGGGGTCTTCGCCACCCAGATGAGTTTGTATTTCTCATTGGGGTCGCGGGTATCCTTTCTGGCATAGCCCTCAAAGAGAGCCGTTACCCAACGGTCATCAATGCCGTTGAAGTAGGGCGAAAGACGGCTGATGACGAGATGACGCACCTGCTGTTCATCCGCCTTTTCAAGCGGACGGATCGAGATGGTACGTTCCTCTGGGTAGATGCCGTCGTGCTCCACGATTTTGTAGAGCATTACCTCGTCAACATTCGCTCGATAGTGCCGACTGGCGACACCTGCGCGAACATAGCCGTGCGCCAAGAAGAAACTCAAGGCGAGGGTGTTTTTCGCCGAGACAGTGCAGTAGACCTGCCTGACCCGATATCTCTTCGCATACTCGTCAAGTTTGCGGAGGAGCATACGACTGACACCTTTGCCTCTCGCTTCTTCACGGACAATCAGTGGGCTGATTTTGACCGTACCTTGGTACTTGGACACAAAGTTGAGGATGCCGACGATGTTGTCATCTTCATCATCCACTGCCACATACATCAGCTGTTCAGCCGAAAAGTGACCCTTCTTGTCTTTGTTGCCTTTGGAGGCAGTTTCGACGATGCGCTTTGCGTGCGCCCGATGGTCGCCGCCGTAAAACGGGTCAAGATGCGTGTGCATCATCTCCGCCACGACAGGCAAATCATCGAGCCGAACTCTTCGTACTCGTATCATTGCAAGGAACTCCTTTCTTTGATTTGCCGCAGGGGAACCACCGTGGTTCCTTGAGCGACAAAAAGGTTGACGTACCCACCGATGGGTACGTGCTGGATATTACAATATAAAAACTATTTAGTCAATGAGTTCGAGGCGGATGCCGACGACACCGTACTTTTGCTCGTCTTCGTCAGAATAGAACTGTTTTATTTGGTTGAGGAGGAAATCACGGCTCTCTTCGCCGAAAAGTGATGGTTCGTGGTCCGCAAAGAGTTCTTTGAAGGTCTGGTAGCGCAACAGTCCCTTTACTACCGTAGTCACGTTGTTCTCTGGCTTTTCATTCTCGCTGAAAACAATCTGGTCTCCGATAGAGATTGTCTGTCGCTTCTCATCAAAGAGACGGCTTTCAATAACTTTCTTGCCAGAAGCGATGTTGTTGTATGGCTCCGTAGCCAGTTTCATTTGGTGCTGTTGCATAGTTGATCAAACTATATCGTAAAAAAGAGCATAAAACAAGCCATTTTATTAGTCGACACATAGGTTCGAGACCGAGACGGTTCGAATCCTTTTGCGGCAGCCAATTTGAGCGAGGTTCGGACGCACGAGGCGCCTATGCGCCTCGTGCGTCCGAGATGCTTCGCTTAGCAAAATTGCTAAAAGCGATACAATTAGGATATGGAAATAGACTCAGTTTTCCCACCTGACCAATTTACATACAAATACCTGACCGGACCTGTTAAGACTCCTACAGAAATAGATGGGTCGATAAAAGAAGGTAATTGCAGACTTGCACTCCAACTTTACTTTTACCGTGTACATAAAAAGTTCTTGGAGCAAGACGAAGTCTATCTCCCAGGAGGATACAAATCATTGGGCAAATTTGTATTTGAGGAAGAACCTATTGATTTCGACGCGTTACAAGCAGGTGATATTTTATATGCTCAAAATCTTAGAAATAAAAAGGGCGAAAAGTTACATAAGGACTTAGAAACATACAAAGATAAGGATGAGTGGCTCTACCACTTGCATAGTGCCATTTATTTAGGAAAGATATATAGAGACTCAAGTGAACGTTATGTTTGGCACGCAACAAATATAGAAGGAGGCACCGCCTTGTGGACCTTAGACAAGTTTCAATACTATTACAAACCAATCTCAGTTAAGAGAGTTGCACCATGAAATGGAAGCACCCACCGATAATTAAGATCTACGAAGCCCTTGGTTCTGTTGCGGATGGCAGATTGAAGCTGGATGGAAATTTTGCAAAAGTGTATTCGTCGAGCGGAAATAAGTTTTACACAGTAACCTTCGACCCAACTTCACAGTCAATCATGGTCAATGACAATGGCTCTTTTTATAAGGGTTATCTCGGCTACCCAGCGATTTCCTTTTTGATGACAGTTGGAGAATTGGATTATTCTCCAGCATCTGCGCAGCTGCTCAAAGGTATTCCTTGGAAAGACATCAATCAGAAGTTTAAAAACAACTTCGACAAGACCCTAAACTATATTCTTGAGTCAAAAACACCTGAGGAAAAAGCTGTACTGGAACAAGAAGTGCAAAATATAGATAATCAACTTAAAGCAAAAAGCTATAATCTGTTTGGAGCTAAAGTCCAACCACCCGAAGGCTACTAAACTAATATTTTTATGCGCTCGAGACGCGTTGTTTCAGTAATATAAAATGTAGCTAATCCATCAAGCGGGGCTTGACCGACCACGGTTCTAGCACGAGACGGCCAGCCAAGTCGAGCGAGGTTATCCCGCATGAGATGCATCGCTTAGCAGATTCGCATAAAGCGATATAATCAGGATATGAAAGAAATTGAGATTTTGATTGAGATTAAAAGTGATAAAGAAACAGCTCAAAAAGCTCTTGAGCAATTTGAATTTGTAGGTGCAAAAGAGGTAATCGATGTGTACTTCACGAGTCCATTTAGGAAAGATTTGCAGCCAGATGAGAGCGGCAGGTTAAATAATTGTTACAGAATTAGATCAAAGGATGGGAAAGCTTCAGTTGCCTACAAAGTAGACCACTTTGATAACAGCATGCGGTGGTCTCACTCCGATGAGTACGAGACAGAGATTGGAGATTTTACGACCGCACTTGAAATCAACAGACATCTTGGATTCGAGGAACTTGTGAGAATAGATAACACCAAGTACACATACATGACTCCGGATTACGAGATAGTGCTGGAGGATGTGAAGAATCTCGGACTTTTTATCGAGGTTGAGAAACTTACTCAGGTTTCAGACGATAAAGTGGCTAAGACAAAGGAAGAAATTAGGAGCTTCCTTAAAACTCTAAATATTGAATATGGTGAGGAACAGAGTGCAGGAAAGCCCGAACTAATGATGAGAAAAAGTAAAATCGCTTAAAATGTCATTTATAGTCAAGGTAAATTTTATTGATGTCTTTAAAATAGGCGACAACATAAATTACAATTTGAAGGTTTTAAAAGTTCTCTACAATGGGTACCAAACGCTTCCGGATGGTAAGAGATTAGTTAAACCAATAGTTCTTATTAATACCTCTATTGCAGAAGCACTACTCTATGACTTCATTGAAAACAGAATTAGAAAAGCTAATAGAACTGAAAGATTATTTGAGGAAATTCTTGCAGTTTTAAATTCGAAAAAGTTGGACAAGTTTGAAAGCTATATTGCACAAGCGGAAAAGTATGATTTTTTCGAAATGAAAGATACGGGGTTTTATAGGGCGATGCATAGCTTGCGTGAGAAAAGGAACAGAATTCATATTCAGAACAGACCCTTTAAGAAACCGGCTGATGAGCATGAGATCTTTGATGAAAAATCAAAAATACTTTCTGAAAAAGTTGTAGAAAAAATTTTGAACACTCTAACAATTAAATATCCACGCCGAAGCGAGTATCATGGTTTTGTTAACGATTTTGAATTACCATGGGACAGGCATTTTGATGAACCTGTATCAGAAATAAAACTGACCTTAGAAGAAGCACAGGAACTAGGGATAATTTAATTTAAGCAAGCGCACGAGACGCGTCGCTTGGAAAAACAAAAGAGTTCCAAACGGACTAAGCAGGGCTTAATGTAGAAAAGTTCGAATCCGAGACGGCCAGCATCGTTGCTAAATCACCATTTTTAGGTGCTTTTGCAAGAACTAAATAAGGATTTTTGAATTGATATTGAGCCACATTCTGGTTCTTGATGGAAACGTTCGAAAGTAACTTTTCTAAGAGCCTACGCTTCGCTTCATCTGTTGCGGTCAAATACTCATTTGAGGCTTTATTTCCATCTATAAATACGTTTTTGATTTGTTCGAAAGTAGTTGCTGATACGGGTGTTTGGCAAAAAACAGACTCTCGAACGCAGGCGCATCGAATTCCTGCATCGATCTATCGCCGTCGGTTTAGGTTTGATGATCGTCACTGGCGCTTTTCTGTACGCCGATTCGGCGGTTGCCTTCCTCACATCGACCACATTTATCGTGAAGATGGTGGCGGTAGCGGCTCTTATATTTAATACGGCGGCCATATCGATACTCAGTCCGATAGCTTCCGAGCGGTCGTTCGGGTCTTTGACGACACGTGAACGGATGCCGTTGATGATAAGCGGAGGAGTGTCCCTAGCAGGTTGGATCACTGCCATAGTCTGTGGGATCATTTTGGCTTAGCTATTATTTTTATCGCATAAAGTAAAAGCGGCCGAAGGCCGCTTAAGAAAATCACATCCGCCAGGTCACCAGTCTTCGTCTAAATCTATGACGTTTCCCAGCATGTGTCCAACTCCGGTAAAGAACACCACCAGATTGACGTCTTGGTGAGAGAAGTACGACATTGAAATCACTGCCGCCGCGGAAATGAACAAAACCAGGCCCTTCATGGAGCCGCTGCGTGTCTTGGCTTCGTGACACATAAGTGCTCCCAGGAACAATCCACCAAGCAGAGAGCATGCTACCAATCCAAACATTGCCCGACCCTCCTTGTCTGCTGTGATGTCATTATTATAGGGAAAGAGTAGCCGTTGGACAACTAGCCAAAAAGTCGCGCTGCCGGAGGCAGCGCGACGAGTTTGTTTCGGTCAGAGACCTTTTTTGTACTCTTCCCAGAGCGGTTGCCAGCGTTCTTGTGTTACGGTAAGGATAACCTCGTCGTGGCGTGCGCCCTGCCGTCTGATCCAGCCGGGAATCCGGCCGACTTCCTCGTAGCCGCATTTCTTGCCATAGGCTAGAGAACGACCGTTGAACGCCAGCACTTTGGACATGATGACGTCAAGGTCTAGTTCGTTGAAGGCGAAATCGAGTAAGAGCATTTTGGCATCGGTGCCATAACCCTTTCCCTGATAATCTTTGTTTCCGATCACTGTGCCAGTGACGGCATTTCGGTTTATCAGATCGATGGCGTGGAGACCGATAGTGCCGATGAACTTGTCACCATCCAAGGTATGAATGGCCAATGCGACATTCTTAGGATCTCTACCTTGGCTATCCATCCACTCCTCTTCCTCTCGCGCTGTCATGGGATAGACGCGCATCAGGTACTTGGTCACTTCTTGGTCGTTCATCCACTTAAGCGCGGTCTCGGCATGCAAAGACTTTAAGAGTGTGCGCAAGTAGACGAGTTTGCCGGTGCGGAAGGCGATATTTGTGTTCATTGGGTTTGCCTTTCTATCAAAGAACTGAGCTTTGCTGAACAAAAAACTCGGCTTTCATTCAGCCGAGGCGTCTTCATGTCATGGGAGAAGATACATGCAGTTATCGCGGCTGAATATAAGCGTTAAGGGACACACAATCCGGAGCAAGGGAAATACCCTTCGCGCGGGCGGTCTCGGTCGCTGTATTCATGCCGAAATAATTTCGATGCATATTCCCATGATAGTAAAGTAGATATATAAGTATGTCAAATACTCACATCGGTCATAAAAATTTACGCTCTTCAGTGTCGTATATAATGGACGGATATGAAAAATCTATTTATTTGGGGTGGGGTCGTGGTTGTGGTTTTGGTGAGCGGTTTTTTAGCGCTCAACACTTACATTTATCAGGCAAAGCAGGCGCCTAACGACGCAGTGATTCCGAATGATAACGATATGGACGACTTAGACGAAGGGCTCCGAGGCGAAGGCGAGGAGCCGGTATTTTGCACTATGGACGCTAAGATGTGTCCTGACGGTTCTTATGTGGGTCGCCAAGGTCCTAATTGCGAGTTCGCCGCCTGTCCCAGTTCCGTTACGCCAGCCCCCGCGCCTTCGCCGTCCGAACCTGTCGCTTGCACCATGGATGCCAAGATCTGCCCGGATGGTTCAGCGGTCGGTCGGAAGGGTCCTAATTGCGAGTTCGCGCCTTGCCCCGGGGAAGTTCGATGATGAAATACGTCGGACTGGCTGATTGCAACAACTTCTTCGTCTCTTGCGAACGGATATTCCGTCCCGATCTATGGAATAGACCGGTCATCGTGCTCTCCTCGAACGATGGCGCAGTGGTGGCGAGAAGCGAAGAAGTGAAAAAACTCGGAGTGCCGATGGGTGTGCCGTTTTTTAAAGTCCGCGACATCTTAAAACAGAACGAAGTCGCCGTGTTTTCCTCAAATTTTGATCTCTATCGCGACATCTCGGATAGAGTGATGAACACGCTTCGCGCCGAGGTGGACGACATGGAGCAGTACTCTATCGACGAAGCTTTCTTCGAAATGGATGTCGATAAACCCGAGGTCGCACGAAATGAAATGGGACGTTTGCGAGATCTCTTATATCGACACGTGGGCATACCGGTGTCGTTCGGTTTAGCGCCGACGAAGACGATCGCTAAGTACGCTAATGGACTCGAGAAGCGCGGTACTGGCATCTCGTTCGTCACCAAGGAACATTGGCAGGGACTCAAAGAAAGCGTGCCACTTAGTGAATTATGGGGAGTCGGCGGCGCCATGTCGAAGAGATTCCGCGAACACTCGCTCTTGACCGTGGCCGATCTCTTGGCCGCTGATCCGGCTCGCGTCGCTAAGATCTTCGGCGTCTACGGCGCGAGGCTGCGCGCCGAGCTGGACGGAGAGATCAGTAAAGGGAATTCGCATGGGACCGAGTTACCGAAAACTATCATGAGCACGCGCTCGTTCGCTAAGACGACCGAGGAGTTGTCCGTACTCGAAGAAGCTCTGGCTTATCATGTGTCGCGAGCCGCCGCTGAACTACGAGAAAAGGAGGCCGTAGCGGGACGGTTGGTCGTGATCGTTCAGACCAGCCGCCACGGGGATTTCTTTTTGCGAGGCGGCGGTGGGGAGTCGATACTACCATCGCCTACCGCCGATACTACAGCGCTATTAAAAGAGGCGAAGCGTCTGGCCCGTACTCTCTTCGAATCGGGAGTGCCTTACAAAAAAGCCGGTATCGTCTTAGGCAACATTCGCTCGAAAGATTTCGAGCAACCGGCGCTTTTCGGTCACGCCCTGGGCGACTCCAAGTTGATGTCGGCCATGGACCAGATCAATAAAAAGATGGGCCAAGACAGCGTCACTATCGGTCGAACAAAATATAAAGAGGGTTGGACGAACAGGCACGACCATCGATCGCCGCGATACACTACGAATTGGAACGAGATCAAAAGTATCGGATGACGACTCGGGCTCGATTTATCCACTCGAAAAATTTTTTTCAAAAATTCACGTGCGATAATGAAAGTAATTTTCAAAGTCATGCGCGTTCTTCCATTGGTCATATTTTCAATATTGGTATTCCCGGCCGTGTCGCAAGCACAGGCGGTGGACTTGTCGCCGGAAGAGTTATATGTCGGTGGTCCGGACGCTCCCATGATCATTTCCACCGACATGCCTTTGTCGGACGCTTGGTATCGACCGCAAGAAGCTTCTTTCCATTGGGGTTTGCCGGACGATGTGGTCGCGGTCGCGGCGGATCTCTATGATGAGAGCGGCCTAGAGCCGATGACTTCGTACCGACCGCCGATGACCTCCATCACCATCGGTGCGGATCAATGGATCGAAGGGACGCAATATCTGTCCGTACAGTTTCGAAATGCCGAAAAATGGGGCAGGTACGCGGAACGCCGAGTATCGATCGATGGTACGCCACCAGAGCCTTTCGTGATAGAAATTCGTACTTCGAACATGTCCGACAGCGCGATCGTCGGATTCGGTACCGTGGACCGACTTTCAGGGCTTAGTCACTATGAGGTTCAGATCGACGGGCATAAAGAAACAGTGACACCAGAAGAAGCCATGAACGGATTTCTCGTGTCTTTACGAAACCCCGGTCAATTGCCGGTCGAAGTGACCGCTTACGATCTGGCCGGTAACGCGCGCTCGGCCTCGACGGTCATATATCCGATCACGATCGAACCTTCTGTTGCCACTCTCGGTTGGGCGGGTTTCGCTTCCGAAGAGCCGGCTAGTATTTTGTCCGCGCTTATGGCCGCGCTATTGCTCGTTATGTTCGGATACATGGTTTATGAAAGGCAACGCTATGCCGGTGCGATCGTCGAGCTGCGTGGGGAATCCGAAGAGGCGCAAACCCAGATCATGAGAATATTCAACGCGCTCAGAAGCGAGATCTACGACCAGATCAACGCCATCGACGGCAAAACCCGATTGTCTAAAAAGGAAAAGGAAGCCGTCGACGGTCTGTCAAAGGCCCTCAAAGTGTCGGAAAGACTCTTAAAGAAGGAAGTGAAAGATATCAAGAAACTGTTATAATTCGGCTATGTTTCTAAATAGGGTGGTGGAGTACGTATTCTTTTTCGGCCTGATGGGCATCGTCGGCTACTTACTCTGGTTGATGTTCGCCCCTTTTGTGAGTGCTC